>Ga0065711_1040934_pt1 | contig 16547 bp, 11 predicted proteins | sample Hoacrofraction12_FD_59098 | JGI IMG/M metagenome (GOLD analysis project Ga0065711, IMG submission 59098) | Hoatzin crop microbial communities from Cojedes, Venezuela - Epithelial fraction 12 v2 (version 2) | ecosystem: Host-associated > Birds > Digestive system > Esophagus > Crop | place... | reverse complement strand
GGGGGGGGGGGTTTGCCCCGACCTGCCCAGCTCCTCGTTCGCAGGCCCTGAGTCAGACCCGGCCGGACTTGGGCGTCGTTTCCTAACGCCGGTGTGCAGAATGTTGCTGTTTACCTGCTGGTCGCGGATATTTGAGGCTTCGAAATTATGAGGCTGCACCTTTTTTTTTTTTTCAAGGGACCTGCTAGGCTGCCCGTTCAAAATACCGAACACGTTTCGTCTGTATCTTCTTTCCTCTCAACCTCACTCAGCCGTGCACAACTGCTTAATAGGAAATGTTTGTTTGATGCAAAAGTTTTGGCTAGGTGAGGGTCCGGAAAGGTATGCGTTCATCAGACCACTTACAAAGCATTTTCTTGTGCTTCTTAGTATAAATATCTTCCGTGGATGAAGGATGTGGCGTCATCCAGCACTCTTGTTATTTCTCCTTATGTGGCGTAGGATGGGGCGTCCTGTCGCTGGGATGACTAAGCACCATTTCAAACAGCGTTATCCCATTCAGTGTTCCTGGGTGTTTATCCTTAACATACATAGCTGCGATGTTAAAGGTTACTTTTTAAGAAGGTTTCATGCCGTGTGTATGCAGCTGCTCTGGAGGTTGAACCAGCGCGGGTGTTAACACTGTGTTCCTGTATTTTTAGATGCCTGATGTCTCTTGGTTTTGCTTTTGAGATGACAAGAAACACCTCACACCAAAATGCCTGTCTTCCCCACCCCAGTCCGAGCTCTAGGTGGGGAGCAGTTGGCTCCTCTAAACACGATTCATCCATCCTTCCAGCATACCTAGTCCATAAAGAGGTTTGGGGCACCTCTAGAGTGCAGTAATGGCCGCTTAGCTTTTAAATCATGGCTGCTAAAGGAGGAAGAAGCAACAGTTTGCATTCTTTCTTCTGCTCTCTCCTCATCCCTGCACTCCTTGTAGCTGGAGTGGGAGATGTGGGGTTGAATCTCCATCAGGCTGAGGAAGGCATTGAGCCTGGCCTCCCCTCTTTTCTGAGTCCTTTACTCCATCGGTTATCAGGTAATATGAATACATCTCATTCCTCCTCTAGGCCTATTTTAAAATTGAACCTTGTGTCCCATCCATTTATCTTCAGGGAAGGGCTCGAGGGTCTGGAGACACAGTCCTACAGGTCCTGACTTGGGTGTGTTTTGGAAGGGAGTGGGATTCAGAGTTGTGCCCAAGTGATTAGGCGTAGGCGGTTCATTCGTCAGGTTGTGTTCTGGAGACCATATGTCCAATTAACTTCACAGTCTGGCCCTGAATCCACTGAGACTGCCCTGCGGAGGGAGAAATCTGAGTGGGTGGAAAACTGGCTCAATCAGTTTATGATTCGGAACAAGAAATGGAATTATCCTTATCTTGCACAGAGGAAGTACAAATAACCCTTGGTCATAAACATTTCCAGTTTTGTTATCCAGCCATGCAAGTAATCTATGTGAGCTCCAGCACCACTGGATTTTACTGATGATTACATACCATGTACAGTCATTTTTTTCTTGCTTGTAAATACCATTCATTTTAACCTGTACATTCCTTTTAACATTGATTTTCTTGAATTTTAGGAGGTTTTCACAGTAAAGTCTAGGTTTCACTGTTAGATGTACATATACACAAAATAGCCTTAAAGTAGATTTGTACAGAAAATAGCCTTAAAGTAGATTTATGGCAATACTTTTTCCTAAATCCTAATCATTCAAATGAAAGTAGCTGTTTAAATTATTTTTACCAATAGGATTCGCTTCAATGTCATGTGGGATTCTTCAGATACTGATTCATATGCTGTTTGAATCTTTAAAAATCTGGATTCTTTAAGAGATCAGTATCAGGACTACATTTTCAAGTTTTCATAGCAAAAGCACACAAGTTTGTGTTGGACTGCTTTTTAATAGCATTTTAATGTAAATATTTGCATCTGGGCATGTTACAGGGTAAACTAATGATGCTGCTTCAAGTCTACCAGAGTCAACAGGTAGACAGAAGCGTATTGATTCACTGTACATAGGAAGGTCTGTCTGTGCAACCAAAAGGACTCAAAACTCCATTTAAATAACTGTTACCGAAAGTTGAAACTTTTTCCCCTTTGTGTTCCTATGCTTATGGCAGCCTAACATAAAGTTGGCATTGTCACAAACTGCAAAAACAGTTGCTATCACTTTTACATGATAAAAATTATTGATGATTTAAATTCCAAGTCTAGTGATGTAATATCTGCATATCTTTAATATATATTGAAATTAAAATATCCTCTTCTGAATGGTGTAATTCTCCCCTTCCCCCAAGTGACCAGTCATTAGAAAAATGCATTAAATATGAAAATCTGTAGTCAGCTGTTAACCATCACATATAAGATCTAGGGATTAGAAGAGATAAATTCATATTTTGAAAAAACATAGACACACATCGTGCTGGATATGAAAATTACTGATACGGTGGTCCTATGTGGCAAGATTCAGACTACCTTTAGTGATGCACGGCAGGACACTTCTGGAAGAGTTTACTAGCGTAGCAGGTGAAAGTAATGTCGGTGTAAGTATTCGCGGTCCTTAACACCTTATCTGAGTGCCTTATCAGGAGCACCTCTGGAGGCAGATGTAACTCTGCTGACCTCGTATCTCATGTTGCAGTGTGCACGAGAGTGGTCTGCCAAAATGGCCAAAGGGTGGAAAGTTTAAGAACAATAAGATAGTAACCCTGTTCTCCTCCCTGGTGGCTCTGTTTACCCACAGGCAGATCTGGAAAAACAGATCTCCCTAAGCCAGAGTGGAGCTGCGCAAGCTTTTTCTCATGGTATCAGGATCTCCCTCTTTCTTCCGGTTACTTTCTTGATCGGGAGGAAGTTGCTCCCAAGAGCCTTCTGTGTGTCTTTTAGATTTGCAGAGCTGCTCTTTCTTAAGAAAGAACATAAACTCACTTAATCCCATAGTTATATATCAAAAATGGAAAGCCTGAAGTTGATTGTATAGAACACAGACTGTTTTGTTTATGGATGAATTAATTTAACATGCTCCTGGAAACTGTGTGCAGGATTCTGATCTCCTACTGGTGCGACCTCAGGAGTCATTCTGCTTTAGCCAGTGAAATTAAATAGGCATAACTGGTTTGCATAAGGTGAATGATAAGGAAACCCTTTAGCATCATTTGTATTGTGTATTTACTCAGTGGTAACAGAACTTCAGTCTCATGGTTGGACCAGTGCATGTTGTGAATTGGTGTGAAAATAACACATTGTTGAGGTTTCTTGGGAGGCGGCATGACAGTTTTCATTTTAACAGGCAGGGCCAGGCTTCTGATTGCATGCTGCCCCTTTTGCATCATCAAACTAAGGGAAAAATAGCTGTTGAAATCACATGCTTGATCCAGTTGAACTGAGCTTGGGATGCCTGCCAGAAAGAGGAGGTGAAGATAAATGTGCCACCTATTTGGTCCACCAGTCCCAGGGAAGGCTGGTTACCAAATCCATCCCCAGAGCAGCATGCAGCAGTCTCAGAGCTTCTCCAGGGAGCGATTTCTGGCTGGTGTGTAGGTCTGCGGTGATACTCTGGCCGTGGCCTCTTCCCACAGGAATGTCTTCTGTGCCCAGAGCTGTGCGAGGACGAGCGTTCGTTCACCTGGCTGCTTCGACTCTCCACGGTCCCAGGATGCCTTTTAAAGCAGGGAATCCTGAGCTGGCTGGTTTTAAAGCAGGAAATCCTTAGCTGGCTTGTTAAAGGCGTTCGAGGGTCCTTTCACGCAGGCACCACACAGCTGAGAGGCTGGTGTCAAGCCAGAGACCCTGCTTGACAGACTAGGCTGGTGTTACTGGGAGCAGAATGGGGTCTCTGACCGATTCTGGTAGCATCGTTTCCATGTTCCTAAGGTTGCTAACGACTAATTTGTTTGACTTGGTGGCACTGCAGTTCTCTAGCAGTATAGTATAACATGTAGTCAAAGAGCCAATTCTCCTTTCAGTTACACTTAGAAATTCCTCTTAGACATGTGAGGGCGCAGCAAAGGTAAAAATTAAAAATCTCATTATAGCAGAGGGGAGGATCCTGAACTCACATGGTGCAGAAGGCTGGGTGGGTAGGGAGGAACCTGACAGAGCAGGGCAAAGTTACCAAGCGGGAAAATGTTGCAAGAAGTCAATGTGCTGCTCTTGGTATAGGTGAGCCAGCAGGCAAAATGGGTTGCATGGATCGTTGCCAGCAGGGAACGTGAAAGTCTGGGAAGCACCGAATGGAGCGTAGCATTCTTGCAGGTGAGGGATGAGTAAGTGGCACTGGTTGTTTAAGACACAGTTGCACAGGGAAACTGGTAGGTGAACTGCAGAGCAGCAATACTTACTGTTTTTTCTGCCCTGTCCACCTCTTGCTCCATGGTGTGGAAGAGGAACCGTTCAGCTGATTGCAGAGGAACCTGAATTCAGCAGCACGGGTGGGAGGACGAGCTATTCAAGTGCTGGCAATGCAGGATGCAGCACAGCGCCGTGCCATTAGTACTGACGGTAGCATGGGGCTCTTCTCACTTTGTTGTCAGTCAGTGCTTGATGGACTAATCTTTAATCATAATGTGTTGGCCTCTGATCTTATTTCTCGCTGGTCAGGAGTGTGTATCTAATGTTTTGATGAACAATCAGTGCTGACAGGGAGTCACTTTTTTTCCTTAGTTGCAGTTTGTTTGCTTTTTGGGGACTATTTGTTTTATTGAGCGAATTCCTGGCTAAAAATCCAATAGAAGGCAAAGGATAATTAAGCAACAGACATGGGTGGCTTCATTTTGTGATGAATGAGTTCAGAAAGGAGTACCAGGGAGACGTATTAAAATATGTTTGTATAAAAACGTTCTGTAATGTTTTGAAATAGCATAAAAACACTGCTGCAAAAGGACTGAGCCAATAGATTTCAAAGCACTATTCAGCTGTAAATAAAAAGGATTTATCTTAGTGTTAGAATGTATACACATATAATTAGGCCTTATCTGATGACTGTTAGTAGGGTGGTAAAGAGCTATTTGAACGTAAGTGCAGGCATCATTAAGTGAATCATAAGTAACCTCTGTATATTTTTAATAAGCTTCAGTTTGCTTAAGATAGTGTGGTCTTTTTCTACTGGCGTCTGTTGCTACTTACAGTAGCTACTGGACTTCTATATGTAAGAGAGGGAGCTGTTCAATGACTGGCGGACCTCTAATCCTTTGACTGACTGTGCTTTGTCTTAAAACTGTCTTTGGCCTTGGCCTCTGAGAATCCTACGCCTCTGCTGTGTACGAACTTTCTCGTGGGAGTTCAAGCTGCACATAAGCCAGTGTAACTGAGCTGCTGCCAAATTAAGCGGTCCTCTTCCCCCAGCTATGGTTTCCATCTGCCTCCTTTGCATCAGAGCTAGTGAAAGTGAGGGTACAGAGTGGGTCAGACCAAGGCAAAACTGTTCCTTTTTCCTCTTTGATGGATTAGGCTTGTGCTGAAATGAATTGATTTTCAGGACTAACAGATCAGTTTACAAATAAACACAAAACTGATGAGCCTAATACACTGCCATGTTCTATCTTCTTTATGGAATGAACAGTACATGGGCTTAGTTTATCTTTTAAGATGATTGATGGAAAACCATTATTATGGTTTTTCTTTTAGATAAGAAATGGTGATGCAGCCTCTAGAAGCCTTCACATGGTCTGAGCCATGCTTCCACACCTCTAGACACTGTGTGCTGCTGTGCCCATATTAAGTAAAGGGAAAAATCAGATCATCACAGTGATCTGCTATACTGAAAGAATATTGTTTTCATTATGGAATTCAGATTTTTCATAAAAAGGTGTTTGCATGTTCTTTTGTATAGGTGATTTTAGGTAAATTAGTATCCGGAATGTATTTTATTGAGTCAACTTTACAGTATTTTACATTCTGGCAGACTGCAGGGGTGTCAATAGAGATGAATGGATCACAATATATTAGCATTTGTGTAGTTTTTTGTTGTTTAGAGGAAGTGCAAATGCATGTTCTGTGACCTTGAACTTTAGATTATGAGCTTGCATGTCCTCTGCAATGATAAACCCCTGTATGGACTCAGGTGTTTGCAGGAGCTGGATGCCCCTTACAGAACAGAAACTCTATTTCTATAAACACACAATTCTCTGACGTCAGGTTGAGAAATGCTGCCTGCTGATGTGTTTACGTCCTCTGAAAACCAGCCCTGATACTGACGGCAAGTTCCAAATAGTAATTGTTTCTGGTTCACCAAGTGCAGAAGCAACATCAGAAGTTAGTATAACACATGAGAACAATGTCTTTGTTTCAAAATACCGTGAGTTTGGGAAAATCCGTGGTTACTCCCACCTGCATAAGGGATTCCCATTCCAGGGAAGAGGCTGGAGGAATTTCAGCTGCAAATGCAATGAACTGACAAGTATTTATAAACAGGGAATTACTGTGAATATATTTCTTCAGGCCTATCTCAACTACTCGATTCCTGCTGAACCCAGCCTCAAGTTCTTTCACAATGTTTTGGTAAGTTTAAGCATTTGATCAGGTAGGATTTGATTCATAGGAAAGCAAACAAGCTTCAGATTTTTTTCCTTTCTTTCATAAATCCTAAACCAGTTAAACTGCATTCCAGTTACCCTGGCGTCCTTCATGAAGAAATAAGTATTACACACAGTATGTATGCAATTTCTGTATAGAAAACAACCTGTGGTTCTACTAGCATCCTTTAACTTCTGAATCATTAAGGAAGGTGATGTGGTTTGTGCTGTCCTCACTAAGACACTCTGCTAAGATGTGGTTTAGACTGTGAAAAATAAGTTAAAGACCAACTATCTCACTTTCACTTTATGATTTTCATCGTGACAACCACAGAATTTACGCACACAGACAATGTTAATGAATATTTTAATTCAGTCACAGCTGCTAATAGTTTCTTGTGTTCATTTGTGTCTGACTTTGTGCTTTGTTTGCTGACAAGCTGGGCGGAGAGTGGCTTGAGAGCAGCCCTGAGGAGAAGGACTTGGAGGTACTGCTGGATGAGAAGCTCAACATGAGCCGGCAATGTGCGCTTGCAGCCCAGAAAGCCAACCTTACACTGGGCTGCATCAAGAGAAGCGTGTCCAGCAGGTCGAGGGAGGTGATTCTGCCCCTTTACTCTGCTCTCATGAGACATCACCTGGAGTACTGCATCCAGCTCTGGAGCCCCCAACATAAGAAGGACATGGATGTGTTGGAGTGGCTCCAGAGGAGGGCCACGAAGATGATCAGAGGGCTGGAGCACCTCTCCTGTGAGGACAGGCTGAGGGAGTTGGGGCTGTTCAGCGTGGAGAAGAGAAGGCTCCGGGGTGACCTTCTGGCAGCCTTCCAGTACCTGAAGGGGGCCTACAGGAAGGGTGGAGAGGGACTTTTCACAAGGGAGTGTAGTGATAGGAGAAGGGGGAATGGCTCTAAACTAAAAGGGGTCAGATTTAGATTAGATATTAGGAAGAAATTCTTCACCGTGGGGGTAGTGAGGCCCTGGCACAGGTTGCCCAGCGAAACTGTGGATGCCTCCTCCCTGGCAGTGTTCAAGGCCAGGTTGGATGGAGCTCTGAGCAGCCTGGTCTAGTGGAAGATGTCCCTGCTCAGGGGGGTTGGAACCAGATGATCTTTACGGTCCCTTCCAACCCAAACCTTTCTATGATTCTATGATCTTTCCGCTTCTTGTACATGCTCCTTTTATGTAGTGAGTGTTTTCATCCTCTACAGTAAGTAAGTCCTCACAGCGAACTTGCACATTGTTCTTAGAGATTCTGGAGGAGGGGTGGAAAAGGGACGATGGATTAGCTATCAGGAAAATTTTGTAGTTTATTTACAAGGCAGTAATTAAAAAATAAAACCAAATTACGTTAAACCAGCAGCCTCCCTGCACCTTTAAACAATATTGTTCTTCTACTCTGGAATCTGATTCGGGATGAACCTTATGTTCACATTCTTCTGAGTGTTTACAGTACGTAGCAGTGATTTCAAATGCTTGCCATTTTCTGCCTACCAGTAATTTTGTGGAGCTATTTAAGTAGCTTAAATTTTAATCTGCAGGTATTTGGAAGAACGATGCATCAGTGGTCAAAAATCACAGCTCATTAATTTTACATAATAGCAAAAGAATAAATAGGTCGGTATTCTGTGCATTATGTTACTACTAGGATAGTCTAAGTGCTGTGTAGTTAGTGTTTATACGCTACTTTGAAGATGTAATTTGTTGTACGGGACTAATGTGTTCATAGACTTCTACATCTAGCTACACTCAGAAAGAAATAATTAACCTTGCATGAAGTCCTTTTGGGTTTCTGGTACATGATGAAAGAAATGAGAGTGGGATTCAGCTGACCAAGTGCTTATGTGTATCTTGGAGCTACCTGGCTAGACCCACCCCCCCACTACAAACAGGAAAGAAATAGCCACATTTGAGGAGCGATTTGTTTTGTACAAAAGTAGGTCTCTGAAAATAGATCATATGAATCATTTGTGTCTGCTTACTGACTGCAGAGGGAGTTTATGGTGGCTGGGCCTCATATGGACATCTCCCTTGCAGGTAATTAAAGTTAGGTGAGAGAAATCCCTGGAACAAACTAGTTCAGTGTTTTACACAGCGATTTGAAAGTAAATATAAAGGCTGCTTAAAATGAGTCAAAGTCTGGGCTGGTTGATTGAAGGGACTGACTCAATGTTAATTGAGGAGGCTGTGTATGCCATATACATATCTACTTGGTTCCGACCATGTTTGATATAGTGAATGAAAAACGTTGCTACACCCTTTTTCTTTGCCCTTTAAGTCTGTGTTTTTCTTTCTGTGAAAGACTAGCAGGATAAGTTCCTAGAGCAAACCCATTCAGGCCTGAAGAGGCATCAGCCTGCCCTAGCTTCCTTCCAGAGACTTCTGAGCTTCTCCATCTCTCGTGCTGGTCAGTAGTGCAGGTGGTGTCTCTGAACCTGAGTCACAGTCTCACATGGTTTGTGATAAGGTAAATACAAAGCAAATATCAGACCTTCCTTCCTTCTTGGATCTGTGACAGACACAAAGCTCTCTCCAGCCTCTCCCGTGCTAAACTGATTGTCTTTTGCTGAGAATCCTTCCAGCCCCACAGATGCAGATGTTCAGGTGATCAGTGGACTCCATATCTACCCACATTTTGGGTGCCCAGTACTGAATGGCACACTCTGCCTCAAACCTAAACAACATCTTTCCTTCCACGGACATCTTTGCATGTCCCAGTCTGCCTCTTCTCTAGAAAATCTTTGTTTTCAGGTTTTTGCTAACCTTATTAGCAAAAAAATGAAAATGTCTTTCTTAGTGTAGGATTGTGTTGTGTTCCTGCGAGGCTTTCTCCAGCTTCTTCCCCAGAACTGGTCTTTTGGATGGACCAATGCAGGGCTGTGCTTCTGAGGGGCTCTCTTCAACCTTTTACAAATCTCTGTAATTGTCCTTGGTTTTGCAGAAAATGTAATTTTACTTCTTCAGGTCCTGAGAAGGCGCTCTCTCTTGCATATGTGAACTTGCAGAAAGCTCTGGGGTTCCTGAGCTATTCAATTGAGATTTCTTTTTGGATCTACTGGCAACCTTTTAGATTTCCTCTGACAAGCTTTAAAGCATTTTCAAAACCTAGAAACTGGCTCACAGTGGGAAATAAATTTCTCAGTTCACAGGCTAAGCATCCGCCAACTCTGTATTCACATTCTTCTGCACAGTTTTACTTAATCTTCTGCTGACTGACTGATTGTCATTGTTGTTCCTTCCACGCTCCACATGGTGAGTGCCCCACGTGCTCAGGGAATGTTGTGGGGCAACTGATACAAAGACTTCTGTTGTGTGAAGTTGGGAAAATTAGCATCTATTGCTAGACAATTCACTGCTGAGAAGTTAGTAAGATAGCAAAGGCTTGAAACATCTAGTAAGGGGAAAAAATGAACAGGGAATTCATGACTGAAATCTGTTTCTAAAAAGACATTATATTTATTGTGCTCTTGAGGATGAAACTATTCAACAATAAGACCAAAGTAATAATTAGCATCTGTCTACTTTAAAATAGTTATACCTGTTTTGCAAAACACATAAGCAAAGACAAATGTGACAAAAGGGAATATATATGTAATTGAATTGCATTGTTTGAGAAGGTCATGGCTCTATAGATGCGCGCATGCCCGCACTGCATCATACCAACGAGGAGCTACAGCCCCTTTACTGCCCCAACATCTGTAGATCTGCACTTGATTAGGCACAGGACTTCCATGGGATTCAAGCACAGGTATAGCACTGAGGATGTTAAGGGTTTTAGGGATTCAGAACTCGGAAATGCACGTGATCACACAGCCTTCCCAACCACCGAGAGTTTTGTGTAGTTAGCGACCGTGCTTCGCTAGGCTGCTACTGCTGTCTGCAAAACAGGGCGACGCAAGTTCCTGGTCCCACCCACCTAACGAAAATCAAGTGAAACTTTTCCTCCCTGTGTTGAAACATCCGCATGGAGAAACCTTTCCAGGCCAGGAGCAGGTGGGGCCCTGGGGCTGCAGCCGAGTGTGCTACATGCACATGTAGGCAGAGAATTCTTCTACCATTTGCTGTTCTCCCTGACTACTCAAGCATAAAAGCAGCACAGATTAAGCTGTTACTTTGATCTTGCTCATTCTTTCTTACACATGTTGAGTAAGTTATATATGACTCTAATAAATAAGAAAAGAAAGAGGGAAAAAGAAAAGGCAATTCATGGCTTTTGTACCTGTGCAAATGTATTAATGCAAGACAATTTAGAGCAATGCTTTCCAAACACCTAAATTAATCCCTCTCTCTGTGACACATTCACTTTTTTAATCAACATACACAGTGTCAAATTGCATCTCTGAATAACCATTTCAGCCAGTTGAACTACAACTACAGTGTACTATTTAAGACTGTATGTGAAACTAAATACAGATGCCTGTATTCTTGGGGCTGTGGTGAAGAATGTGGTACTCCATTGCTGTAGGTGCTAAATTTTTTTTATTTTTAATGTGATTGAACAGTTAAAGGCAGTGAAAGAAGTGGATCTGCTTAATGCCCATGCGAGATTGTTAAAAATGTTTGAGGAAAATATATTCTTAATGGGATAGGTTGATTTTGTGATCATTTTTAATAGAATTAGTTTTAAGAAAATTGTATTTACCGTGGGTATTTGTATCTTGTGTGCATTCTGGACCTGGGGAGAGCCAGAGTTAATGCTTGCACTGATTGAGGTGACAATCTTTAGAATACAGGAGAACAGAAAATCCTGGCTCTCCTAAAACAGGAAGAACACCAAAGTATTCCTGCTATGAAGCAGCAAGATCTTAGGCAGCTATCTCATGTTCACTGTACATCTACAAGCAGACGTATCCGTAGACTGGCATGGCTAAACAGGGAGCTTGGTGGAGCTCCAATGCAAAACAGCTGTGTAGAGGAGATGGAAGCAGGGACAGGTTGCAATGGAAGACTTTAGAAACATTACCTGAGTATGTAGAGGTAGCCTCCACAAATCCAAAGCTCAAATGCAGTGGAGACTTGCACGGGAAGCACAGCAATCATTGAGAGCAGCCTTGTGGAGAGAACTTGCGGGTACTGGTGGATGAAAAGCTGGACATGAGCCACCAGTGTGCACTCACAGCCCAGAAGGTCAACCGTAGCCCGGGCTGCATCAAAAGCAGCATGGGCAGCATGTCGAGGGAGGGGATTCTGCCCCTCTGCTCCGCTCTGATGAGACCCCACCTGGAGTCCTGTGTCCAGCTCTGGAGCCCTCAGCACAGGAAAAAGATGGACCTGTTGGAGCGGGTCCAGAGGAGGCCACAAAAACAATCAGAGGGCTGGAGCACCTCTCCTATGAGGAAAGGCTGAGAGAGTTGAGGAGAAGAGTGGAGAAGAGAAGGCTCCAGGGAGACCTTATTGCTGCCTTTCAGTACTTAAAGGGGGCATATAAGAAAGATGGGGACAGACTTTTTAGCAGGGTTCGTAGCAACAGGAAAAGGGGTAATGGTTTGAAACTGAAAGAGGGTAGATTCAGACTAGATATAAGGAAGAAATGTTTTACCATGAGAGTGGTGAAACACTGTACCAGGTTGCTCAGAGAGATGGTAGATGCCCCATCCCTGGAAACATTTAAGGACAGGTTGGACAGGGGTCTGAACAACGCCATCTAGTTGAAGATGTCCCTACTCATTGCAGGGAGGTTGGACTAGATGATGGTCCCTTCCAACCCAAACTATTCTACGATTCTATGAACAATAAGAGCTTCCACTGCTATGTTAGTATAAAAAGGCCAAGTAAGGAAAATGTGAAACCATTGCTGAATGGAGGAGGTGATGTAGTGACAGCAGACACAGGTAAAGCTGAGGTACTCGATGGTTTCTTTGCCTTCTTTACCAACAATCTATCCTATTCCTCTGTGCTTGGGACAAGGGTTCAGAGAAAACTACCAGTACTTGCTGAGGTTTGCATCAGGGATTTCTTGAGAGAGTTTGGCTGGAAAGCTCCATGGGAACAGACAGACCACATCCAAGGTGCTGAGAGAACTGGTTGATGTCTCTGCAAGGCCACTCTACAATGTTTGAAGGTTATGAAGATCATAGAAGGTTTCCTAATGACTGGAAATAGGCAAAAGTTGCAGCCATCAAAAAGGCCAAAAAGACGGTCTAGGGAACTGTAAGCTGATCAGTGTCACTTTGGTCCCTGTGGAACTTAGTGGCAGAAGTCCTCCTGGAGCACATTTCTGGGCATATGAAGGAGGAGAAGCTGACTGGAAATGATCAGCATGGATCTACCAAAGGTACATCATGCCTGACCAGCCTGATTGTGTTCTATGATAAAATGACTGGATTTGTGGATGAGGGGAAGGTAGTGGACGTCACTTAGCTTTGGCCAGGCTTTTGACATTGTCTCCAGCAATATTCTTGCACCTGAGTTAGGACGTTACGGTCTGGATGCGTGGACAACCAGATGGGTAAGAATTGGTTGGATGATTGGTCTCAGAGTGGTTAATGGGTTATACTCTACTCAGAGGACACATAGAGTGCTACAGGGGTCTGTATATTGGGACCATCCAGGTTAACATCTTTATCAATTACCTGGAGAAGGTGATGGAGCCCACTTTCATTAGGTTTGCAGATGACACCAAATTGGAGGGAACAGTGGATATGCTGGCAGACAGGGCTGCCATACAGAGCGACCTACGCAGGCTGAAGGAACGGTCCAACAGGAACCTTAGGAAATTCAGCAAAGACAAATTCCCTTCAGCTGGGAAGGCCAAGACTTTGCACTGGTACAGGCTGGGGCTGACTGGATTTATGGTGAAGGCACTGGGAAGTCCTGGCAGACAGCACCCTGCCCATGCATCAGGAGTGTGCCCTGGCAGCAGAGGTGGCTAACAGCATCCTGGACTGTGCTAGAGGGAGCTTGAGGGAAGGAATTGTCCTCCCGCTCAGCACTTGTTGGACCACATCTAGACACTGTGTCCTTTTGAGCCCCCCCAGTACATGAAAGGCATTGAAAAAATGAAGCCAAGTTCAGCCGAGGGCACCCGAGATCGTTGGAGCTGGAGCCAAGTTTAGCTGAGGGCCCCCAAGATGGTTGGAGCCAGAGCCATGTGAGGAGGAGCTAAGGGAACCTGATTTGTTCAGCCTGGAAAAGAGCTAGCTTCAGGTGGACCTCATAGGTCCTTGCCAGGACCTATAGAATCATAGAATGCTTTGGGTTGGAAGGGACCTTTAGAGGCCATCTAACCCAACCCCCTTGCAGTGAGCAGGGATATCTTCAGCTAGACCAGGTTGCTCAGAGCCCCGTCCAACCTGGCCTTGAATGTTTCCAGAGATGGGGCCTCCAGTACCTCTCTGGGCAATCTGTTCCAGTGGTTCACTACCCTTATCGTAAAAAATTTCTTCCCTATATCTAGTCTAAATCTACCCTCTCTTAGTTTAAAGCCATTGCTCCTTGTCCTATCACAACAAGCCCTACTGAAAATATTTTCCCCATCTTTCCTATAGGCCATCTTCGGGTCCTGAAAGGCTGCTGTAACGCTGCTATGAGGGGGTCTTTGAGAAGACAAAGCCAGGCTCTTCATGGTGGTGATAGGTGGGTGGACCAGAAGCAGCAGACATAAACCTAAAGAAAGGTTCAGACTGGGAATGATGAAAAGAAGAACATGGGAAAATCATAATGCTGGGATTGGGTAAAATGGTTTAGGTGCTGAGCTCTAACAGACCGTAAATCCTGAATAGTCAGGCACCATTTCCTGTGCTCCTGGCTCCATCCACTCCATGTAGAAAGCAAAGGTACTTTACCCACCAGAGCGAATTTTCATTGGCTAGCAGTGAAACCTATAATATAGCCCAAATTCTTAATTATAACAGGAATATTTTTTTTCTGCAAAACACAGCTATAATCTTTGAGTTAGTGCAGGCTCAAGCTTGCGTCTGCATGGCATGGTGCAGAGCTGTGTGGACCTACCTGCCAGGTTTCCTATGCGGGACAGGCTCTTTTAATTGGCTTGGCCTGTGAGTTAGGCTTCGTGGCAATAGTTCTTAACTAGGACCCAGTGCTGCAGGAGCAGGTTGTGTGAGCACCTGATAGTGAGATCAGAACGCCTGGCTAGGTTGAACATCTGTGCTGTGGTCCTCTCCTGTACATTCTGTAGTCAGCAGAGGAATGGCCACCCCAGATCTGCTTGTTCCAACTGGTATAGCATTGCCCAACATCACATGCATACATCGTGGGTAAAAGGGTTGGTTTTGTTAATTTTTTTCTGTTTAAGAAAGGATGAAGCTGGTGTGGTGGGAGAGGTGGAGGATGGAGGAAACGGGCAGTTCCAGCCTTTCCATTGCAGAACCCCAACACTCGCTTCCCTCAGCCATGCAGCCAGAGACTGCGACAGTCATTCCTTCTCATATAGGGAGCATGCTTCAGCATTACTTATATCTCACGGTCTTGTAAAAGAGTCCAGAGTTTCAATTTAGACATTTATTCCCTGCTTTTGTACGTGAAGGAGAGTGCCTGGTCCAATGTCAGGCAGAGCTTGGTCCTGCAGCAAAGTGTTGCTCCTCTTCCACCTTCTCCTAGCTCTGAGTTTCCTCCTAAAGAGCAGGAAAATGACGTGTTTTCATGATGATTGCAGCATTAAGGTCACCTCTGGATTTTGTCAGCCGCTGGTCTCAGTATGGCTAGAGGGTTCCAGAATTTGGACCCCCAGTGTGGCAAGCATGTTTTGGTGACTTTTGGGGGTCAGAAGTAAAGATGATGGCTGAAGCCGGTATCAATGTGATTGTGCCTACCCACAGGGATGTTACTATACCACTTCTGCATGGCTAATAAGAACTGACTTGCTGTGAGTGAGGCTAGCAGCACAGTGCTTGAACTTCTAAAAGGCATTAATATTCCTCAAGATACTTTGCCTTGAATTAGTCATTAATTCTTTATCATTACCCAATAATGATTCTAAAACCAAAGTGTTCAGCTTAATGAGTTTATTACTATAGATCCTAAAAAGTGTAATTCTGCTTAATTTGGGGGAATATTAGTTCCAAGGGAGGGAACAATTCAGGGTGAGTTATGTTATGCTAAGTGAATGTTGTTTGCCCAAATACTCTCATAGCATAGGAAGGGAGCAATGAAAAGAAATGTGGTCCAACCCCTTCATTCACAGGTTTGAATAATTCCCTGGAGGGTGTGTAGCAAGACAGATAATTTACTGCTGGTAGCAACAATGGTTTTCTGGAGGAACAAGTAGCAGAGAAACTGGATTACAAGAGTGGTTCTGAGTCACACAATCTCCTGGGCTGCTCCAGTGTTGGCCATTGCTCAAAGATGAGCTTGGAGTCAAACTAACAACCAGCTAAATGGTTTGGAGGGTTTTCCTGTTGAGGATGAGGTTGAGGAAGTATGACTATTGTCTGGATGCTTTTGCAGTGCTGTACACAGCAGTAGAAGGGAGACTTGGAGCTGACCCTCTGCATTACTACTAGCTGATGCCATGTCCAGCTCTTCATATACCCAAAGGAAGACTATGTGCAACTGATGCCGAGTGACCTGCAGGGTATGCTTGCTGCACTGTGCCTAGTGTCTAGCATTCTCCTTAGCCTCCAGATATCATTCCTTCGTTTTTAGTGACAAGAGGCAACAAAGGGAACCTAGTGGTTGGTGTCTACTACAGGCCGCCAGATCAAGAGGAGCTGATAGACAAAGCATTCTTCCTCCAACTCCAGGAGGCTTTGCGCTCGCAGGCTCTTGTCCTACTGGGGGACTTCAACTACCCCAACATCTGCTGGAAAAGCAACACAGCAAGCTGTAGGGAATCCAGCAGGTTCCTAGAATGCATTGAGGACAACTTCTTCAGCCAGGTAATAAGCACCCCTACCCGAGGGGATGCGATACTAGACCTGGTGGTCACCAATGCAAGTGAGCTCATTGGGGATGTCAAGATCCTGGGCTGCAGTGACCACGCGCTGGTGGAACTAACGCTACTGAGGGAAATGGGAATAATGAAGAGCATAGTCAGGACCCTAAATTTTAGGAGGGCAAATTTCCAGCTCTTCAAGGAGATAGTCAGAAGG
>Ga0065711_1040932_pt1 | contig 16547 bp, 13 predicted proteins | sample Hoacrofraction12_FD_59098 | JGI IMG/M metagenome (GOLD analysis project Ga0065711, IMG submission 59098) | Hoatzin crop microbial communities from Cojedes, Venezuela - Epithelial fraction 12 v2 (version 2) | ecosystem: Host-associated > Birds > Digestive system > Esophagus > Crop | place... | reverse complement strand
GTTGTTGTTCCTGTTTTCCCTCTGTTTGCTGTTCTGTTAAACTGCCCTTATCCCGACCCACCAGTTTCTGCCTTTTTCTTTCCATTCTCCTCCGCATGCCGGCGGGGTGAGGGGCGGCCGCGTGGCGCTTTTGTTGCCGGCGGCAGCCGAAACCGAAACACTTCCATATGTACATTTTGAAAGGCCCTGATCAGCTTGATCTAATGTTTTAGTTAGCCCTGCAATGAGCCAGAGGCTGGACAGGTGACCTCCTTAAACTCCTTTCAGTCTGAATAATACTATGGTTTTCTTATTTGCTGAGAGAATTTTGAACTTGAATTCTCTTCTACAGTGTACATAAAGCTATCTCGGTGCATTTCACCTGCTACTTTAATAAAATTACTTTATTGTTTCCTTCTGATTATCACAAAAACATCTCACGGTTGCTAATCCAGGACAGACCTTTTAGTCTAAAACTGAATATATTCTTCCAGATTGATTATGAACCACTGCTAAAGCACTCATGAATTGTGGTAACTGCCATGTAATAGTAGCTTCAGCACTTTCCCCATTCCTCACAAGTTAGACATAACCGTAAAAAGCCTGAAACCCTCTCAATGACACCATATGTTCAGCAGTGGCTTCATCTTCAGGATGTATCTGTGCCCTCCCCGGACTTTTACCCTCTCCCAGAAAGCCTAACCGAATGTTGTCTGAGTCCAGCTCTTTCACTCTCCTTCTCAGAGGTAGATGATGACTTCTCTTCTATTCGGTATAATTCCTGGCACTATCATGAGTTCCTAAATGGATGAGCCACAGCATGAAGTACTAGCCACTGGGCCAGATGAGCCTCAGCAAGCTTTCCATACCATCTTGTGGTCAGAGTGCTGGCAGGATATATATCTCATGGGATGTCAAGTCCAGCAATGACATGGATCACTTCAACTCTGTCAGGACCCAACTACTCAAGAATTCTGTCTTTCATTTCCTCTTTAGAGTTCTGTGCTGCATCTCATGACCTCTTACTCCTTGACTACTGGAATTATTCTTCATTCACTCTCAGGACAGCACACTGGAAGCAGATTGCAGCAGGACACTTCATGGAGGTAAATCCTCTGCCTTAAATAAAGACCATCAGACTCTAAAGAGCAACCAGCTGTAGTCAGCTTCAAAAACTCATTTCTTTTATTTTCCATCCCCTACAACTTCCTAGGGAACCATGTTTCTTCTAATTAGATCTGACAGTCAGCAATTGCATTATATCCATCCAGATTGGTGTACTGCACCTCATGGTCTCTAAATCATGCAAGCTCACCAGTTCCTAGGTTTAATGCCAAACTGACGGCTTTGGGCCTGAAAGTAGATCAGTTCTTCACTCCACTTAACCCAGCAACAGAATTCTAGGAAGAAGTAAGTGATTTCTGTGAATAAAGACATCTTTGGTTTGGCTGGGAGATGAAGAGCTCAGAATATGTCACCAAACTTCACTTCTTAACTGCTTTTACTCAATACTCAGAAAAATTCCTCATTCTTGATTTTCCCTCACCCAAAAGTCCGTTTCTCCAGTTTGAAAAATGGTTTCTAAAAACTACAGCAATTATTTCACTCTTGATACTTGTTTAAGTGCCAAAGTAATGGAAAACAACTCAGCTATATGGATGCATATATATCTAGTTGGTTAATTAGACCTGCACAAAGACAGAAATAAAGAGTATCCTGTGAGGAAAAACAGTGGAGAGGAAAAAAGTTGAAAGATTTCTTACTGCGAGTAAACCCAGTCCAAAGCTCTCACAGACAACAAGAGGGAAGAAACAATGGGTTTTAACTGTGCCAGTGTGGCTTTGTGGCCCCTGCTCAGGTGACATCCTAGATATGTGGGATACTGGACTGAGAGATGGCGTACCAAAGACATCTTTCACAGAATCTGAACGGCTGAATGGGCACCTACTTGTACACCTGTTTTCTTTTTTAGAGGGACTGATGGCTGTTCAGGCAGCATGTAGCATTCAGGGAATGCTGTTAATTTCTGTTTCTGCCATCAAAAAAACCAACACATGTCTTTGAAATATGTCTAAGATACCAAAAAGGAAAATCCACTTCCATCCTTACAGCACTCTTATTGGCTATCTTAATCTGGAAAAGGTCACGTGATGGTACAGCTGGTGCTATCTTCTTTCCATCAGCTGAAATGACTTTACACATGACGTGAAATTGTCTTCATTGAGGTTTGCATGGGAAGTCAAATGCAGGAAGCAGAGTTCAAAGATTATGATCTTCAAAATTTGAAGTTTTAAATCTTTTTGGAATTGTATAAGTACCTGTTATTTCCTCACAGTATAACATGGGACATTTTTGAGCCATGTGTTCTGAAGAAGATTTGCAAAAGCTGCAGTAAAACTAGATAATATTCAACTTCATGTGCATGGAGAACAGTGCATTTATTTACTGGGGAAACACACACACACACACACACAAAAAAAAAAACCAAAAAAAACCTGTTGGTGTTAGAAGGTCTCTAACTCTTTTTTTTCTTCCCTCCCTGCCTAAAACCTGGGATCAGCCAAACCTGCCTGTGCTTTTATCTAAGCTGAGTGACCACATTGTAAACCTAACCTCGTCAACATGCTGTAAATGGTTTGAATTAATTAATTTCCTCTGGAAATCTGTTGTATCCTGTATCCTGCTTTAACCCCCTACCAAGAAGGCCCAACATGGAAGTATCAGTTAGCACCATAAGCACAGCTCATTGACAACTTACTTTGTTGTTAATGAAAAATGGTCACTGATCCATGCGGAAGCCTATTGATGTTAGCATGTCCAATGCTCTTGTGGGCTAACATCTGGTCTGTGTTAGATGTTAATTCTAATTCTCAGTTAATATTTTTGGACACTGCTACTGTTGGAAATTTACTGATATTACCTGTGTGTTCTGCAAAGCTTTGTTCTGATGTATGTAAAACACATTTATTTTATAATAATTCATTAGTATTACTTCCACTTATTTCATCGTTTTGGTAGGGTTTGTTAAGAGCCACATCATTAATACCTACTTTCTTGTTTAAGCCCCATTTGATTGTCTTAAATGATCCCATTTGAAGCACACCATCACTGTTTATATGTATGTTCGGTGCCCTACTCTGCCAAGATGTCATAACAGGAGTACATAAAACAAAGACTTCCCCCCCCAAAAAACATTGTAAAACTAAGCCTTAGTGGTCCACATCAGAGGAGAAAGGGGAATGGAAAGAGAAGAAATATCCACTGTTGAAGTTTAAGTACTTGCCTGTAATGCCTGTGTTTGGAAGGTACTTCTACTAATGGCTCATTGATGCTGATTCTCCTGTCATTATCCTGCCCTGACAGATTTTGAATATAAAATAGTTAAATAAACTTTCTGTTTATTAGATGGTAAGGAAGGAGCTGCCATTTACCAGACATCTGTAAATAAAACTATATTGGAGTCCGTGCTGGTGATATTAGAAACAATAAAAAGTTAATAAGAATGTTCCGGTATTTCAAGCAATAGTAAACTTATTTGATAAAACAAAAGAACTGCTTAAGAAAGAAGAGGCCAGAGTGAAAAGCCTGTTAGAGCAAATGGGACCATTTGATAGATAGACCAACAAGGGAAAACAGAACTCAGGTTAGGAGCAATTAGGGTGGAATGATTTTCCCTCTGGACAATTGGAATTGAGTGGACAAAGAACAAGAGACAGGAAGGCAAAAGGGTTCGTGAACCCAGACAAGAGAGGGCAGAGAAGGGGAGACAGCAGTCAAGAGGTGGTGGGACAGAGAAAATTAAGACAGAACAAGGAGTTAAAAAAGGTGTTAGATGAGGAGCCAGGTAAGAGACTAGACTGGGAGTGGAGGAAGGAATAGAAGCTGGCCTGAATTCTAGGCAGGGCTGGGAACCAGGCAAGAGAAAAGGGGACTGGGTTGAAGTTAAGTGGAGAGTTTGTGAATAGAAAATGAGAATGGATGTATGCTGAACCTGTGGAAATGGCTTGACTACAGGGATTCAAAAGAGATGCACTAGGGAGAAGCAATTCATACTGACAGCACAGACATGAAGATGGGACTGGTGCTAGGAACCTGGTGCCAACGAGAAGACAGTAAAGATGGGGGGAAAAATCAGAATGGCCTTAGTAAAAAGTCTTAATTGTCTCTTTTGTAATTTTACAGTGCATTACTTTGCATCTTCAGCATTGTAATGTGGGGGTGATGGGGATGAGGTGTGCACTGTAAATGTAATTCATTAGAATGGGGCTGTGATTTGCAACACGTTAAGCAATGAGGAGATCTTAAACAACCTCTTTTATGAAGAAACCTTGGTTGCTATGGAGGCAGTTTCAAAAGTCTTTTGTTAGAATATGTGTTTTCTGATAATAAAAAAAGAGGTCACACATTTTTGGCTCAAAGATGATAATCCAGCAAGAAAAAAAACTGAAGGGGTGAAGAATTAGAAAGTCAGGAAAAAGCATGCTGCCTGCAGGGAAAAGACAGTCTGTAACTAAGGGAAGAGGAGACAGGTAGGAAACAAAAAGTCTACATTTTAAGAATATTTTCCGCTTTTTACTGGTTATGGATTTGCAGAATTAGAACTACACAGGGAGGGGAAAGGCATGCCTCCTCTTGCAGCTAAAAAATCAGACCCGTGCAAACCAAACACAAACTGAAATCTTCAGAATAATCCATCTGTCTGGTCCAGCAGGCATCTTTCTTACACCGCTCAGAAAGGTGTCCGAGCAGTTTTTAAGGAAGGAGAAGCAAAGAGTTTGTCCCAAAGTCTCACACTTTTCTGACTCCTCAGTACCAAGGGACTGTTTTTAGCATTAGTCTACAGTTCGAGCACTTGTGGCTTAGAGAAAAGGAGAGAGGAAGTTGTGGGATTGCTTTTTAAATTTTTTTTGAATGGGTTAGAAACCCCTAGTCATAGGATCACCAGTGAAAATTCTGCCTTGGCAGTTTTATGCTGGATAAGCTGCATTGCTTCTGGGGAGTGCTTCCATCACACAAGGCCCTGCATAGTCAGCATGAGCTGGAGAGTCCGTTGCTGAAGACCAGCTATGCTGGAACAGGAACGGTCTAGGCACATTCTCCAAGCCAGCCAAGGCGGATTTGAACCCAACGGACTTCTGTTAGTGCTACAGCCCCATTGTGTGTCTGCATCTGAGGCTCGGGAGGAGAGGCACATACTGCTGCGAATGGGGCCCATGTGGGTGGACTGGGGCTGGAGAGCATATGTGAAAAGCAGATGTGGTACATGTTCCTGAGCAGAGCAGAGTGTGACAGCAGGGGCTTGGGAAAGAAGTCTCTGTAATGACTGTGTTAAGACATTTTAATAAAGAAGTTACCTAGTGTAAATAAATCCATATGTTTTGTAATCCATAGTCCCATTCTGCTTCAGCATCTGGCAATGTGGGGATTTAGCAGTGACAGAATTAATGGTATAGCTTCCTATTATATTTAATGGGGGGTAGAAAACAATTAATGACTTATTTTATATGACAGTTTCAAGAATATACTTCATTAAAGAAGGCTCACAATTAAAGAAGACTATGCTCCTTTAAACCAGAAAGGATTACACTACCCAACAAGAACAACTTGGAAGAGGGATCCGTAGGCACAAGCAGTTTGTCATTGTGTATATATTATAACTAGGAAGGTTCAAAATTTGGCGTAAAAGTGATTTGGGTGAAAAGGGAAGTATTTTGACAAAATCTTGTTTTCTATGTAACAGTTACCCATTTTATTTGACTTTTATTTGTCTTTTACCAGTCTTTACCTACCCTCTTAATTCCCTTTTAATTCCCTTTCCCACAACCAAGAAATGACTGTCAAAGAAAAAAGCAAAGGAAGGATGTGGAACAGATACTGTTTTTTTACTAGAAAATACTGACATAAAGTGTTTCTGATTTATTTGCTTTAGCAGCGAACTTTTTCAGGAGAAATAAATAACTGAATATATCTTCAATCTTTATGGACATACCAGGTCAAGTATCTTGTATACAGGCTTCCTGTTTGCCTGTAGTTCTTGCCCCATAAAATACTGATCTATTATTTCAAATAAACAAAGCACAGCTTCTAGGTGAGCATTGTCAAGCTCTTGTTTCATTTTTTAAAGTGTATCATGTTTTAAAACACAGACTGGAGAGACCGCCGGAGAGAAAACTGGAAATTACCGCTTTTTGATCGGTAGGAGTCTGACTGCGTATTGAAATATACTCTTTTCCCCCTGACTTTTTTCTTGCTTTGGAATTGCATTCACTACTATTCATCATTTTCTTGAGGTTGATTGTGCCTTAGGTTATGTGGGATACACTTTAAATGCCACTGAGAATGTTTTGAAAGCATGCGCATTCATAACAGTAGGGACAGTTCCAATAACACTTTAGCACATTCAGGGAATACTGTGACCCTTCTGCAAACAGCATGGTACGCCTCTGAAGGGATTTAGGTAATGATGCCCTTGCCAATAGAAGTGTTCTACAATTTTCAGCTGGTTTGCTCCGAATTTCATGTATCTCTCACTTTCCTAGGGGGAAAAAATCTACAAATTGAATAAAAAACAGAAATGTGAAACATTAATATTTGTAGCTTGATAATCATCACTGTAATAACCATGTGTATTCTGGGGAATTACAGTCACCTAAGGGGCACAAAGTTGCTCAACTATTTCCTACTGGTTTTGTCCCTTCAGGAAAAAGAGTGTCAGGACTTCCCTTTCCCCACTGGCTGGTTTGCAGTAAGGTGGGGTTAGGGAAGTGATAAAAGGGAGTGAAAAGATGCCTTGTTTTTATAGCTTCGCTGCCAGTAGCGAGCCCTAGGGGGAGACAGGCGTATCGGTGGTTAGAGCTTTGGCCGTGTAAGAGATACCTGGATTTAAAGAAAAGCGCTTGTTCCTCACACAGCCAAGTACCTCAGAGGCTTCAGTGGATACAAAACAAATGTGCTACATGCTGCTACAAATCTTTACATTCACGCTAGCTTGAATTTCCCCAGCAAAAAAATGCAGTCCTACGAGATTTCTAAGAAAAGGAATGATACCTGTTCCGCTATACAAGGCGAGCGGTGGAGGGCTGGGCTCCCCTCCTCTCCCTGCCCGAGCGCGGCCTGGCACAGGCAGCAGGATGGCAGTGCCGAGGCTTGGCGCAGCTCTCCTAAGCTCCATGTTGGCCCACAGGCACCCAGGAGCACCTGCCAGATGGATCTGAGCAGCATAGGCTCCTTAATGGCCACCACCCCATTGGGAGATTAGTGTGGCAGAACGCGGCCATATGCCTCCCTGCCCTGACAAATCCCCTTCACTCCCCTGACACACATATAAAAACCCTTTTCCCAAGCAACCCTCAGGGTAGGAAAGCATCTGCCATAGGGTTGGCTCCCCTAAGGAAACCTGGGCTATCTGGTGTTTTGCTGTATGGACAGGAGTCTGAAAACAGATTGGCTTGTTGTCATTTTATTTCCATACTTCCAAGCTCTGCTGATTCCCTGATTTGGCTTCAGAGGTAGTGATGAGGGGTGTGAGGACTCATTCACCTTCTCCCAAGGTGCAGAAGATTGGCCAGAGCTAGGCAGGTTGCTCTGGTGTCCCTGGAACATTGCATTCTCTCCAGTGGTTAAGTCATACAGGAAAAAATGTGTAGCTTGCTTACACACTCAGATCACCAGATTTGGCTGGGTATTTGATTCCCTGGGTCATATTAGCAAGGACAGTTGTGTGCTTGGTTTTTACCTCTCTGCAGCATGGGTTGTGATTTCCTGTCTAGGATCGTCTAGAAGGTTTAATGAGTCCCAGTAGCTTATCAGGCAGTGGCAGTCTACACTTTCTGTGCCGCAGGGTGCTGGAGAGGGGTTTGCAGAGACATAGAGAAGATCCTTCTAACTAAGCCATCTTGTGCATGGTTTCCTACAGTTGTTTAGGTTTGGACTTGCTGACATAGTTGTAGAAAACCGGGCCAAAATTTGAAAGATTAATGATACCATTCAAGTGTTGTGGTACAATAGCAGAATTATGCTATATAGAGAAACCACACATTTGTTAATAGTTTTTAAGACACCCTCTTCCTAAACGGGATTCATCTCACCTGTGACCGCAGTTGCCCTGAAGTCAGGATTATCTTGTTCATCACTGATGACAGAGGAAACAAAAAATGGCCATGCTCTTAATTCAGTTGTCTCAGTAAGGTGCTTGCATTCACATCTTCCTCTGTGCTAGTTCTGCCAGGCTTCTAATGAAGAGACTTTCCCTCCTTCCAAGAAGCTAACAAATACACCAATGTCATGTCTATCCCTGCTAGGCAGAACTAAGCTGTATTCCTCAAACACAGTTGCTGGAGTAATACTAAAAGTTCTAATTCTTTTTATGTGAACACATTTATCTAAAGAGAATCAAACTGTCTACCGCTACTTTATCTCACTGCGGTAGGAAAAAGGAGATAGCAAATTTGCTCCTTCTAGTGCTCCTGGTGCTTCTGCACAAATGTATTTTCCTATAACATTTTTACTGCTGTGCCCTAGGGAAGAGGATTAGCAGAATCCAAATATTTAGATGTTTATTATCCCCTGCACACGTATTTTCCATTAACATCAATGGAATTTAAATGTGTACATAGGGAAAGGAAAACAAACAGTTAACGCTCTAAGCAAGAGAAAGGGAAACACAGGGCCCCCAGAAAACAAGTTAGCTGTAGAGCGGAGGAAAATTATTTTCCTAAATTAATTATACATAATAGCAATGGAAAAGACCTGATGGACTTGGATCATCTCTCTGTGCCCTCTGCAGGAAAGGGATTGTATCTTTGTTTGTCTCTCATTCTTTGTACATAATCTACTCTTGGAGACCTTTAGCGACAGTGAATCAAATGCCTTCTGAGCCTTATCTTTAGCAACTAATTAACATGACTGTCAAGAAATGTGTTCCTGATGTGCAACTTCACCAGAAAGATAACTGCTTCAGCTCAGAAAACACATGGAGAGCTATTTCTGCACTTATCTGTGACAGAGAGAAAGCAAAGAGGTAGTAGTAAGGGATCAAAAAATCATGGAATATCTTGAGTTGGAAGAAACCCATGAGGATCACTGAGATGCTCTCAGAGAGTTACCTCCCTGCAGGTCAGCCTGTTTCAAAGTGGCCACAGTGAGGAACTTTGGGGCATTACAAAAATGACAGCTTTGCTTTCATATACGTCCCTGTGAAAACAAATCAAAAATAAAGAAGCCAGGCTTGTAATGAAAGAATGTATGTTGTGAAGTGCTTTGTCTCCAACAGTCCCTAATAAGCAAAGAATTACTGTAGCTGATTACTGAGTCACAACACGTTGTACTGTTCCACCATTTTGAAGAAGAAATGGAACAGTCGAGTGTGAGACACCGAAACTTCAGAGATGTTCTAGACTTTTCCACAGGCAGAAAACTGATGACAAGACAACACAGCAGTATTTTTTCCTCCCATACCAGTCCTTCTAACATTTCATATGGCAACTTGTGATGTCTTCTTTAAACCAGTGACAAGTAGATGCACTTGAACAGCCAGAGCGCTGCAGCTGCTGGTGCCCACAACTCCTCCAGTACTGCACCACCGATGTTATCAGTGTAACCAAGCAGCTAATGGGCATCAATATACAGCTTTGGGAAAGTGAATGCTGTGATGCAGATGACAGCTCCTCAAAGGACCATGGAAAAGACACTGCTTAGCACAGGACATCTGAAAATGTTTATGTTCGGCTATTCATTGTGAACACCTTTCAGAGGAAAGAACTACTCTGTCTGGTGACGTGCATTTCCATGAGAATGGAGGTGGAGGAGATGTGCATGTTACTACACACACCTTTGGGAAAGGTTGTTTCTTCTCGACAGACTTCTTTCAGTGCTTCAGAAATGGTTAGTCAGGAACACATTCTGAGCTCGGCTAAAAGCCAAGACAAGTTTTCCGTACTGTAAATTTGGCTCAGCTCACACTACCTTGGAATTTTACTGCAGTGCCCAACCAGTCTATTTCTCTCTTTTCATTAAACTAACAGCAGAAATGTTAGGGGAACTTAAATAAAACAGGTGACTGACTCATTTCTGGAATAGTCACTGACCTGTATACTCAGAGGAATAAGAGAGCTTTGATGTCAGGTTAGGAATAGAGTGGTGCATTTGACTGTCTAAGCTCAGAAAGGACAGATAAAGTTGACAGTGAGCCTTGGTGGATTAATACCACCAGGGATATTCATGACGTGATAGTGACACTTTTATTAAGGGGAGAAAAGTAATGCTTTATTTTGGAAATATAGTTTTCCCTGGTATTTTAACAGCTATATCACTGGGATGATCATTATCCTTCATTCAGTTCTTAAAATCATTATTATTTTTCCACAATGGAATCTATTGAGGTCTCCATATTATATTTCTAAATTGTTCTTGGAGGAATGAAGCAGAACACAGTCATTCAGAACAAAGGAGAACTGATAATTAAAAATAAATACTTTGATAATTACAAGGTGGTCCAATTAAAGTAAAAAAGACAACCAATTGTGATTGATCCATTCAAAGCTGTAGTTTACTGTTACAAATTGGATTTGAGTTCTGTCTAGTTGGGAACAGGGAAATGATCTCAGTGTTGCAAGTGCCAGATAAAGAATGATTAATTACCTGCATCCAGCCTTCATTATTTTCAAGGGAGAGTTGACATTAATGTACCAACTTTGCCCCAGTGATTCCACTAAGATTTCAACAGCTTTTTTTGTGATCTGGGTTTGGTTCTTATTTTCCCAATGGGTAATTATATTCCCTATTAGTCAGACTCTATGCATAATTATATGCAATGAAACAAGCAAACATCTTACAAAGATGGAAGCAAGAAAAGGCAAAGGAAAAATAAAGTCCCTGCTAGTTCTACACTTAGAGAACAGTTACAAGGAAGACTGATGGACACAGACAGACTGCTGTCAGAATTACAAAGCCTGGAGTATTGCAAAGCCCAGGGTACTGATTATCTCATTAATGATCCAACAGCTTCTTAGAATTTTCTCGTTCACAGATGATTTACTGTGCTTCTTTCCACAACTAAAGAGTAATTTGAATAAAAGAAACTTAGAATGACACAAAGTAGGCATTGCACCATCTAATTTGTTGAATTAAGGGCACAGGACTAGATTCCTTCCCTTCTTTACATGATGACTGAAAGGAGTCACGCATGTCAGAAAGGCAATGAGAAACCTCATACGCTGAGCAAGAAGCTACAAAAGCATCCCAGTTTCTGAAATTCCAGCCTGCTTTGAGCTCCTTTGGCTAACTCCAAGAGACCTCTCAAAGTATCTGAAACCAAAGATTCTCTGTAGAGATATATCAGGTACCATCTAAAGTAACTAATCACAGCTGTATCTTGCCCTTTAAAAGGTGACCAGAAGAGGTGTTACTACCCAGTATTCAGGCAAGAGGAATTGCAAGAATCATATTCTGTTCTTCTTGGGCTGAGAGGTTTTAAATTTACAGTTTCCACCCCAGTAGGCAGTTTCCTTCTGGAAAGGAGCAGTTATTCTAACATGTTACTGCATTTAAACAGTACTCTGCTCAAAGACTTCCTTAGTGACGATAGGCCATTGTCTAGGAAAGAAGATAAGTTTAGCAGGTTTTTATCCCTTAGTAAATTAAAAAAATATCTGAAATACACCAATTTAGTATTGATACAACAACTTTACTATGACATGATCTCAGAAAAAAAAGAAATATATAAAAAAAATCCCAGTTGTGCCATATCACTTTCTGTCCTGCAAAGAACTTCCCTTGTCTTCTATTAACAGTAAATAACCTCCCTGTATATTAATGCAGGAGGATAAAGTTCAGTATCTTTTCCTGCTTCCTTATCGTTGTGAGACCTTTACTACTAAGCCTTTCAAGAATAATTACTGAAAATCAGTTGTTCGTAACTGGATTAAAAGACTGTACTTGTAAAGGTGTTTTGGGAAATGTAAGAATTTGTGAGTTGCGGCATTTATGTTTGTCCAGTCAATAAAAGCTTCTTTGTTTATATTGCATCTTTACCTGCTAGCCTTTCTTTTTTAAGTCCATTTCTTCTTTCATCGGAGAGAAAACATGAAATAAAGTGATCAAACACAATCTTCAGAAGCAGTTTTTTCAGGATGATTTGTCATGCACAATGAATGGAATATTTCATTCCATTAAGTGAAAGGAAGCTTAATTGATTCTTGAGAGCAATTCCTTTGACAAGAAGGGTTTTTTACAAAGTTGTTCTACCATATCTCGAATATTATTCAGTTTAGTAATGCTAAATACCAGAATGTAAACTAAGCTGTATTTTCAGCTGGGTGTGAGATGTGTTTCAAAACAGAAACGTAGAGGAAGCAACAGCAAATAGGGGAATGTGTAGAAAATGTTAGACTGCTGGTCCTCTCTACCCCACCCTTCCACCATGCTTCAGAGTCCATCTGAATGACTTCAAATATACTATTAGCTTTTCTTTGCTATATACAGCATGATAACTCATGTATTTCATATGATCTTAGTTTTTCAGATTTTTCTCCATAATGGTGTTTTTTTATAGGTCTGTATCTATAGCAGGATGAAGGAAAATTGTTTTTATCTTAAATTTCAATTTATTCTCAGAGTAGAGCTGACATTGCCAAGTTATTTTAAATCAGAGAAAATAAAAATGCAAAATTCAGGAGATGCCAGAAGATCACCTAGTCCATCCTGTTTTCTAGGAAACATAAGAATATGTACAAAACAGTGATGAAAATGACTGAAAAGCCTTGCTGATTATACCAAAATCTTCCTCATAGCAGAAGTCAACTTTACGGGCATGTTGCTCCTTCTAATTTCTCAGTGTTAGGAATTGAGGTAGCCATCTGTCCCTTTCTCTGGGGTCACTGCCATCCTTGGCAAGATTTCAAAACTCTTCCCAAGGTTTTTCCTATTTCTTCGCTCACTGTTTCCTCTTCAGACTTGAGGATGTAATTTGTGTGGGCCTGTAGGAGCTCTGTCCACTTAAATCTGCTGTCATTGCCTTTCAGTATTTTGTTGCCTCTGCCCTCAGGAAATTTCCTGTGGTCCTCTTCAGAATACAAAAGGTCTTGCACCAAGTCGACCTGCTGATGACAGTTCTCATTTTCTGTCTTGCCCTCTGATCCTTCATTCTCACAAACTTCATCCATTTTTAAGCAGGGTTTCAGCAAAGCTCTCTTACTAGCCTTCTTCCTTACCTGTCTCCCTCTTTCATCAGTCTTTGTCTTCCATAAAAAGTTTTTCAGGTATTTAGTGAAATACTTCACTTTGTTGACAACTTCTTTTGTCTCTTTTCACTGTGTCAACACAGTAACAAGACAGGCAGATGGGGGGTGGCACTAGAATTGCTAAGCTTGCTAAGCACTGTTTTCCTTCTGTTATTAAGCCTATTATCTACACTAGTTCTTTATTGATACAGAAAACGGAAAACCAAATATTTTCAAAAATATAAATGTGTACTTGTGTACCTAAATCCTGTTGCCTAGCATATTTTGCCTTCAGTGTCTTTAGTTTCTGCTTTTAACATTAGATTAAACTAGGCACAAGTGTTTTTAATAATCTTTTTATGTAAAAGAAAATTAGTAGCTTTTTTTTTAATTAAAACAAGTAAACATGGATAAAATAAGCTGCTGTGATGTATGAAATTAATGCTACTGCTCTACATCAGGAGACATCTTAAAGATCCTCCAGCCTATAACATTGTTTCCGTATCCCATTCACAGCTGCAGCGTAGAAGCGCCTGGTGAACCAATGCAAAAAGCCAGCATAGTCTGCCCTTTGCTCTCTGTTTCTTCCTGAAGCACTCCTCACAGACAAGGATCCTGCCAAAATGCAGTGAGACTCGAAACTCCGAAAGCCTCAAGTCATCAAAAGCTCTGTTTCACCTGAGAATCCTTTTCAGCAGGAAGTTCATCTGCCACTGAAATACTGTCACCACCTGCAGCACACTGTGCTGCAGCTACTCAAAATTATGTATTATTATATGGCAGAGTGGGAAGAGGAACTTTTTAACCAACTACACTTAGAGGGATTTTAAGGAGGCAAGACATATTTATCCCACCTGGAACTTTATGAGTTTATTACCGATAAAATGCTCAGGGCTAATTAATTACAAGAGCTCGGTCTTCATCATGTTGGTTGCACCAACAGCTGTCAATTAGCCCTATATAAATTATGCTTTGCTCAGTAGATTCTGTTACTCTTATGTTGCGTGAAGATGCAAAGAATGTATCCACTTGTGATGCTCTCTGTATACCTATACAAACCTGGACACCTTCATGTTCAAATGCTTCATATGCATCCTGGTTTCAGCTGGGATAGACATACTTTTCCTCTCAGGAGCTGCTGTGTTTTGGATTTAGTACAAGAAGAATGTTGAGAACTCTGTGTTTTCAGTTGCTGATATGAAATCAAGGACTTTTTTCATATTTTCTCATATTCAGCTAATGACCAGGTGTGCAGGAACTGGGAGGGAGCACAGCCAGACAGACAGCCAAGCTGGCCAATGGAAATATTCAATGCCACGGACATCATGCTCAGTTTATGAACTGCAGTTGGCTGAGGGGCGGGAATCATTCTTCTTTTGTGTCCATGAGTTTGAATCCTCTCTTGTCGGGCAGTTCGAACTTGTCTGGGATTATGGTCTTTTCTGGGAATTTGATGAAATCCATGATTTTCTGATTCCACGGTTGCTGCTCAGGGACTGGCTGAGAATCAGTCATCACATTGTGAGAAAATTGTGTTCTATATAGTTTGTTTTGCATATGCATTATTATCATTATTATTATTAATAGTAGTAGCAATATTTCCTTTATTGTCTTATTAAACTGTCTTTATCTCAACCCACGAGTTTTATGTTTTGTCCGTTTCTCCTCCCCACCCCACTGGGGGGAAGAGGAGGGGTGAGTGAGCGGCTGTCGTGTCCTAATTGCTGGCTGCCAGGTTAAACCACAATAACGTGGTATATAATTATCCCTACTTTACTGAGGGAGAAGAGATATTCAGATATATGCTTAAGCTGCACAGAATGTCAGTCAAAACCTAAAAGCTTAACTAAAGTTTCTGAGCTTATGCACAGTCCGTAAATTCATCTGTAGTAGCTGCAGATACAAAAGAAGTTGCTATCAGCAGATACTTCTGTGCAGGTAGGAAGCGAGGTTTGATTGAGAAGTTAAACCAATGAAGCACTTCATGGAAGATTCACTCTATTCAAGTTCACTCACCCTGCCCCAGAAATCTCAGGTTTTATTCAAGCAGCCCATGTAGCTCACATTTTCTGGCTGTGTGGTCTGCGTGGTCCTACATTTATTAATACTGGATCCAAGCACTTCCAAATCTCCTTGCAGTACAAATTCAGCTTGAATCACATATTATCACAGAACCACACCCTGCTAAATTAGCCAGAGTATATGATATAATGTTTATATTAGTTTTATGTCAGGTATGTGAAAACAGGTGATACCTGTCATGGCTGAAGTAAAGGGCATGTGCAGATTGTACGTGACTTGGGCTTAATTCTGCTGGAACAGAACACACACACACAAAAAAGTTTGTTTGATTCAACACTTCCAGAGATTCTACTTCAAGTATTTCACATAGTTACAGCAGTTGCATCCTTTCTTTCCCTTTCGCCCCCCACCCCCTTCTGTTCTGAATTATGTCACAAATTTGGGTCCATTGAAGTTTGGCTGCCTAGAGAAACATGTAAGAGATGCTCGGATTTATCCACTGTCTTTTTATGCTTCCTATCGCTACCTATTGCCATTGCAGTTGAACCTTTTATAATTAAGAATCAGTACAGTCCTTAGCAGACGCCGTGGTATTCCCTGGCACTCTGCTTTTTGGAACCAATTCCACACCTGGGGTCATTTGGGGCATTTTCTTTCTTGGTTTCAAGGCCTCTTGGCAGTGTAAACAAAACTGACATTTTGACTGCAGAAATGAGGACAAGGCGCTTTGGAGAGGAAGGAGCAGAGCCAGGCCTGAAAGCTGGGAAGAACCCAGGCAATTTAAGCTTCTTGCTCCCACTGCTTCTCTCTTGTTGCTGCAAAAACACCGTCCCTTGCTCGGTGGCAGCACCAAAAGAGCAGAAGGCTGTGCAGGTAGGAGGCAAAGACTGGCTATTCAGCAATGCTCTGCGTGTCCTCATCTGCCAACTCAGGCAGTCTGTCACTGTACGCTACTGTTTTCTTTGCCTGTGACTAAATAAAAAATGTTGGCTGGGCTCAAACTATTGTTCTTTCCCAACGGCAGGGCTTTGTGAAAATTGCCACCTCCCTCACAAAGTTGCAGGTTTCACCACTGAATGTTTCCTCTAAGTACTTCTAAATCACACATAAGCATTTTGCAGAGCTGTGGCATCCTACGAGTACCTGAACGGGGAGGGTTCAGATTAATAGCCCCGTGGCTGAGGATTGCTGATTCCAAAATAGGGAGAGCTTTTTAATGCGAATGATCACAGAATCACAGAATCACAGAATAGTAGGGGTTGGAAGGGACCTCTGTGGGTCATCTAGTCCAACCCCCCTGCCGAAGCAGGGTCACCTACAGTAGGCTGC
>Ga0065711_1040917_pt1 | contig 16547 bp, 12 predicted proteins | sample Hoacrofraction12_FD_59098 | JGI IMG/M metagenome (GOLD analysis project Ga0065711, IMG submission 59098) | Hoatzin crop microbial communities from Cojedes, Venezuela - Epithelial fraction 12 v2 (version 2) | ecosystem: Host-associated > Birds > Digestive system > Esophagus > Crop | place... | reverse complement strand
GTGGTTTTAATTTTTTTTTTTTTTTTTTTTGCTTTGAGAAGAAATGAGTAAACCTTGAAAAGGACTGCAGGGAGGGCAGAGAACTGCACAGAACTATTTTGCTTTAATCATCTAGAAAATATCTTTTCCTCCAGTCAGAGGTTTCAAGGTCAAATAGGTGTCATTACTTTTCAGCTGTGATTGGGAAGGTGATCGAAGAAACGATACAACTAAAGTCCTGTCTCCACATTCTGAAGTAAATAAGCAATCTTACATCATGGATAAACTTAATCTTTTACAGATGATGGGTGAGTTTATTCACAAGCTATTGTTGTTCGTGCTTCCAGAGATGTTAAATTATAAATATAGATGAGGGCTGTACTTCAACGCTCCGGAAGCCGCCTTTCTAACCCCTTTGGCAGGGCTGTTGAACTAAACACAAAGCTTTTCTCTCTCAGAATCTCTTGGGGCATATTAATCCTTCACTTGTAGGTTTGTCAGATGAAAAGCAGCTTGAATGGTTTGATTTTTTTTTTTTTTGGATTGTGTCTGAAATACTACTGGTGCTGTATACAAAGCATATAAAGCCAGCGTCCAGATACCCAAAAGCTTATGTGATGCTTCTTTCATTTGCAAGATACCCAGCTGACCTGCTACTGCTCAGAACAGTGATGGCTGAGGCTGAGGAGCAGCCCGTCACTTGCAGTTCCCGCTAACAAGCCCATTAGTGATGGCTGGCAAACAAGACCGCTGTGGAATAAGCAAGGAGTTTGTCTAGGAGGCTGAGCCACATGTTATGTGCATATACATGATGGCCACTGTGGGCTACTAGTGTGTTTTACCAAACTGACAGCTACAACACTGGCTACAACAACCTTCGTATCAAGACGAACTATCAAACGAACTATTTGTGAAGAAATGAGTAAAGATTGAATGGCTTCCTTTAAAGACACATCTTCTAAGACACAATATAGCTCTCTGTGAATGGGAAAATTGCACACTATCCCCTTGCGTTCTTCCCATGCCCTCTTGACTACTTATATATGCAATATGTAATATATACTCTTATAAAAGTCAGCTGTGCGTGTGGCTTGGGGACAGCACTGGACTAGGCTCTGTGCTCCGATGCCAGCATGGCTTCTCCTTCTACCACTGCGAGAGACAAAATACAGGGCTGGATAGGCCAATGGTTTGACGTAGCAGGGCATTTCTTACGCTCTTATGCTAGTTTGATCCACAAATCCTTACTTATAAAGCAATCTTCTCTCATGTAAGTAGCTTTGAGCACTCAGACAATATATCTGAGCATCAAATCCACATTTCCTATAAAACAAAATGGGTCACAGTCATTTTTCTGTCTTTCACTCGACAGATCTACACCGAAGGTGAATCTGGTTTGCTGGGTTTATGTGGGGAGCCTGCTTTTCTATGCCAAGTACTTTGCAAGTCATCTTTAAAGCTTACCATACCCAGGTATTTATTCTACGCAAAAATGACAATTTTTTCAGCAAAATGGAAGAATAGCAGCCTAATTTAAAGCAATCCCTGCAATGTCTCCTTTGAAACTCAGACAGGATTCAGAGTTGTTCAGACTCTTCCAGTCCTGAATGGCTTATCGAGTTTTGAAAATCCTTTATTCAAATCTTTCTTTGCTTTTAATTTAGTTTTCTCCCCCTTTTCACATGAAATTTCTCAAAATCAAGGCAATATCTTTTAAAATCTTTTCAGAAAGAAAACTTGACTGCTGTTTTCTACCTAGTCCTGAAGTCAGGAAGACAGAAATATCAACAGTGGGCAAGAAGTCAGGCACTGGAGCAGCATTTAGTTCTGTTCTGTAAGCAATCAGAGAAGTAATTTTGTGCCACAAGGAAGATTTATCTCCACTAGATACCAAAAGATACCATTCCATTAATGGCAGTATCAGATTTTCAGCTTGACATTTGTACATTTGTTCATTCTCACACATTGGAGTGGTTGTACCTCCAGTGTGAAAGTACAAAAAGTACTGTAATCTCATCCTAAGCCTAACCGTTTTTTCTCCACTTTCCCACCAGCAACCCAAAATAGCCATAACTTGCTTCATGCAGTTAGCCATAAATGTCAAAGGTGAAGAGACCACATATTCACCATCATTGTATGCCATTCACTTGGGACTCTTGTGTACTCTGCAGGTATATAAATATGTAAGAAAGGGCCAAATACATCATGAATCTCATTGAAATGGATGATTAATATGTGAACATACAAAATTAATACATTGTCATGATAGCAAGAAAAATACAAGAAGAATATTTATTTTACTGGTGCGGAACACTAAAGATTACGTAAGGACACAAAAAAAAAGTTCATATTTCACATTTTCATATTTCAGTTTTACGTTTTACATTGATTATTAACTTTAAATAGTTTACAGTGAGAGAGATGAAAGCAATAACACGGATAGGAGGAAGAGATGAAATGACAGACCGAAGAAAAAACATTGTTAGTGATTTCCACTGTGTGGTTCAATATGCCCATGAAAGAATGCGCGTGGGTTTTTTGTGTTTTAATTGACTCATGCAGGTGGCTCTAGAAATCTCTCTCTTTCTTTTTTTTCTTTTTCTCATTTCCCCAGGGTTGATATATTTCTGTAGGTCAGGTAAAGAGGGTCTGAAGAACAACTACATCAACAAGGAAGCAACGCAGAAACAGAAACCTGGACCAATATTCAGTCAAACCCATTCATTATGCAACTCATTTTGTACTCATGTAAGTAGATCCTTGACTCTGAAGGAACTTGTGCCTAGGGAAAAGGAGTGGAAGAAACTGTTATGTCCCCATAGACAGCACCTGACGGGGAGCATGATACAGTGAAGAGAGGGAGAGCATGAGACATGCAAAACCTCAGTCAGTCTGAAATTCAGGAGCCCTGGAGATACCCAAGGAGAGGAGAGTATGGACCTCAGGAGAAGAAATTATTTTAGAAGCATGTATATATCTGAACTTGACCCATCTCTCTATCACATGAGAGACCTGATATGAAAGGAAATTTCTGTGATGAAGAGTGGAAGGTTGTCACCAGGCCATGGAAAAATTCTCTTCACGAATTCGTTAGTTCCATGTTGGAATTCAGGAACAGAGGAATGCAAGATCAAACAGGCTCACATGCTGCAACACTTCAAGTAGCTTTTTTTAAAAATAGAAATCACATCTGGTGTCTCCTTTGAAAAAAATAAAGTATTGTACAAAAAGTTACAAAAAGTTCTGGATGAGATTCTCTGGTCAGAAGTTCAAGCAGCTTAATATGATCAAAACTCCAGTCGAGGTTTTTCGAACGAGAGTTCAGATTCCTCTGTGCATGTGTCTGTGCTGGAGTGGTTGCAGCATGACAAATGCCCAAGCAGCAATAGCCGATGTTATGAAATAGCTCAAGTGGAGGTCAGTGACAACCAACTTTGGGGTAGAACTCCAGTTCAACCATAGTAAAACATCCCCATCACTGGAGAATTAATTACGCTGTCAGTCAATGTAAATATGAAACGTAATACCAAATTATAGATACTATTCCAAAGAAAAAGACTTCAAAGAGTACTGGCTTCAGACTACTTTGGTCTGAGCTCTATCTCTGGTAGCCTTCTGTGTGAGATGAACATAAGATATGTATGTACAGATGAGGCTTGCAGCAACAGTTCACCGGGTCTGAACATCTCCTGTGAGTCCGGAAAGGCAAACAGCATTTGAATAGGCAGCAGCAGCCTGGCAACTAATAAACACCACATTACTCTGCATCTCATAAATCTCTGTGAACTTCATTTATTCTCTTCTGAGAATGAATAACTAATGTGAAGCCTCTTCTTGCCAGTTATTGTAGCACTACACAAAATGATTTAGATGTGGAAGCTGCTATTAATAGCAGCAAACGAGCTACTAATTGGATGGTTATGTAATGGCATTGTTATGAAGCCTAGTTTGGGTTTGACACCTTCTGTTTTCTAACAACAACATTAAAAACCCTTAACAAATCCATGGTTAGCGATATGTAACGTGAAACAAAGACTAAATAATTACCAAGTTTTTCAAACTCAAATGGGATTAAAAAGGAAAAAAAAAATCAATTAATTTATCTGAATTCTAGTAGAAATGAGGTGGAAGTGAATCATTCAAGAGATCTGCTGTTCAAAGGGATACTTTAAAGGAACTTTCTTTAATACTTGCCCTGCACATACTGACAAAGAATTCAGAGTGGCCTGTTTCTGTGACTTGTGAAATCTCAGAAAGCTTTTTTCTGTTAAAAAAAAATAGGCTTTCAGTGAGTATGAACAGAATATAGTTTAAGGAGAAAGAAGAACGACCAGAAAAGATCTCTGTGACACACACTGATACAAGTCATGTACTAGCATTAGGCATGGATCTCTACTCTTGTAAATGACAATATAGATGTGCTTACACAGTTTGACATTTTTAAAGTAACTTAAAAAAAAAAAAAGAAGAGAGAAATAAATGGGCATGACATTTTATTCCCTGCTGTACAGAAGGAGAGAAAAATTACACTCCATTAGGAGAGAAGCTTTTATCTGAGATGGCCCTTTGCAGTGCCTCTGTTCTTGGTGTTTCTGAAGGCTGGAGCATCACTAATGTAACGTACAGCACCGGGAACTATCATCCTGATCTCAACTACTGTCCTCTAGTTGTGAGGTTACTTTCCTTTTGATACATCAAATGCAGCATTATACAGAGCCTATAAGAAGAAGGATCCCTCCAGAGGTTTGTAGTCATATATATATATGTATAATATAATATTTAAAGAGATGATAATTCTTTGTCAACATTGCACAGCTCTAATGCCTCTTGGTTTAATCTTTTACCTCTCAACATGCATGGTGCCAGCAGTTGTTGTTTGATCAGTGTTATCTATAACCTTTTGTTGCCAAGGGAAATTAAGGCTGTCACTCCAGAACCGCTTCCTTAATGAAGGAGCCCGGGATTCTCACACAAGAAATCTAATGAACACTTCAGCTGTCTATCTACAAACACATGTCCTCATGTTTGTGCAGAGAAATACATGTAGTTGCTTCCAACTGAGTCACCTCTTACATTTCAGGAAGCTGTGAGAGGAGTAGCAGCAGCGTGGGAGGAAAGCAGGGTGCGGTGGCGGCATCATGACCTGCACGTAAAGGAATTAAGCCCCTGACAGAGAGAGTGGGTATAGCAGCGCGCACTGTCCTGCCGGAGCCAGACACAGCCTACATATACACAGCTATACGCACGCCATCACACGGACTGCCTCTGTCATCTGCAGCAGTTTTGCAACTGATAGGATATTTTGGGTTGCGCTCTTTTTTATTGCTTTTTATCTGGCAAGAGATACTGTACTCAGCCATGCTGAGTCCGTGTTATTTTCCGCTCCTTGTCATTTTACATTGTCTAGGTGGTAATAAAAACCCTGATTTATCCAGCACAGAATGCTAGGAAGGGGTTATATCAATAAAGGAAAACTCTACTTCAGTTCCTTCATTGTTAAAGCACCCAGAGGAAGCAGCCAAAGGGCATACAGAGATTTGATGCATGATGTCCCAGCACCACAGTAATTACAGCAAGCATGCCTAACAAACTGTGCTAACTTAGGATTCGGCAACCGTTGAAAGGAACAAGACATTAGAGAAACCAACCAGGAATTTGGGTGGTCCAGATGTCTTCCACATGTATCCAGTTAATTATCAAGAACTAGAAACTCTTATCCATTATGTGTGTGTGTGCATATATATCAGCATGCATAAATATATATATATCTCTCCAACTATTAACTTCATTAGACTATTTTGGAATCACAATGTGGCAAATAACTCCTACACATCAGATGAAATGACTTTTCTCTTAAATGTACCTTTTCACTAGTAGTATAGTTTGTCTGTATTGTTACTGCTTTTCTATAATCTCACTTGTGTGAGAAGGAAGAGGGATATGGCAGCTTCTCTGAGTAATAACGCTATTTCATACTTCTGTTGTGGCAGTACTGAAGGGTTCTAACACGATACAAACTTACTCCCAAAAGTTCTTGATCCCAAAGTTCATTCACAGCCCTATGATTATTTAATTCTTGATTATCCTGAATTTATACTGGTATAAATTTATACTTTCACAATACTTCAAAAACTCTCAAAATACTTTAAATAGTGTCTAAATCTTTAAATTCTGCTGCATGTTAAATACCTTAAAAATATTTGAAAGTTACCTTTAAATGATGTTTAAATATGGGAAATTTTTTCCTATCTCTGATATCACTTTTTCCCCCTCTGTAATAGTGCTTTTTTCCACCCTCTGCATTGCCTGCCTGCAGGCATACATGCCACATACATACTATGTACATACTACACGCTACATACAAACATCACTGGTTTTCCCAGGGCATGGCAACCCACGCTTCCTCGTTGGTGAGTGCATGTGATTATTGTCTGTCTATTGTCTGTTTATATCTGTTACCATTTCCTGCTGGGTTTATATACCGCATTTCATGTGTCGGTCATATTTTAATTGATTCCTGGCATTTTATGCTGATGGGTAAAATTCATGAGATGAGTGAATGGACCAGTAATTTCCAATAATTTGGCAGTCAGACTACTTGTTTGCACTGCAGAGAAGTAGTTTGTTTGTTTGTGACACCACTCAGATGTTATTTTGGGACCCCAGCTTACAGAGTGTTAAAAACCCAAACTGTTCCTGGGCTTTCTGGTATTGTCCTTCAAAGGAAGAAACATTTAGCTAGGTTGTGACTGCCGCGTGACTAAGGCTGGGACAGAAAAGCCTTCCAGGGTGATTAAGCTATTTAGGTGCTCTTTTCTCCTTAGTGGTATTCAGCCAGGGAAGGTGGAATCACAGAGGAAAAATATGAGCTGAAGGAAAGATGGTTTTCCAGTGGAGAAACCGAGAACCTACTTCTCTGCAGGATATCATCCAGGAAACACCATTTTTTGTTTTCCTCTGGATTTTACCAGGTCTTTTTTTTTTTTTTTTTCCCAACAAATGGAACGAGCTCCCTGCAGTTCTGAATCAGAAAGATTCTCTAGACAGAAGCGAGGATGGGGACGGAGCTTACCTATAGCTTGTGTCAACCGGAGGAGATGATGTTGAATATTTGCATATCATAAGTGAGGGTAAAAACCAGACTGTATATGAGTAATTCCCATTGATCTTAAACTACCAAGCTCCTGCAGTAAAGCCTGTGGCTATCATTGCACTTCTGGTACTGTTCTATACCAATAACCAGTACTATGAAGTGTGGTAAAATGTATTCAGGAAAAAAAAAACAAATTAAAAAAAAAGATAGTTGATTAATTCTGATGATTAGTGTGTTAAATCTGTATTTACAGACAAAATAACTATAAAGTTATACAAAAAGCATAAATGAAAACATTGCATATGTCTAATCATTACTTGGGGTATGAATCACACTATATTTTATAATAATTACTAGAAAAATATTTACTTGAGCCAAAGCTTCAATACAATTAAGGAGATTAATCTAATTCAGCAGACTTCTATGCCCTGTATTGGCCATCAGTTTTGCTTGAAATAAAAATGATAATAGCACATCCATCATATTTCACAGTTCCAAGAGAAAAACTAGTGCTCCAAGTGTGAAAAATTCCTTCTGGTTATTTACACAAGTTATTTAGTGCTAAGACATTGAAAGGAAGATAGTGCTGTAAAGCTGGTAAAAGACCCAGGCTGAGTTAAAGTTCCCTCCTGTAACACAGTACTTCTGAAAGCTATTTGCAACAGCTTTGTTTGCTAGAATCTCCGAAACAAGCGGTGTCCATCCCACCCGAACCTGGCGAGCCACAGCCTCTGAGCTTCTCAGATGGTGCTCCATGGGTACGTATGCACCCTGACAGAATGGCTGTCAGAGCCAGTTATTTATTATTTGCTCTTTCCAAACAGGAGTCTAATAAAGCTGGTGGTGAAGCATTGGCACAGGTTGCCCAGAGAAGCTGTGGCTGCCCCCTCCCTGGCAGTGTTCAAGGCCAGGCTGGAAGGGGCTTTAAGCAACCTGGTCTAGTGGAAGGTGTCCCTGCCCATGGCAGGGGCGTTTGAACTGTGTGGTCTATGAGGTCCCTTCCAACCCAAACCATTCTGTGATTCTATGGTTCTATGGCTAATTCCAATTGCAGCAAAGGCTCACATACGGCATTGCCTTCTGTCTAAGGTCACACTCTGTTTTACTCCATTCAGCGAAGGGCCACTGCACAGGAACTGCTCCTGTCCCTCTCAGCACGGACTGTACTTGGATGGCTGTAAGGGAAAGGCCTGCCTTCCTTCACTCTTTCTGTAAGCGATCCACATAGCTTCTGAATAGCGAAGGTAAGCAGAAAACAATATTGAAATTGCTGATTTTGCCCACCGCATGGAAACGCTCTCATTTGATCAAATGTCCCACTGTGAAATGTCTCTCCATTTCAAGCAAGAGTGTGGTGAAGGGCTGGGCTGGAGAAGACCCTTGCCCTCAATTGACCCAAAGGTAAGCAAGAAGCAAATGCTTTGCACCTTGGTGTATACCTGGAGAGAACGTAGGCAGAGAACTGGCAGGATCATCTTTAATTTTCCCAATAAACTGAGAATGGTAAAGACCATTACAGTAGCCTTTTGTACCATAAAAGCAGAGAGAACAAATATCATGTTACATATTACTGAAACACAGCGGTAACATTCACAGCTGTGCCCTTATCAAGATCTTTCGTGTTACAACAAGAAATGTTCTGTGGAGTTCGACAGAACACGGTAAAGGAAATGTTGGGAAATGATGGCACTCTTGCAAATGATTAAAACAGAAACAAAAAGAAAGGAAAAAGCGTTTTTTGTATTACCGATGTACCTTTTGCAAAGTAACACCTCTTGAAAAGGAAACCAGAACTTCCCTTATTCAAATAGTTTTGTTTCAGTGAACTGATTTAGACAATTTGCACTTAATTCAATGAATCTTTTTTACTTAATGTTTTTTGGCCAGTAGATAAGAACATATTTGTCGCTCTGAGTATTCTGAAGTATGCTGAGTGCAATATGTGAAGACATAGGAAATGGCGTTCTGACAAAGTTAAATTAGTCTGCAGGCTACCTGTTTGGAAGTTGCATATCTCTTTATTCTTTCTTCTTTTCATTTTTCTCTTACTGTTAGCACTCCCTGCTGTCTAGGTCACAAAACCAGTTACTGCATTTCTCATGTACTTACATTTAAAGCCTCCATAAGTATTACAGCTGTGTTTTTCTCAAAAGTCAGCCTTCTTGCCAGTCAACGCTGTCTCAACATTAGCCTATGCACTGGTTCTTCCAAGATTCTCTGAATCTAATATGTATAGGACATGAAATTACTTCGAGTCACCTCCCTCATTTGTTTTGGAAAATGCCTGAAAATATTTACAAAACAATCACCAAAAGAGCATTCAGAATGAAGAGTCAGCACAACTTAAATAATTGCATGTGATTTCTACCAACTGAGTAGACATGTCTTGAAATTTTATTATATATCCTTGACTTTTGGTCCCTGGTTAGACTGAGGTTTGCTCCTCATTGTGATAACTGGCAATAATATCCAGCAGGCTTTTGGGTCACTTAGGAATAACTAAAGCACATCATATTATTCCTGTTCTTTTTCACTGCTTCTTCCTGTTCCAGTTCTTATGGCAGCTGTGGTACGGGATTCATAAGACCAGCATGTAGTCATGGTGGGTTTGTAGCATTTTGGAGTTGCCTGCATTCTCTGATGCCTTTATGGAGCTTGCTTAATGCGAGGGGAGCACAGCAGATGATTGAATGCAGACTCCTCTGTTTTCTACTTCATTTGTAGACCTGTGAGCTTCTGTGGAGTATGTCAGCCAAGATCATAGTTAATTCATAACCTTGATCACACTGAGGTTGTCATAGCCAGCTTTTCCAGATGCATACATTTCTCTTGAATGTACATGACGAGGTAACATTAAAATCAGACCTCTTACCACGCCAGACAAATGCATGTGTTTCTCAGAGTCAATCAGCACTGAACCAAAAGCAACAAACCCCTGGGAACTCTGGAAGGAGATATATTTATCCTTTGTGAGTCATCCAATCATAGAGGCCTCAAGGCTGGTGCTAAAACTTCCCAAAACATTCGGAAAGCAACCACAGAAATCAATCAAACAAACAAAACCCTTTAAGAGTGCTAAAAGGAAGCTACAGAAGCACATCGGAGCCAGCACTCACTCGTCAGGACATCCCTTCTCTGCTCCTTCAGCTTCTGCCACACATGCCAGTTCTTCCAGCACACAAATTCCAAAATTGCTGGGCTTTTTGCTCACACTTCGGAGGCCTGATGCCTCCTGAAACCCTGCAAGTTAGGTTGCAGTGACCCTAAAGCTGTGTCTCACTTAAATGTTCGATGTGCTTGTATTTGTCAATACCAGTTTCTCTGAAGTAGTTCAACTGCTCCTACATGTGAAATGAGCATTGTCAAGAACAGATCTATACCCTTCTACAGACAAGATTTCATAAGCAATTTTCCAAAAGTAACTTGAGTTTCTGGGGTCTGAGCAGGTGAGTTTTGTTGTTTCGCTTTCTTTACCTTTCCTTGGAAGGAGCTTTGTCAACGTGATATATCTCCCTGGCATCTTATCTACAGTTGATTCTTTTGCGTGGGAGGTCTCTTTCCTATTTCTTCTCAAAAGAGAGTGGGAAGGAATTTAATGAGGTCTGCGTCTATATGAGTTTTAGAGAAATTTGTAGCAGTTATGTCTGTATTTGTCACATCTGTGTTTCAGACCAGAGCAGTTTTTTGTTAATGTTGGCAACTCTGAACAAAGAAAGTCTTAAACTTATTAAATGTAAACTGCGTTAGCCAGCTGATGGGGAGGAAAATCCAGACCACTTTAGTGGCACCTTGGAATCATTCAATTTTAATTCTTTTAATTAACATCAAATACATTTTTGCTGTATGGAAAATTTTCATAATTTAATTCCTTTTTTGTGCTTATCTATTCCTCACTGTACTGTCTAACTGCAACCTAACCATCCATATGTGTGTGCGCACCCTGGTATATAGTTATTGACAGCATTTGGCATGTTGGCTCCTGGACGTTGTGCAGAGCAAATACAGATAAGCAGTTTACAGCCCAGTGAAGTCTCACAGAATTCAGTCTGGGCGCTCTTGTGGCTGTAGTGCCCAGAAGAGAAGTGCAGTCTGGAAAAGTCTTTTCTGCCTTCCTCTACAAAATTACTTCTGAGGTTCAGCAGTAATCTTGGCAGACTGTAAGCCAGCCTGTCTGCTGAAGAATATTTACAGCTCAACTTGTCCAAGCTGTTACCTTTACCACATTCAACAGGTGATCTACTGAAAACAAGGAAAAGAATCCCATTAACTTTAGTAGCTACTGGGATAAGTCCTTATTCAACTCGGATGGGAAGGGTGATTTGCCTACAGATAATTGATGATGAAACCAATATTAATCCAGCTGGCCAATGACTCAATTTTGAGAAGGAGAAATAGCCCCTTCCTTTTTCAAAACATATTGTAATTATGCAGTCACTCTCCTAAATGTTACAGTTTAAAATACCTTTATTGAAGCATTCTGGACACTTTCAATTAATCACTGGTCTTTCCTTAGTTAGATCTGAGGATTCAAAACGTTATCACTTAGAGCAGTGGTGTTTGCTGACTTTGTCACTGAATTCCTGCATTTGGCATCACATTGACATGGTTTCAGTCATTAAGTGCATGAGACAGCAACCTCCTGCATGCTTTTCTGTGTTCTGCTCTTCCTTCTCACCTTCCAGTCCTTACTCCATTGACTAATTCATTCACAGCCTGAAGTATCTTTTTTTAATAGTATCTACCATTCAAATCCATGTCATGCAAGTCAGTGGCAAAAGGTATAATCCTTGCCTAACTGACTCTGCTACTTGCTTGTAAGAAGAGCTGTGTAAATAATATAATATTTTGTTTGCTAGGGATTCATAAAAAATTACTCAGCTCAAAATTAAGGTGCATTAAAAAGAAATCACTCTCTTCAAAGGCACTGTTTTAAAGGAACATTCTTAATCAAGAATACTTTCAAAAGAAAAGAAGAAAAATGTATTATTTAAAATTCTGAGATGAAACTTGTGTCTTATTAGAGCATTTCTGTTTCCTTTCCAATGCAAACAAATTAAAACATCTCAGCTTTGCTAAGCCTGTATTTTTGCCCTTGTCACACACACATACACACACACACACACCCCTCTAAAGATAAAAAAAAGGCATTAATTTTTCATGTAGTTCTCCCTGTAGTGCTTCTAGAGGTAGGAGTTAAATGGCCAGCAATGCCTCCTAGCCTGTCAGGAGTAATGCTTTTTTAGGCCAGAGAGAAGTTTTGGTCTCCTGCATACCAAGGGCGTGACAGAATCACTGAGCTATCAAATCAGTTATTCTGCCAACATCTTTCTGGTTCACCGAAGAGTAAATTAATCCTATGTATGAGTGCTCCAGCATGAGAATAAGAGCGAGAGCACACACACTGTCATAGTCAGGTAGTAAGCTGCTTGCCAGAAGTGTAAATAATGGATAAATAATTAATTTTCTTTGGGGAACCTTCAAGGATCTACTTTTCTGAGTGCTCATGCACACATGGTGGAACAACTGCAGCAAGGGATTGAGCAAGAGAGCTTCTCCATGGAAGGAAAACAAGCCCTAGAGCAGGTTCCTCAGCAGCTCCACAGCGGTTCTTTACGACACACTGGAGACCTGGGATGTCTGGGACTGGCACCAGTTTCTGGAGTCAGCACTGATCAGAAGGCGTTTGGGAGGGAGCTGCTCCAGCAGAAGACATTAGAACACGCCTTAGGCCACCATGGTCACTTGGAAATTATAGGCTACAATGAGTGAGTCTGGCACGCCGACCAGGTGATGTTACCAGTGCTTTCGTCCACCTCAAAACTTCATTAAGGAAATCACAACAGCAACATGAGAAAACAGAAGAGATACAATATACAGTGCAACAGATAATTCAGTACTGACCTGAAATCTCCTGCCTCCAGTTCAAACTATGACAATGAACTGCAAGCCCACATATTGTCTTCTGTGTGATCCTCTTTTTATCCTGTTCTTGCATCTTTCCTTGTTTCCACATACCTGCTTGATCCTTTCATTGATTAACCGCTCTCCATTTTTCCTGCTGTCTTCAGATAATCATTATTCTATCCACTTTTGCATGGATTATCTTGTTTCTGACCCCAACAACTGTTTTACTTGCTTCCAATTTCCTTTTACTTTCTCCATTTTCTTAGAAAAAGTTTTCTCCCTTTGTTCCCTGTCCTCTTCATTTGTTATGTTTCTGTGACTCTCCATTCCTATTATAAAACTCATTTACTCTCTCTCATCTCTCACGATCAGCCACAGGTCCATTGGTCTAATTTCCCCTTTCCATCTGCTGTCTGACACCTCTCCCTTCCTCTCGCTCCCACACAGCGTTCTCTCTTCCTTTTTTGGTCCTAGCTTGACATCTCTCTTCTGACTTCTCCATAGAACTCCTACCCATCACCTTCTCTGCTGATCGTGCTAGCAGAAATGTTTCGCCTTATCCCATAGATCTCAGCTTCCTTCACCTCCCTGATGCTCATTAGATCAAGCCCACAACCACCTTCTTGGCCAGTTCAGGGATGCTTGTCGTGCAGTATCAACACGAGCCTCTGTGGTAAAGCAATGATACTTTCAACGTACTATTAAGGAGGCATTTGCTCACAAACTAAATATACAATATTTCTAGCAGTCCTCATAATGCGAAGTCTACACGAATGAGCCTTTGAAAGCTCTCTGACTCCTTCAAAGCATAAGCAAATTGAAAATCTGGATTTGCAAGATCAGAAATAAACCAAAAACCTCACTTTGTCTGCCTAAAAATAAAGCCATATAAAGCAAAGACCTTGCTGAATAACAAACTCATAAACACAGTTTCCTTCGCCACAATAAATGTTGTTTCAGATTCTGAAGTTGAATATATAATTCATTCCACTGAGCTGTAACTGCAGGAACTTTACAGGAATAGCTCTTCGGCTTCTTACTGACTTGAACTGCTTACTGTTTTTTTTAAGCCTTCTTTTAGTTCATTATCGAGATCTGACTTTCTGCATCCACCAGGCCAACCACAGACTAATTGTTTCTGTGGCCTTCATAGAAACCTGAAGCTCTAACTGGCTTTTAGACGTTAACCTAGCGGGCCAGAGCCTCGGCTGCCATTCTGGCTGCTTTGGTCTGCTCAGGAGGAATTTGGAGAATGCACGGAGTGCTTAAGCGGCAGCTACAAATTACAGGTTTGTTTCAGCTCAAGAGGGAACCACATTTAAGAGATGATTTTGTAATAAGAAAAAACCCTCTGAAGTGAAGTGTTTCCAAGCTATTCATCACTTCCCTAGTATCTCTGCTTATGGAAATTCTCCAAGTCCTACGATACTGATCTTGTAAACAATTATTTTCTTTCCTTAGCTCCTATAATACCACTCATGCTTGATATTTCTGTTAGAACTCCTTGGCCCCTTCTTAGACTTCCCCCCCTCCAGCTTGGGAAATGGGAAAAAAAAATAGATTTTTTTTTTTTTAAAATCTCAGTGTGGATAATGCATCCTTATAATGTTATCAAAATCCCCACAAAAACAACAAGAAGAAAGTGAATTGATATTAGTAATTTCTTCTTCTGAATATTTTTTTTGTTAAATAATAAATGTATGGCACCATACAAAGACACTTTGGCCAAATGCTTGTTGTCAGAATACACTATTAGGAAAAAACAACATAAAACAGGGGAATACGTTTAATTTCTTAATGTCTACATATATATAGATGAGGAACCCGGCAGACATGCCCCCGTAAATACTCACAATCATCAGACAACTCTGGGGTTTCAGTACTGCTGATTGTATTATTTATGCAGATATATACAAAATTATGCACAACTTGCATGTTACATTTTTGTTGGAACTAAAAAATACGCTACCATTCTGAATACTTTTTAATTCACGTTCACTTCACCCATCTGAGAATCGATTCATTCTTGCTACAGTGTAAATTTGCTGGTCTGAAGTGAAACATCCTCCAGCCTTTTTGTACTCGCACGGCTGCACGTAACGCTTCCCTGCAGAGGCGCTTACGGAGTAAACGCTTTGTACTTGCTCACGAGTTTCCAAGGCTTCCTTCGCTGCCATCTTTGTGCCTGTTTGTATGAGGTGCAGCTGCCTCACCCAGAGGAAAACCACCCTCGTGCACGGGCTCTCGCCTTCGCACTGCAGGCACACAGGCGTTCACATTAGTTTAGGGAAGTGTTGGCAGGTTTTCAGCTCTTCCTACAACACCACAGCTCTGGATCCCGATTCTAGAAACTCTGGAGCTTTCATGTAAAAGACACTCTTGTGGATGTATTTTGTACGCGTGTCTTCTCGCACATCAAAATAAGGATTTCGGTGCTTTAGGCTGGCTGCTGAGACTCCAGCTACACGCTGCTTTTTACAGTGAAGCTCTTGTTGTACCGCAAACTGACATACTCAACGCTTTAAATGTTTAAAGCGCTGTGCAGGTGTTAATTTAACTCATTACTTATCTCACCACCACTTAGCTCATCAGAAAGGAAAAAAAGCAAAATGATACAACTTGCCCAAAGTGAAGCACATAATCACGGGCAAAGACTAGGCCAGAAATAAGAGTGAAGTCACAACAGCATTGGTGGCACATACATGTTTGAAAATCCTTCTGAAGTAAAAAATTCAAAGTTGGGAAAGAGTGAGTTTTTGTTTTGAAAATCGCTACAGTTCCAACAACTAGCATTTCTTCATCTGCCACTATTACTATAGCTTTAAGTATTTTAGAAAAGGAAATCTTATGGATAAACCAAACCTAAACATACACACATTTTTCACTTACCCCCCAAAACTGCAACACACAAACGCTTTATGTATTTCAACAGCGGTTTGACCACTGCTTTCAGAAACATGGAAGCGGATACATTCCAAACACTTAAAAATCTAACAACATTTAAAGTATCTTGCAGAATTATCTCTTGAATTTCAGCACGGCCTGGTAACCCCTCATTTTGTGTTCAACTGTGGTCTTCGATGACGCGGTTGCGCGCCATTTTAACAGAGAAGCCTGCCCTTCCGTGGACTATCGCATTTTATCTCCATCACCGCACATGTCCTCTCCGCTCTGCCTGCTCGCCCCTTCCCGTCTGTCTGTGACGCGAAGGCGGCGCGGTTCGTGTTCCCCGGCGGTGCCTGCCTTGGGGCGCACGGTGCTCCCCTCGCAGCATGAATGGCTCAACATCTCCTTAAAGCGATGGCCAACGTCCACGTCCCGCCGGCCCCTCCAGTGACCTCTGCTGCCAGCGACTTCCCTGTCGCTGCTCCCGCTCCCCATCCCTGGGGCTGGATCCCCATGGATTCGGTGTGACCGCCGCGGCTGGGTTCGGGAGCCAAGGGACGCGTGGATACCGCCTCCCTTTACCGTCACCCCAGCCTAACGGTGAAACGCCGACCGCCTCACGGCGAATCCGTCTCTAACGAGGCAATTCATTGCTACGAAGCTGTTCATGCCACTGCGGCGGGTG
>Ga0065711_1040933_pt1 | contig 16548 bp, 10 predicted proteins | sample Hoacrofraction12_FD_59098 | JGI IMG/M metagenome (GOLD analysis project Ga0065711, IMG submission 59098) | Hoatzin crop microbial communities from Cojedes, Venezuela - Epithelial fraction 12 v2 (version 2) | ecosystem: Host-associated > Birds > Digestive system > Esophagus > Crop | place... | reverse complement strand
TGAACTGGGGAGCCCAGAACTGGACACAGTACTCCAGATGAGGCCTCACCAGGGTAGTGTAGAGGGGAAGGAGAACCTCCCTCGACCTGCTGGCCACACTCTTCTTGATGCACCCCAGGATCCCATTGGCCTTCTTGGCAGCCAGGGCACACTGCTGGCTCTTGGTTAACCTGTCGTCCACCAGGACACCCAGGTCCCTCTCCACAGAGCTGCTCTCCAGCAGGTCCACCCCAAGCCTATACTGATGCATGGGGTTGTTCCTCCCCAGGTATATAAATGAGATAACTAGGTTTCCAAATAGTACAGCACTTTGATCAGAACAGAAGGGCTACGCTGCACAGCAGAGAGCAGTGAAGAGATCTTTGAACTAAGTCTAACACATTCCTGCGCTTCAACAAAGGGTCATGCAGTACCATTACCTCTGAACCCCAGCTGCAACTGGATCCAGAACAGATCCTCAAGTCTATTTGAGGACAGGTATCTGCTTTTGTTCGTAAACCAGCTATTGGCACGCAAGGAAAAGAGACCATGTGTACTGTGGGCAGCTAGCATGGGGCTAGGAATAAGAGTTGAGTAACAAGGGGGACTCTGTGGAACGAGGTTAGTGCTGAGCTGGGACCACCCAGCACTACAGATACCTTGCAGCTGACAAACCACTTTACTTACTGAGTTGTGGCAGAGGCTTAGCACCACACTATGCAAGGGCAGCACCGATCCCAAACAAATTTTGACATTGAACAATAATCTGAATCAAAGGTTTCCCCTCTTTTTTCCTCCTCTTCAATAAAAGCAGCTATTTTGGCCCAAAACGTGCCTAGATGAGTTTTCACGGGTAACATTTTATCTTTCTTAATAAGAAAAAAGACATCAACCACTAGAATTTATTACAGATTTTTCTCCATCTTCCTCACATTAAAATGCTTATTTAAAATATGTTTTGATGAGCTTCAATTTAGTGTCATGTTTTTTTCTTGTTAAAAGTGCCTTATAAAGTTAAAATAAAATAATAAAAGTAAAATTTAAGACAATAACAACGAAAAACTACCACTTTACACTTAGGCATTTTTTCCTAAACTGTAGCAAGAAACTAAGCAGTCTGGAAACTATGCTAAATTCTGGATAGAAGGTATGCCATTGTAAGACATTAATATTTCTGTCCTTGTGCTAATACAGTCACTTGTTCAGGATTAGCAGAAAGCAAATTATTCCACATTTCTTAAGCTCTGCATAAAACCTTCCAGCTCTGGATCCTGTGTGGCCTTGTATGTTGCACTCCCACAATTCACCCCCTCTGATGTCTCTCACTCGCCTGATGCAACGTCCACGTTCTCACTCCCAGCAAATGAAACACTAGTAGCTCTGAAAAGGTCCTTACTCAGACAAACACCTGGACGACACAAGCATCTGGGCAGTATACACAACCTTTACCTTTCCTGCTCTTCAATGTGATTCCTATCTGGAATGTGCTCTGCTAGAATGCTCTTGAATCCTATTCAATCGTTAGTGGGGAAATCACCCCTTCTTTTTCAGTTCAATCCCTGCCTACCTACTTATTGCTCCCATTGACAGAGCAGGATGGCAAATGATTAATTTTTTTTTTTTTTAAGTTTTTGTCAAAATGCTTGCTGCATAAAACAAATATTACATTTTGACAAAAAAAGAAATCCTATGAAGTTCCAACGTTATTAATCTCAAATCTCTCATTTTTTTTCACTGAAATTCTCACATAATAGTATTTTCTGGCAAAAACTTATTTAGCAAGAAAATTTTCAGCTAAATCTAGGTCTTAATCTTTCTCAGAAGCATTGACTTCATACTACAAAACTCTTCTACATTTTCCATGAATTTCTTTCATGTGTTTACAATATACTTCATAATCCACATAGGTTTATATGATCATGGTAAATATTGCTGTAATGAGCACAAAAATTATCTATCTTGCAATCTATCCAGTAAAAACTTTTTGAAAGATACAATTCTCTAAAAGTGTGCTTTATTTTAACTTCATAGAGATCAGAAGTTAAGAATAATTTAAGTAGAACTTCCCATAGAACAAAAATACTGGTTTTATTCTGGTTAGCATGTCTGGATGCAGACATTTGTACAGACTCTTGTATTAGAAGTTCATAATCTTCTGAGTCTCCCCACTCCCTCCTTGACAAAGTACCTCCCAACAGACAAAATTTCCTGTAACTTTTCACAGGACATATAAGAACAAACTCCAACTATTGATTACGTCTGTGTATTATAATATTGTACTTTCCTTTGACTGCACTCTTGAGCCAGAATCATACACTTCAATTGTGTGACCTCTGTTTTAATAATACCAACATCAAACACTCCCTATGGGGTTCTAGAAATACCAGCCTCATAGCATTTACTACATAGTGCTGACCTCCCTCACACAGTCACGGAATGATTGGGTTTTTTATAACTGCCAATTATAACTATTTCTATCAATTCCAGACCAAAAATACTGCTAATCATGACTTAACTTTCAACTTTAGTCTTCAATTAGCAATAGCAAGATCAGCTCGTGCTTTAATGGAAGTGGCACATGATGCCATCTATCATATTCCAATGTGCAAATAATGCTCAGTGGATATTAATTTTGTAATTTTAAGGAAACATGTAAGAATATTTTCCACAAAACTGTCACTTCAAAAGTGCTAATTTCTTGTAAATGTGGATTAAAAAAACTAAATTTTTCAACCTGGAAATCATGGAATATACAGCAATCAAATGAAAGCTGTGGCCTGCTTGTATAGGGGAAGAAACAAGAGTCAAAGATGTTCAGTATGGAACATCACTCAGATTGGCACATGAAAAAATGTTTTTTCACAGAATGTTGTTTGCACTGCACCAAAATATTTTTTAAAGTGAATTTAAAAACCAAACGGTAACTCACAAAAAATTAAACAATTTGACTTTCATCCTTGTGCATGTAGGTAGTTTCATTAACATTTACTATGGTAAGGAACGTTCCAGTCTCAACACTTATTTTATAAAATTGTGCTCTGCATTAATAAAAACTAAGCTTGGGGCTCTTCTTATCTGAATGCATCTATTCCTGTTACCGCTTTCAGCATTAACAGCCAAACAGTTTTACCAATGAGCTGATGTCCTCCAGGAGAAAATACATTGACACAAGCTGAACACAAAGGGGGAAGAAAAAACTCTTCTCTGCAGGTAATATATAATGCAGCTTTTATACCATTCTCTGTAAACAAGTAGGCTGATATGCTAGCCTTGTTTACTGAGAAAAACCTGCTGTTTCAATCATTTGAAAACAGAAATTATATGCACACCAGAATAATTTATTGAAAAATAAATACATTCAGTAAAGCATCCAGTTTGAATAATTTTTTAAAAAGTAAGAGAAGTATCATGTTACAAATATGCTCTATTCTTGCTGCTTCTTGTGAGTTACGGAGAGACATCTGGCTTCATAGGTATTGTGCCAAAGCCTGTTCCCATTTACATGAATGTAAACGTGGTATAACTATCCCAGTTTCATTGTTTAACTGAGCTTGCCTTTGCTGAACATTCCCATAGATCAGATATTAAGTATCATTCCTGAAGGTATTCTGACGTGGGTTTCGTCATGTCAAGACTAGGGCTGAAGGCTTTCACTCCTTAATAATCACATGTGATGTTATGTCAGCTGTGTTACCTTACCTGAGCGTTCAGGAGAAAGGAGATAGTTACAGACAGAAGATGGTCAAGCCCAACACCCCACCACTATCAGACACTCAGACACATACTCTGTTATACAACCAGTTAGGATTCTTGACACTACTGAGACACCGGAAAGGTGAGTTCTGTCTGGCATTTTGTTTTCTTGGACAGAAACAACCAAAGATGTCTTTGCTTTACAAAGATGCCAAACTTTGTTGCTGACCTTCCCATCACCAGGTGCTGAAAGCAGCAGAACCACTGTGCTGTCACTGACAGAGAAGAGGTTACTGAGACTATCTCTGAAGAAAACAGTAGAACAGATGCATCTGGCAGGCTTAACTCTTCTGTGTATCCCCAAGGTTTCCCCTGTTCTGTCAAGTTTCATGAGGAAATGAAGAGACTCCAAGTCTTTCTATGGTGTGCAGGAGATAGCTGAGGCTGTGAACACTTTAATACTGCCAAGAGATAAAGAAGATTGCTCAGTCCCAGAGCCTTTGTGCCCAAAGCCCACAAGATGCCAACAGTGCACAATGCCCAAAGAAACTGCAATGCTCATAGAAAAGAGGAGACACAAAATTAAAAAGACCCAGGATTTTGAGGCTTCCTCCCTAGAGAAAAACTGTTCAGTAAAGCTCTTTATCCAGAGCTTTAGTGTAACATTTTCATTAACAGTCTGGATGATGGGACTGGGTGTACCCTCATACCGTCAACAAGTTTGCTGATGATACAAAACTGGGAGGAGTGGCTAATGCACCAGAAGGCCATGCTGCCATCCAGAAGGACCTCAAGAGGCTGGAGAAATGGGCTGACAAGAACCTTATGAAGTTCAACAAGGGGATGTGCAAAGTCCTGCACTTGTGGCAGAATAAAAGCACCAGGACATGTTATGGGCCAGCTAAAAAAAACTTTACAAAAAAGGATCTGGACACGAAGTTGAATGTGAGGCACCAATGTGCCCTTGCCACAAAGCAGGCTAATGATATCCTGGGCTGCACTAGGAGGAGTGTTGCAGCAGGTTGGGGGGAGATGATCCTTCACCTCTACTGAGCACCGGTGAGGCCACATCTGGAGTACTGTGTCCAGTTCTGAACTCCCCAGTACAAGAGAGATATTTGAGCTACTGGAGAGAGTGCAGCAAAAGGCCATTAAGATGATTAAGGGAGACTCCTCTAAGGAAAGGCTGAGGGAGCTGGGACCTTTAGCCTAGAGAAGATTTTCATCCTTGGAGATATTCAAAAGCCATCTGGACATGGTGCTGGGAAATCTGCTCTAAGTGATCCTGCTTGAGCCGGGGAGGGGTGGACAAGATGACCTCCAGAGGTCCCTTCCAACCTCAACCATTCTGTGGTTCTGTATGTCCTTCAAAGTAATACAAATAACGTGTTATGAACAAGTACGTGTTCATTACACGTATGACCTTTTCATTTCTATTACCTGCAAAAAGCATCACAGAAAGAGGAAACCAAATCCACTAGAGCAAGTATATATATATATATATATATATACACACACGCTTATATATATAAACCCATGTCTAAGATAGAATAATACAAAAGCATATAACACAGTAAATGCAAATAAAGAATATTTAAAACTTGACTTGTAACTATTTCAATGCCGCACACCATGTAAATCTATGCATTTCCTGGTTCCTTACATTATTCAGAACTTCGTTTTTCATTTTCCTCAGATAGACAGATTTGGATGATTTATAGAATCTGCCAGCAAGCTGTTGCCAATTTTAGCATATACATGAATTAGACCTGGTTTTAGTTTAACTGACACTTTGCTTATTTAAAACACAAAAACTGACCACTGAGGAAAAAAACCCCACTTTTAACAAGATCATGGAAATATTAGCCACAGCAGTCCATAAATCACTAAAAGTTATTTTTAGATTCCCAGAGAATGAACAGTCAGTGTGTCAAATAGAATGGAGGTTTCATGGGGAAGGAATATCTTTTTCTGGGAACAATTATTTTGCTTCACAAAAATGAGTTGGGTTATAGAGGGCAGACCTATTCTAACATAAGCATTGTTTCTAGTGTTCCACTTCATAATACAGTAAATAAAATGTAAGAAAATTCATTCTCAAGCATATCAATGAGTAACAGCACCTTACCAAAAACAAGAAAATACTGGCTCCACGATATCTCACCTTCACGCTGTTAAAGATACTGATAATTTCAGGCCACAAATCTCAAGAGGAAACAAGGAAGACATGCAGTTCTAATGCCACACTCCCAGACCATGTCCTCCTCTACTCAAAGAGAATGAGAATGGGACGGCAACCAGAAAAAGACGGGGGGAAAAGGGTCATGACAGTGCTGAGTAGGGACTGATACGGCTTGTTTTAAGGAACACCAAGAGGTATTTAACACAATAGAAATACTCAGTATAAAGAAAAGCTGACGTAGCACTACAGAGGTCAGCATGTTGTTTCAGACCGTACACAGTAGCTTTTATCCAAATCTTGCCACAGAACCTTGTGGCCATTATTCGCTAATACATGGGTCAGGAGCTGTTTGTGAATTAGAACTTAATCAAGTTTTCCAAAATGCTTTTAAAATCACCTGAAGAATTGAATTGTGAAGGTGAAAAGTGTGTCACTGCCTTCTCAGAAAGTCTGCAAATGCAAGCATTGTCATCTGCACACAAAAACAAGCTCAGATGTGAGCTGCTCTGTATCTAGTAAAGTAGGTACAGTTGATTTTTATGAGCTTTTAACATACTGAAAATTGGCTAAATCATGCTTAATCACAATTCATCATCTCAAGAAATGGGGCCCTTTTTTTAGTATCTAAACTGCTTGCCTAAATCTTCAGGAAGTCTCAAAATACTGTGCAGCCAGTAGTTTCTCATTTGTGATTTCCCCATACAAATTTAAAGCCAGTCATGTTCCAGTTCTTGTTGTGCTCAGCAGCTGTAAAATTCAGTTCATACTAACTACACACACCAGAACAACTCTCTCAAGCAAAGGTGGCTGATGAGCTGTGCCCAGACAAACATCACAGAATCTTTTGCAAACCTGTGTTATTTAGAGTACCATGACAACTGCAAGCCCATCTTGAAGCAGGTGAAACGGAAGAATGGGGTCAGGGGCAAAAAAAGAGGTAACATGACACAGCAAGTCATGGTAAAACAGAATGTGAGAGTAAACCCCGTGATTCCTGAGCTCTAGTTTCTTGCTTACTCCTAAGAATGCACCCATATAGAGGTTATGTCAGTCAAACTGTTTTTGTTACTGAATGTTTTAAGGTGTTACACAAAGCTTTTGTTTACATTTACCCACCATTAGATCACGTTCTTTGGCTCTACAACACTCTGTTTCATGTTGGAGAAGATCTATGCAATGTGCCTGCTTCTTTCCTCCATATTTTTGTTTGAGTCTAGGTCCAGTTTTGTTACTATCAAGTTTTTTTCATATTTTTCATGAAATATCAGTGCAGCTGTCACTGGAAATGGAGTAAACATGTGTATGTCCTCTACTGTCTGCAGAGAATTTAGGTAGATTCTTTCTCCGTCTTTATGTATAACAGTGCCATTTGCTTGGTAAATATAATGCACAATCAGTAAGGGTGATGTGTAAAAACCTGCAGGTCAGCAGAGATTATTACGACTTCTAAATTCATGTGCAACCTGGTTGGCCAAAATGTGCCCAAGGAGAGAGCAAGGTTAAGGCTGCTACGGAGATGAAATCTAAATATCATCAGTGTAATGCAAAACGCGCATGTGGCAGTGACTGGAGACAGCCATTCACAGTGAGATAAAGCTTTTGGCAGAGAGAGCTCAGCAATCTGGTCATGCTGTTGAGCGGAAAGAGCTACATGTAACTTTGGGCATGTTGAAGAGAACACAGAAAGAGATGGGGCATTTTACCAAGCAAATTAGCATGGGCAGCAAGCAGATAATCCTGCAGCATTTTAAGAGATTATTTAGGTAACAATAGGAGACATGTACCCCTAAAGTTTACTATGATCACTAGGGCAGCATGTCTTTATTATCATTGCCCACTGATATTGTTTTGTGTTTTTTTAACAATGTTTATAATGAAAATGTCATATAAACAAATGCATCAATCATTAAAAAGAAATATTAAAAGAGATTTTCTGTCATGAGTTTAATTCAGAGCAGGAGATCTCAGGAAGTTTAGATTTTACCAGTGCTGAAAATCTTATGCAAAGTGAAATTATATAGAAAATAAAATATGTGAAACACAAAATAACTTGGCAGCTGTACTGCTGTTCTGGACTCTCTTTGCCAGGTCTGACCATTAAAACTCAATCTCTCCCTTTTCCCTTCTGTCTTCAAATGGAGTTTCAATTCCCTTTTGTTCTGTGGCACAGTTTCAACAGATGGGATAAAGAATGTTGCCAGCCAAACTAGCCAAAAGCTTGATGACAAGAACACTTCCCTGAGCATGGGAGATGAGGGTTTGGATATCTTCTGTATGCAAAAATTATTGAACCTCAATCTTCTCAATGTTATATGACTGTTCTTATATCATAGTATTAAATAAGCGTGTGGGCATCATCACTGTCACATCTCTAAAAAAAAAAAAAGTAGAATCTTTCTGTGCTTTAAATCAAAAAGATGGCAGTTGGCAAGGCATCTCCAAGATAGAAGCTGCAGAAATGCAATGTACCTAAGCTTGCAGGACTTGTAAATTCTTTGTTGGAAACTTAGATCTAAACTGATTAGCTCAAGTTCATATAAAGTCCCTGGCAAGCATGGATGGAAATGAAACAGGTGCTGACTCCCAAATGCAGTAGCCACAAGGGACAGTGTCACCTTGCAAAACATCAAAGGGTCACACTGCACAGTCACTGTAGAGACCTTGTAACAAAAAAATAAATCCTGGGCCAGTATGTAGCTTAAGCAAAGACCACAGCAAAGCAATCATGCCACCCCTCAATGTAACCGGGTAATCAGTTATTACCCAGTGATTTTTTCTCATCAAGCAGAAGGTCTGCATGACCTGTCTCTCCTGTTTTAACAGATTATATTGCATTTCTGCAAAAACTGCAGTAACACTGCATTTAATAAAAAAGTTATTTATATTTATTATTTCTTTTTCTCTCTCTCACAAATGTTAGATCATTGCTTAGGTTGCTCCTTCATTATATGTAAGTCCGCATCCATGGACTTCTTCATTAGCATCTTTAAAGACTTAAAGAAACTTATCAGATCAAATATGTGGCAAATCATTCAGCTAACGCAAACGAACTACAGTTTTGCTTTGACTCCATGAATTTTTCTTGGTAGCAAAAGCGACCTGAACCTTAGAGTAAGTATTTACTCTTGGTCTACCTGTCCACTAACTGTCAGATTACAACCAAGGAATAGCTTACCTTGAGCAATAATGCCATGTTTTCACTCAAATCAGATTTCAAGCAAGGGAGACTGTAAGAAGCAATTAGCATCAAACTGCTACTCACATTACCGAGCCATCTGGTTTCCATTTTCACACTCCTAGCAACATCAGATCATGAGGTTTAGATGAGGCCATCCATTGTGCAGGAGATGCAGATAACTAGCGTGAACTTTCAAATATCATTCCAATCCTCTCTAGTTTTTCTCTTAAAAATTTTGCCAGTGCTGACTAACTCAATAAGCAGTGAATAGCATGTCCTTCTAGCCTCATTAAGGACTTAGAAAACAAAGTGATTTTACTCAAAGTGTTCTAGTAGATCATTTCTTCACCTGTTTTCCTTGCTACTTTTCCAATGGTCCCACTGTCCCCCTTTAAGTGATTTTTTTTAAGGGCAAATGGAATCCAAAATAGTCTTCCTGCTTTCTGAAGTGGCTGCCAGACTGAAAATGAATCAATGACTAAAATGTAAGAAACACTGAAGTACTTATCACTTGATGAGTGTGACTAAAAAACAATTAAGGAGTAGAACATTTCACCTCCTGTGTGATCCATGTGATGAATTGAGAGAGGAGCCTCTTTACACTTAAAGCAGAATTGTGTAAGCTTTGTTTTGTACCTGATACTTCCCATACCTAGCTCAATGCTGTTCTTGTGCAAATACATCTTCTTTAATTGCTTTTAAGCTATCAATGTTAGTAAAAAAATATTGCCCTGATTTTCAGACAAAGGTATTTTTAACAATCCATGTCACTACTAGACCGTTCATGTTTCTTTTGCTATTAACCAGCAGAGCAGACGAGCTCTGAAGCAGACATCACAGCAAGTTCAGAAGTCAGGCATTTGTCTCCATGCTAGAGGATTAGACTTCCCAAGGCAGCAATGTGCAGTGAGAGGTGCAGCTAGTGAGGTGGAGAGGAATAGCTTAGGAAATAGTCCCAGCACATGTGGCCTGGGTGCCTCAATAATATTTTAGCTCATCTCACTGTAATGACACATTGATGGCCATTTATTCTTTCAATATTTTTAAAGGAAGGTATGCATAAATTTCTCAAAATATGTGAAAAATGAAGTTTTTCTTGAAATCTATTACATTCTTTAAAAAATTCCTCCTTCGATACAGGACAGATATGTTATTTAAAAAGTCATTCTTTACCATTTTCTTAAGCTGTCCAATTCTTAGGAGAAAGAATTTGAATATTTTGCATGTCTATTTTCAGTAATGATTATCATTCTGACAACAGGGCACCTAACTTGCCTGGGCATCTAACTGTAGGAAAAAAACACATAAACATTCTAATTTTCAAAAGGAAATTAAGGAATTATTATTATTTTTGCCTCAAATACTTCTAATGCTAATAATATGATTTTCACAATCTATTAACCTCTTCAGTCATCATAATTCTTAGGCATTATATAAGTTGTATTGTATTGCTTGCAACATAATTACTAGAACAAGTCCATCATGGTTATACATCAGAAGTGACACGATGAGAAAGAAATCACAAAATAACAATTGTCATCTAATATGTTGTAATCATACAACAGGATCCTATCAGAAGTCCTTATGGTACTATCCAGGTGTATTTGCTATGCTACCAATCTTCTGGACCCTTTTGCTCCTCGGTATTGGATGACCCACTGACAGCCTAAATCTCTCCTGATAAATCTGTTCTAGTGCTCTTTAGAAGACCTGATTTGAATTTAAAGCAGTATATCAGCTTAGTAAAATGTAAACTACCTGAGAATGCCTAGTTTTCCATTAATTCATTAATATGAAAACTTTAGATATGACAGGAGCTAACATGAACTGGATTAACATTTATCGTTCAAATTATCAACCTGCAGGTTGGGGATTAAATAGTACAGGTGATTAAGTTGTAAAGAGCTGGATTCAGTGGATTTCATGTTACCACTGCAACACGACATCTTCAAGCATTATGGAGTTTTCAAGGCACAGAAAGTTCATTGAAGTTCTGCTCTTTCTGATTCTGAAACAGGACTCCAGTCTTCATGTGAAACCTTTAAAAAGAATTGTTTATCAGTTAAATTGTCTTTAGTTGCCACAGTAACCAAAAGTAAGTATCAAAAGCAGGCATCAATTTAAGTATCTCCTTCATTCTGGGACAATGTTTTTAAAACTAGCAAAACAAATACATATAAAACTTGTCTAAACTGAAGTACGTAACAGTAAAGTAAATTTGCTGTAGTTCAAGACTAAACTGAAAGGGTGCAGATAATATATGTGCCTGGTGCCATCTGCCGGTAGTTTAGAGGCAAAACCATCACAAATACCTTACTAAATTTTTTCATGTGTATCCTTTAGAAAGTCTTCAGAGGGAGAGGGAAAAAAAGGGGAAAAGAAAAGAGAAAGAAAAAAAGAGAATTGAATGTTATTGTACAGAAGTAGCTTTCATAACTCTCAAAATCCACAAAAAAGTTATTTCACTGCACAAGGTGGCCAGTATGTGGATGTAGCTACTTTCAAGGTAAATGGTGTTCTTTCACTGGTTTAAATATGAAAACATCAAAACTTTTTTATAGAATAAATAAGTAGTCACCTGAGTAAGTCTAATTTTCTACCTTTGAGAACTCTACTCATCTTATTAGAAGTTACAGTGCAGCTTATTAGCCCACACTGACTCATTTTAAAATCAATTTCTTTTAAAGAATACTTGAAATTCAAGACAACCTTTCCCAGTTGCACCACTCTCTCATTGCTGTTGGTGAAAGAATACAGTATTGCTATTTGTAATAATATTCCATATTTTATGTTTTAAAAAATCGCATTACCCAACTTGAAAAGAAATGTTACAGTTATGTTGACAGCTGACACTAGGTACCTGTACTTATCTTGCAATCTTTAATGCTACAAAGACTGTTGAAAACAAATTTGACCAACAACAACAAAAAAGAAAACAAAATGAGCTTGGCAAGAAAACACCTGTCAAAAAATGCAGTATTTTACATTAATTCGAGAGTTAATTCCAGATAATATGAAATCACCAAAGGAATCCTGGATGACAGCTGCGAAGACACAATGGAAGGCAGTAAAGAAGCTCACACACAGCAAAGTGATTTAAAGATAGGAAAGTGATTTAAAGATTTTGAAGATTTAAAAATAACTCTTACGTAAAGGAACAATGATGGTACTTTGCTGTGCTGGTGGCCTGCCCTGTGTCCAGGAATGTTTTTCCTGGGAACAACCTAAACATCACATTCTCCTATAGCAAGAAACTAAACAGCTGATAGACAAAAGTAACAGTTTCACCAAAAATCATGGAAGCTCAGCCAACTGAGAACTCTCCCACCCAGCATGTGACCTACAAAAACCACAGACTGGGCTGAGGAAGAGAGGGAGTAAAAAGTCTAACCTGCAGAAAAAGAATGAGCTCAACACGTGCCATGAATTTTGAGTGCTGTCAACTACAGGCAAGGGCAGCACTCAAAAACCCCACGGAGAACCAAAGCGATGCACAGAAAATAGGAGGGAAGGAGGCAAAAGGGCTAGCTATTTCTATGGGTTCCTAAGTACAGAATCTCCTCCCAAATTGTAAGAAGAAGTGACTTAAAAGAACTGAAGATCTACCAGAAAAGGCAAAGCACTAAGGCTCTCTTGGCCAGGGTAAGACTTCTTTTCTCTGCACAGGAAAACTGGTTTTACTGCGGCTTAATAAGGCAAGTTGTTAATGTGATATGAGGGCTTTTGCAGCAAACAGAACTTTCGTTTTGTAGACTATTTTGCTATACTGGAAGGAGAGACCTGTCTGCACCATCCTGGGGGTAAAAAAAAAAAAAAAATTGGGAATGAGATCTACAAGTGGATTATGTCTTCTAGTCTGCTGAATGACTATAGGAATGTGACCTGGGTTGCCTTAAAAAAAGTGAAGGCGTACCAGTGATTTGGATTGTCCCACGTTCATTGGCAATCGCCGTGGGAAAGCAATTGTCAAATGTTGCAGAAAAGCCAAGCTAAATAGGGGACATTTCCTTCCACAGAAAGAGAATCAAGAAAACTCAGTCATAACATCAAGCTGTAACTGAGAAACAGAGCAATGACTAAAGAATTGTAAGAGACCTAAATTAAGTACAACTGGGATTTCACATTCCTTATGAAAATTACGGTTTTAGCATGAGATAATTAAAGCAAGGATAGCCAGCTCCTGGTGTGCCAGAACATATAACTCAACCTGTCATCTTCGTTCCTGAGAGTCCCCCAGAGTTGGTCAGGAAGCAGGCTGTCAGCCACACAAATCATTCACTAACCCACGGCAATCTCCCTGCTGCTCTCCCTTGCAAGAGCCCCGCAGCCTTCCTCCTGTCATGTAGCTGGACGTGCCCTAAACACACACTAGAGCCATCACCATCGCATGGAGCATGCGCATTCAGTAACATGACAAAAGGACTTATGTACATATGTCCCCAGCACAGTGGACTTATATGCATATGTCCCGGGCCACAGTCAAGGGGTGACTGCATATTAGTTACGTGACAGATGAGCACAAACTCCCTGGGTGCCTGGGTTGAGGGATGTTGGCTAGACCTGGCAGAGAAGCTGAGTGACACTGACCTAAACAAAGTGAAGAAAATGAAGACAAGTATTGTGGAGCTTAGGACTTGTCACAGAGAAACAAAGATGAGATCATCAGAGAATGTGAAGGGAAAAGCAGCAAACGCATATTGTCAAATAACTAAACCTTCATGCAAGTGAATTATTGGTGGGGTGAAGGAGGGGAACATCTTGATGACATGAGAAGAAAAAGAGAGGTGAAGATGAAGAACATTCCAGTGGAAGAAATACAAACATTAAGAAAAAGACAGACACTACTTCATGGACCTAAAAGACTAAACTTTTCAAAACTAATGAATTGGCCACAGAAAAATTACATGTTAAAAGACAAAGGGAAACATTAACAGCTTTGTATCATAAAAGATATTCAGAAGTATTGAAATTATGCAGCTTCTGCCATTAGATTACATTACAGCATATATAAGAAATGTGAAGAAAAGTAGTGACACATTGTAAAAGGGAAATGCATTTCCATAAACAGAGAAAAACTAACATTTCAAAATGCAAGGGGGTTGGGGCTGGGTTTTTTTGGGGCGAGGGGGACATGACATCAGGGCAGAAACCAGCATTAACTGCAGTACAGAACTGGGGATAGAGAAGTGATCCAAAACTCTGTGTAATACCATGTGCCAGGTTCACTGAAGGAAGCTTAGAGTTTTAACAGAGGTACTGGGGATCACCACCACCTCTCAATACCTCCCAGATGAATCTCAGGAGAAATAAAGAAGATGCAAGTAAGTCTGTTGTTGATAAGCATATCTGCCCGGTCATATCAACAACAGATCTTCAAGCCATCTACACTGAAATAGAGTGAAATCAATTTGGTAAACCAAGAAGCACTTGGATTTTTTTCTTCCATTTGCTTTTAACAATAAAACAGCTGGAGGAGAGATGTGTAAATATTAATCATAAGCTCTACTACTCTTGCCTGGCCTTGTGCAACAAGGCTTTCAAGTTCTTATATTTATCACCAAAATACGCAGCTCTCCAAAAATCTCAGAGGAAGCAAAACAGATGAAAAGCGAAGTGGGAAAAAAAAAAGAGGTTGAGACCATTTTAGGATAGATGAACAAGAGCATGATAGTACATAAGGTCTGAAGCAAAACAGCTGATATGCACAGCTATTTAGCTTCTAAAAGCTTGGCTTCAAATGAAAAAGGTTTCCACTACCATAGGCTCTGAAATACAACACCCTTACTCAGAAAATATCTTATTCAGAAGACAAATTTATAACACAATCACTAGTCATCAAGACCCAGAATAACGTCCTCTAGGTCAACTAAATTATTCAGACCCTTTCAGAACCTCAGCACATGATTTCAAGATCATACTACTTGTTTTAATCACAGCAGCATAAATCCTGAAGCAAACTGTACTTCCTCTTAGAGCAAAAACTGGAATGAACAGAAAGTCTCAGCTTTTAAGAAAAAGTACATTATTACAACAAAATAAGCAATCATGCCACTGATTCACTCTTCTAGCAGCTGGCCTACTGCACCATATGGTGCCTTCAGACCATACGGATTTCATCCTAGGTTTAAAATACTTCCATTTCGAACGTCACTTAATTTTAAGGTTGTTCTGATCAGTTCTTTCAAGGTCAGTATGAGCGTCTAATACAGGTACATCTTAGATGGTAACATCTATTCATTCCAGTCACTTCAGAAAAAACATATTCAGGGAAGGACTGTATTTGCAGCTCTTCCATGTCCAACAAATCCATTCACTTTTCAATTTGCATTTACTTGCCTATTTATTATCAGCTCACTAGCTGGCCAGCTAGCTACTATCCCAGCAGACTATGGCTTTCTGTCTTCGTGACACTGCTTAAATGTTTCTACACTTAACATTTACTTGCTGTTTCACTCAGTCTTTCCCACCTGTTAACCTCTGCCAGTTTCCTCCATTTGATAGTCACTGCAAGTTGCAGTGTCTTTCTTGGCGTCCCTGTAACAACAGCACTGAGGTGCTTTGACCAGCTAGCAATTGCCCTTCACTGTGGCAGCCTGACAGCCCAGGTGGGTATGTCCAGAGCGCAGAGCTCGTGGCTTCCCTGCCTCTCTAAATGCCTCTTAACCCCTTTTGGTTTGTGTTACCCGCTATCCTACGGATTTAGGAAGATAGTGTCTGTTTCATCGCAATTTCACAGAATCACAGAATGGTTTGGGCTGGAAGGGACCTTAAAGATCACCTGGTTCCAATCCCCCTGCCATGGGCAGGGGCACCTTACACTAGACCAGGTTGCTCAAAGTCTTGAACACTGCCAGAGAGGGGGCATGTGCAGCTTCTCCGGACAGCTTCTCCGGACAGCCTGTTCCAGTGCCTCACCACCCTCATTCCCAGGATTTCCCTGCCTGCCTCTTGACAGTGCCTGCACAATAGGCCGTTTTTTATTTTAGATATCTACTACGTGATTTACATAGTGAACGCTACCAAGAATCTCCCATAAACGGGGTACTTGCTTCATCTCATTCGTACCTGGGAAGTCTCATTTTTAAGTTCAAAAGCGCCTTCATGCAGACGAACGCATCTAAACAAGCTCTGAAAGCGAACTTGCAGCACCGTTTCCACGGGGAGGACTCGCCCCAGCCTCCGCCTCCCTCAGCCCCGCGCAACGGCACCTCGGGCTGCTGGGACGCCTAACGCAGAGAGGCCTTTGCCTTCCGACAGGCAGCTGCCCAGCCTGCCCCCGACAGCCCCTTCCACCGCTGACAGCACGGCAGCCCCCCCGAGAAGACACGCCGGGGCCCGGCCGGGCTCCCAGCCGCGCCACGCCATGCCATGCCATGCCCTCCCCTCAGCCGCCGCAGCCGCACGCATGCGCACCAAGACGGGCCGCTCCCCAACGGTCGGCGCACGCGGAGAGGCGGAAGCGCGGCCTCGCCGACCGCGCGTGCGCGCCGGCGGGCTGAGGGGGCTGGAAGGGGCG
>Ga0065711_1010053_pt1 | contig 16548 bp, 13 predicted proteins | sample Hoacrofraction12_FD_59098 | JGI IMG/M metagenome (GOLD analysis project Ga0065711, IMG submission 59098) | Hoatzin crop microbial communities from Cojedes, Venezuela - Epithelial fraction 12 v2 (version 2) | ecosystem: Host-associated > Birds > Digestive system > Esophagus > Crop | place... | reverse complement strand
ACGCTGCAGGGGACCATGCGGAAGGACAAGGTGCCACAACCCAGTTCAAAGCTGCAGCAGTGGAGGTTTAGACTGGACATCAGGAAGCATTTCTTTACCGCGAGGGTGGCCAAACACTGGAATGGGCTTCCTAGAGAGGTGGCTGATGCCCCAAGCCTGTCAGTGTTTAAGAAGCATTTGGACAATGCCCTTAATAACATGTTTTAACTTCTGGTCAGCCCTGAATTGGTCAGGCAGTTGGACCAGATGATCGCTGTAGGTCCCTTCCAACTGAGACAGATAGTCTATCTTCTGCCCTGCAGCAGGACCTGACTGCTGCATACCTCCAGCAATTCGGCCTCTGGCTGCAGAGATGCAGACTGCACCCACCCAGCATGGAAGAGCCAGAGAAAGGCTTTGTTGTGTCACGATACGGCGACAGCATCATCCCGCTCACCGCTGTTTCTGCAACCTATATCTCAGGGGGAGATCTGGTCTACGTCCTGGTTCCCTACGGGGAGAGCGAAGCTCCGGCGTTTCCCAGCTCAAAGAGATTCCTACAACTCCTGAGGTCCTCCAGGTCTCCAGCTCTCCTTGCACAGTGTGAAGGGCAACTTCAAGATGGGGTTTATGCAACTCTGAGTTACCACCTGTCTCCTCCCCCTTTCCACTGCATCTCCTCCTGGGATTCGAGGAGAGGATTCTAAGGTAAACCCAGTACAGCATTTTCACTGCTTTCACAGTCAGTAGCCTTTCACTAAAGCCTGTGGACAAGTCTTTCCCACCAGCTACTCCAGGTTTGCTCCTTGAGGAGCAATGTCTTAAGCAGAGGGGAAATGGAGGCTGCAGCTCCTCCGCACACTGGCAAGCCCATGAAGAAAAGCACTCACACGAGTAACGCTTGCAAAGCCTCCGCTCCTCTTCTGGGCTACGTTACAAACAGCAACGCAGCAAGGGACTTGTTAAAGGCAGCAAATTGGACTCCAGGAACAACTTCCCTGACCTGTCACTTTCCACGGTCCCTTTGCTGCCGTGGAATACGCACATACGGTCACCGGACAACAAACTGCAATTCTCCACGTGAAGCAGCACGACAAGAAAAGCTGCAAAATAAATAGTGAGAAGCTTTATACAGAAACGCAGCGGGAGGGAATGTCGTTCCCAGAGATGCTTCTCCATCAGATGCTGACAGTTGCTTCAGAGCATGAAACCGCACCAGCGTCAGCAGGACCAGCCCGCGGCAGCACAGGGAGGAGGTGGGGAAGGCGGGGAGAAGCCCTGGTTTCCCAGTCCCACCAGATACCACTGGGGGAAAACTGGAAAAGAGATTTTAGGGAGAGGTGATAGATGCAAGGAATTGCTGGCTTGATAAAGCAACCAATGCGAGGCCACGCTCGGGTTTCAGACCTTATAACGGCCACCACTGTCTGCAGAAGAAAGTTATTTCAGGGTGAAACCTGATCGGCGCTCGGGGCAGCCGGCACAAAGGCCGGGACAAGCGCCTCGCTGCTCTCCCTGGGACGCAGCTGCCAGGGACCTGCCCGAAGCGCAGCGCCGGCACGACCTGCTGCCCCTCTCCTACCCCCTCCCTGTCACCGACGGCAGCCTGGCCGGGGAGAGGCTGCGGAACACAGGATGGGATGGGATGGGGTGGGGTGGGATGGAGTGGGATGGGATGGGATGGGATGGGATGGGATGGGATGGGATGGGGGTGATGGGGATGGGAGAGATGGGGTCAGGGCAGGACGGGATGGGGATGGTGAGGGCGATAGGGATGGATGCCACCTCGCACCCCGTCCTCCGAGATTGCCCCTGCAGCCCTCCGGCAGCTTCCGTGAGCCCCCGGTCCCAAGGTGGGCAACCCCAACTTCCCCCCTCCTGCGCAGCTGCAGGGGTGGAACCCACAAGCGTCGCCCCCGGCCCCCCGCCGCAGCTGGTGCAGGCTCGCATCCCCCCCCAGGCACCAAGCCCTCACCCTGAGCGCGACAGGGCAGGAGCGTTGGCCCCGTTCCTGCCAGGCCTCAGCTCCGGGGAGACCCAAGTGCCACGGGGCAGGAGCGTTGGCTTTGGGAGGACGGGGGGGTTTTTCGGTGGTGTGCATCAAGCGGGGCAGCATCCAGAGAGAAGGGGAACGTGAGCGGTTACTCAGGACAGGGATGAGTCACCGCGCTTCCTTCCCCTGTGCCAGGGCGCGGAGCGAGCGGGGGGCAGGCGCAGGAGTTACGGGGTTTTCAGGCTGCACCGTGTTTGCGGTGGCAGAGCCTCTCGGTCGAGGTCGGCAGGGAGAAGCGGGTGAGCAACACGACACCGAAACGAAAAGTGGGCAAAACCGTGTGCCTGCGATTACTGTTAACGCCGCCGCCGAGCTACTACCTATATTCACAGGAGAGACTTCTCAGATTTCTGCTTTTCGAACGAGTGTTTCTGCTTTCCTCCTTTCCACTGAGGTCACCGTCTTCTAAAAGACGAGCATGCATGTTTGTCCAAGAGGCTGCGATTAGGACGTTTTTAGCACTGTGGCTGCCCCAAAAAATACGTATATGGTATTTCTAAAGTATATTTTGCAAATTGGAGGTCTATAATTTAGATTATTATACATGTTTTAATTATGTTAAAAAACACAGGACAGGTGCAACGTGAAATGATATTAATCAGCCCATGAGGAGACAGGAGGGAATTATTTTATATTATTCAAATATATCTTCCGCTGTCAGCTGAAGGAAGGGTTTCACTGGGTATTAGCTAGGCAGTTTTCTTCTCCAAAGACTGTTGGTTTACACCATAGGTTCAATTTATGCAGTTGCATTAAAATCTGCACGTGTAACCCATAAAATGAAATCAGATGCCAAGTAGTGGCAGAAATAGCAGAGTCTAATAAAAGGAGAAACTCTCTTGCTCCCTAATCAGCAGCTATCTCCCAAGCGCACCTTCTCCCTCGTCTAACGAACTTCTTTATGCGAGTGAGGATTCCTGAAATCAGGCCGTATGGTCTAAACATGCAAGGAGTATTTCCTCGTCGAAAAGCGCTTGCTGCTCAGAGGTCCTTCAGCCGCCGAATGCTCTCTGCATGCTCGGTGGCTGACGGGAGGACCCGCAACCCAGCTTTCCACAAGCGGATCCGACTGATCAACCTTTGCATTCGCATCCCTGCCAGCTGGCCCGGAAAGCCAGCTGCTTTCAGCTAGCCGGGAGGGTCTGCAACTACTGCAGCAAATGGATCATGTCTTTTAACGAGCAAATGGTAATGTGAATCTGAGAAGTCCACAATCCAGAAAATTAGATTTGGCATCGCAGTTGCCTGCAATTCCCTTAACAATGTCGAGATTAAAAGTGGATTTCTCTCATAGTAGTCCTACCGAGTCATGGAAAGTCCATAAACCACATGCGGGCAGGGACACACAGCACCTTTATCCTTGCTATTCAGTAATGATTTTGGAAATAATATAATTGAAGATTAGTCTCCACGTATGAATGAAAACTATTCTATAAAACAATTTAACGAGGTTTTTGTCTTAAAGAGGGCGTGGAATTTCTCTTTCTCTTCTGTTCCAAAGTTTCTACTCTCCTGAAGGCTGAAATGCTGACTTGCTCTCCTCTTACCAAGCAAAATCCATTTCAGGCAACACTCTGATACCTCAACTCATACTCGTTTCATCAGCAACACCTTATTTATCTGGTCTTCTGGCATAAATCTGCTCCCAGCCAAAGCAGATTAAGACAAGTCTAATTCGACCGAGTGCTGTAACAAAAGGCTCTTTCAAAAATACACACACCCATCGGTTGCACAAGATGAGCTGGCTCCCAGCAGCCTTGTGCTCTCGAAGTGCTGCCATGCCAGTTACCAGTAAATTATTGCTACATCTACAAATCTTAATTATTAATGCTGCAGACCTTGAGCATTTGCTTTTTGGCCCAAACACTACGTAACACCTGTGGTGACCAAAACCCTGCGAGGCATCTTCAGCCTAAGAAAGTTCCTCCCGGACAGGGTGGCGACCAAAAGCGCTCGTCACCTCTTCTCCTGACGGGAAACCCGTCGCAGTCCGTACAGAGAGAGCAACAAGCTGGGGAAGAGGGGGTCAGCGGGGAAGGCACCGTGCAGGGCTGCCGTGTCTGGGAGGTTCGGGCTGCTCTGACCAGGCTGTGCTGCAGCACGACCCCTTGACCTCTGGAGTGGGAGAAGGTGTTGAGGCGGGCACGGGGGAGGATGCCCTGGCTGCCCCAGAGCTGCCCTCCTGGGTTTCAACCACACCACCTCCACTGACTGGGATGTATCAATCATGCCAACTAGCGGCCAGTATCAGCAGCATTTGTCCTGAAACCTTTCTTACATACATCTGAAAACAGTGAGATGTGCTTGTCTTGGTATCTCAGACCACCGGAAAAATAAAAAACAAAATGCATCTGCTTCCCAAAACTCTGCTCCTTTCCTCTCTTCAGAACACAGCCTGGGCAAGTATCACAGAATCGCAGAATGGTCAGGGTTGGAAGGGACCTCTGTGGGTCATCTAGTCCAGCCCCCCTGCTGAAGCAGGGTCACCCAGCGCAGGCTGCACAGGACCTTGTCCAGGCGGGTCTTGAATACCTCCAGAGAAGGAGTATCGTGGAGTTAGAGCTAATCTGCCTTGGTGTAGGTTATACCAATACACTTGATCGCTGACACAGCTTTGGCCGCTGCTTTTGAGCGTGCAACTTGTGCACACCCCTGAACTGTTTTGAATGGACCTGAAAATTCAGTTAAGAACTAAAAAAAAAACCCGCTGCTGTCTCAAAGCTTGTACTCTCTGGGTAGGGGCCTCATCGCCAAAGTCAGAGAGGTTGAAAGCCAGTGCCTTGGACTTCCACCACCAGCGAAACACCTAGGCTAACCACAGCCACGCATCTCCCTTTTGCTGTCCTGAGCAGAGCCCGCGCAGAGAAAAGACGCACGGGACCGGCTGTGCTGGGCTCCCCTCTGTGTGAGGCCTCCGGTAGCAGTGTCCTTGCTACGCAGAAGCAGCCGAGCCACTGCCCGAAGTCAAAGCAAATGCTCAGCGTTTGGGGGTTTCTCTGTTAAAACAGACCTCCGTGTTTTCAGCACCTGTTTTAGTTGTAACCATGAGATTTTTCTCTCGTGTCTGGGCCCTCATACTGAGAACAGCATTTCGGTAACGGTAACACAAGTTCAGACCAAGCGAGAGATTTCGCCGCCCAGCTTTCAGCTGTTTCTGGTTTATCCTCTCTGACACAAGCTTTGTGGTCTGAGTCGTGTCGCTGCAGGGCAGGGGGCTTCTGGGCCGTCCCATGAAGAGGCAGCAAGGCAGCCGAGAGGACACCTCCGGCAGAACTGCCTGTGATCAGCCCAGCAAAACCCACACACAGCGTGAGGGAGCAGGGGCGACACCAGGCAGACGGGTTGGGGACTCTCAGCTCAGAAAAATCTGGGCCCCAAAGCTCTGTCAGAGATTTTTTTGTGTGTGCTTGCCAAGACACCCTCCCAACACCCTATGCCACCCCCTATAGCTTCATGTGTAAGTGACCTCTGCCAATCTAATCCCTGATGTAACTAGTCCCTACCTCTATAACGTCAAAAGATGTGGCCCCACAGTTTACCCTCACATCCCAGTCCCGGGACTGGTAACAGTGCTCTTACGTGAGCTCAGTTCTCGAATCCCTGGGGCACGTACTGGAGTGAATGCTATAACTAAATGCATAAATAAATCAAGCCCAGAGAGCGGAGCTGTGCCTTCCCTGTAGAGCGGCACGTAGTCGCTCTGCCAGACACACAGTCCCTTGTAACCGTGAGCGAGCAACATGCCAGCTCTTGGAGCAGCCCACGGTTCAGCAGGTGTGGGAGCAGAACAAACATCTCTCTTCGGTCCGTCTCCTAAGCGGCAGCGCAGGACAAGGGTCAGCCTCTGGGTAAAGTGGCAGAGCACAAACTACTGGTAACAAGAACTTGGTTTTGCAACAGGTTTCTGAAACAGCATAACCTTTGTGGTGTTTCTTAAACTGGAAATAAAAATAGTGGTTTACAATCCAGTTGCCTAACGCAGGTGAACATTTGCTGCAGGGACGTCGAATGTTCCTTATTCTCCAAGGGGTGTAATCAGCCTCCCGCTGCCGACTGTGAGTCGGGGTGTGCGAACACCACACCTCTGCACCCTCGCAGCATTCCCACACAGCGCGCAAACCCCTAAGCCGTCCCAGCGTAACGCTCCGTTGGATTTTAGGACAGCATCGAGAAACCCAGAGGGAAAAAAAAAGCTCAGTAACTGCTCCCCTCCTAGAGACCGTTCAGGATCAATACCTGTGTTTGCTTTAACGGTTTAGGAGAGCGCACGTCAGCAGGTTGGAAACGGTCCACGGCACGGCTTTGCTCTGAAAGCCAGTACAGAGGAGTCAGTGTTCCTTCCCTCTTTGCCATACTTGTATTGCTACATTTTTTTCCTAGACGTTGATCTCCGGGACTGATGTTCTGGGATTAGCCTGAACTTCAAAAGGGGGCATGTATAATTCTTCATATTAAAGGAAAACTCAGACTATTTATTTAGCATACGTCTTTTGGGGCTTGCTCCTTTGATCCGAAGAATGCCCTCAATTCTGCTTTTTTCTCCCAGGTTGTTTGATATTTAAAAGGAAAAAAAAAAAGTGGGTTGCTCCTGAGTAGATCCTTTCACGCCCTGTATATAAAGCAGCTGAAATCAGTAGAGGGGAAAAGCAACCCCAAACCCAGCAAGTGCTACAAAGCTGGTGAAGAGGATCTGGTTTCTGTACAAGTAAACAGTTCACCTGTACGTACACCTTGTGTTTGTGGACGTTCCTCTCAACGTACTCACTGCCCTGGTTAGTCATCTTTTCTCATAAGCTGATATACCTCATTAGTTCATTAGCGCCTCGCAGCAGGAACGCACGGCTAAGGAATACACGCACCGCTGATGTCACGGTGGGTAAACAAGGAGCGGGAGGCCGCTTCCCCATAGCAAAGGGCAACGTCATATGTCACCTGGAAAGGATATGGTGTGTACATAGATGAGGTAAATAGCGCACGTTCTTGCCTCAAAATATTTTATATTCCGGTTTAGGAAGGGAGCTAGCACAGTTTCCCAGTGCTGTTAGGGAGATTCACGGTAGGTCTGAAGGGGTAAGCATCAGTTTTCCTCATGACTCCTGCTGAAGACCTTTTCCCTCCTAACTCAGGCAACCAGCCCGGGCCAAAACCTGTCATTCTGAGCCCACGTTAATTTTATTTTCTGGTGTCAGATGCAGGAGCCTGTGCTGTAAGCACAGCAGGTGAGTTAGGCTCTGCTGGTCTTTGATTTCAGTCTTCCTACCTTCCACAAACAAGAACCACTTCAGCAGCCTGTAAAATAAAACCCCTTTCTAGCAGGGACTGCAGAGCTGTCTCAGCGCAGCATTGCCACTCAACCCTTTAGTACAGAAACCAGAGGAAACTCTGCTTTATCTCAGTGTGATTTTAACCTAGAATAATACGTTTATTCAAACCGCAGTCTACCCAGGACCCTGCTTTCCTAGCCTCTCAGTTTATGTGTAGTAATGGCTAACCTAGCTAAGGTAAAGGTTGCCATACATCCAGGCTTCCCAAACGTGGTTTTCTGCTCAAAAACGCTGCCCAGGCAGATTTTGAAAATATACCCACTTCTTGGACATGGCAAACCAGTCACATCTGCCAGACAGCAGATCTAAGTGGGCTGCCCAGCCCAGAAATGCCAGGTGCAGTGTCAGCACGCGTGCAGATCACCCCTGCTCTGGTTGCGTGGTGGGACCGGCACCTGCAGGAAGCCTCAGCACTGATCTGCACAGCCCTGCACAGCCTGTCAGCATGCCATCAGCTCAGGGGTGCACATTGCCACGCAGGAAAGCCCAGGCAGAAACAAGACAACCACAGTAGGAGACACTTGTACCGTGTTAACTCTGCAAAGGTCCTTGAAGGGTATGCCCTCGTCTTATGTCTTGATCTTATTTCACTGTGTTTTCCAGTTTATAGAATTTAAATGCCTTCAGTTCGGACTTCCATTCACTAGAGAAATCCCAGCTTTCAAAACACACGGCTGTCTGACCTTGGGAAAGTCCTGAAACTCAGCTGTAGAGCTGTCCTCCATTAGTCAGACAAAAATTCAATAAACAGGAAATTTTCTCATTTAAAAAAGCACCTAAACCAAGGCAGCCAAATAAAATTTTATTATGGTAGGGGAAACGTTAGGTTGCTTCCAAGCAGTGATGTGAAAACTTTTCTGGTGCTTGGGATGAATTGCATATACTAGGGCAGGTTTTATCTTCATTTAAATGTGTACTGGGACAACATCGCTCCATCTATGGATCAGAATTTGCTGCCACACAGGTCTCAACCACAGATGTACTATGTCTCATAAAGGATATTGGTATCATGGAAAGGACACTAATACCACGTTCCTTCTTGCTTCTACAGACTGAAGAGTCAGCTGCTGCACATTTAGAAAGAAACCCATGAGACTAATGACAAATTTACCGTAGTACGTAAATCATGCACGAGTTAGCATAAAACATCAAGAAAGTTGGAAGTACACTCTTTGATTTGGTGGGGCACGGTGCAAAGCTCTGTTCCCAGGCGCTGGCTCCCTCCTCCAGTTCTCAGCTGGGAAAAGACAGCGACTGAAGCCAGGTGCATCCTGTCTGACAGGACGCCGCTCTCCACAAAAGCTAGCCCATGGATGTCAAAGTTTCCTTTTAACTTCCTGCCAATTTCTGAAGAAGAAAGCGAGAGTAAAGGCAGGTCTCGTTTCTACCTTGCGCGTTTTTGTCTCAGGAGCTTGTGACTGGGAACGCGAAAAGTCACTCGGGGGTTTCTCAGCAGCGCCATCAGGATTGAGCTTTGCTGCCCGCGAAAGCCCAGGGCTGGAAGAGAGCCCGGCCAGGCCGTCCGGGCTGCGGCAGGAGACAGAGCTGAAGGGAGGGACGGGACTCTGCCTGCCGGCCCGCTGCTCCGGGCAGCCCAGGGCTGGGAAGGGAAGCTTCCCAGTGCCCAGGAGAGCTGCTGGAAGCCCGTTTCCAGCAGCTGGCTGATGATAACGGTGATGCTATCCCAACCACCACCTCCGGGGCAGCAGCAGGGCTCTGGTGCGGGTAAGGCGGGGTGCAGGGCTGAGGCTGCTCGGCTGCCCCAGGCAGCGCAGGGTTCGGCCGGTGCCTGGTACCCGGAGGCAGAGGGCATTTCCTCCCCACACGCCCCCTCCTCCTATCCACTGCCATCAAATGTGACGGGAAACACGTGGCTTGCTGTAAAGAAAGCCAATAAAAAGTCTGACTAGCCAAAAAGAAATCATTTGCCTCAGGATCCAAGCTGATACTGGAGTTTTGTCTGGAGCAGACATATGGCCTTCTTCCCAATGTCCCTACGTGACATTTGTCCCTGGCCTCTGGTCACCCAGTCGGGCCGAGGGAAAGCCCAGGGCATCACCTTTTCTTTGCCCCCTGTACACCTCCAGGCAAGCCACGATGTCCCAGCTGAAAATACCTGCCTTTCACCTAAAGCACTTGCAAGCTTCCCGTCCCCAGCCATACACAAGTGTCCAACGACCCCGTGGTACAAGCATGCGCCCAAATTTCAGGGGTCTGAAATCCAGACTGCGTTTCATCCTCTGCAAGGAGCTTAGTGCTGAGCTGCTGTCCCTGCCTGCCAGATGCGGGCACGGGTAATGCACCGTGGTGCTGCATAACTGACCTCATGTGGTAAGCCAGAGAAACCCTCACCAGGCGATGAAAAGAAGTTTATGGTTTGGTTTAATAAACCCCTTGGCATAAGAACTTTTAAAGTGAAGTTTAAGTTCATTAAACTTACTTCTTTGCATTCGCACAAGCTTTTTGCTATATTACAGGAAAGTAGGCGTAGATCCCTGTTTTTATGTATGTTTCCCTGTGTTGTCCCACACTGCACCATGACAGTTCACTCCTGTCCTGTTGAAGCTGGCAGGCTTGTATGCTGATGATGCTCTGCTATTCCAAAATTTTTCATAAGCTGCCAGTAAAGAAACTGTAATCAAGATTATACAAAACACCTCCTTCCACTAACAAAGTTTCTTCCATTCAGTGCTCTTGGAGCTTATCTTCCCATCCATCCATCCATCCATCNATCCATCCATCCATCCATCCATCCATCCATCCATCCATCCATCCATCCATCCATCCTAACTCTGGAAAGCTACTACATCCTTGCCTGAAAAAAGAAGATTGTTTCAGAGAGAACTGCACAAAACAGCTAAGCTATTTAGGGGTATTTTGCCCTTAGGTCCGCTGTGGGCTTTCAAAAATCCCACTGTTCATTGTGGTTTCTTCACACTTGGTTATTACCCGTTACCTTCCCGAAAGCCAGCCATTCTTCCATACCCGACCCCAAAACACACACAGACAAATATAGCACAAGCCACTTGCAAGGCTACTAGAAGTAAAAAATAATGAGAAGCCAATATTGTTCCAATCAATTGCAGATTTTCAGCAATAAAGCAAATAAAATGATAATAGTGTACCTTCATGTCGGAGGAGTGAAGTTAGAATTAGCGCTACAAAGAACCAGCCAGTTCTTTGCACCCCACTGGCAACAGATCCTTCCTCATGGCCACGTCTGTGTGAACGATTGAAAAGTTCCTCTGAGGTTTAACGGTATGAAATAGAGAAGCAGCACCAAGGAAATTTTTTTTTCCCCCTCCCTCACAAAAGTCCTGCTTACTCTGGCTTTCTGGTCACAGAAAAAAAAAAAACATATTAAAAAAAAAAAAAAGACAACCTTAACAACTCCCCCCACACACATTTATTACAGCTCCAGGTTGAGTACCCATGGGGCTCTTTTTATTGCAGTGGATCACACAGCGCTTATCTTTCAGCCTGGGTTACCCGGGGTGGGGGGGATGTTGTGACATGTGAGGGGAAGCGGCTGGGTGGAGGAGGAGGGTGGCGTGAGCATGGCTGCCTGGACTTTTTCTGCGCAGTGGAATTTCCCAGGCAGGGTAAGCCCTGGCGGGGACATTCCCCTGCCAAAGAGGCTGGCAGGAAACCCCGGGCTGGCGTCACGCTGCCAAAAAAGGGTCTAGAAAGCGCTGATGTGAGATTCACAGCAAGAACAACGAGAAAAGGCTGTACAACAGAGGGGTGAAGAGAGACCTGCAGCTTACAGCGCGGCGGGGTTTCTTCCCTGGCAGGGTCAGGTTCTCCTCCTTGCCCACCTCGTGCTGCCTGTACAGCCGCAAGTGGCCGAGCTGCGCCCCGTCGCCCTTTTCTGTCTTGGCACTATGCGGTAACCCGGACACGCAGGCGCCCGCGTAGTCCTGCAGATTAAAAAGCAGCTCCAGCCACTGGGAGGTGGAGCAGGGCAAATGCCTCTCCTTGGTGACTGCCTGGATTTCGGTGGGATTTTGCCCTCAGAAAGGTCAGGATGAGTTTTGTGGAGGCCGGTGTCTGTCGGCGTGACAGCTCCGTACAGCCAGAAGCCTGATAAAAACTTGGGGGGAGGCTGTAAATATAATAAGGGGGGGGGAGTACTCCCCTTTGTCACAGATGTATCAGCTGTAAAATAGTCACCTGCTGCAGCAGGTATGATAACCTTCGACATGGAAGAAGTTTCCAGAATTTTCCTAGAAGGTGAGCAACTCTACCTGAATCACACTCCCTTTTCTTCTCCTTCCAGCAGTGGCACGGGCCAGGATTCGCCATGCTCATCAAACATGGTGAGCAAGGACAGGACACCCAAGTCATCTCAGAGCAAACATCCCCTTGGCTTCAGCGCCTTTCGCCACCCCTTCCCGAGCGCAGGTGATGCGTACAGTTCCCTGCGGCTGGCACCGACACGGTAAAAGCACTGAACCGCTTATCTCCCTGCCTGTTCACAGATTTCTGAAGCTTCTTTCTAGCCATGCTATAAATATCATGGGGGGTGTTCCCCCTTTGATCCCAAACTAGAGACGAAAAGAAAAGTTCACACACATTTTTGAACCATAAAAAACATGTGGCTTGACATTGGTTGTAGAAAACAGGCCAAGATGTAAGACAATTTTATTTTGTTCTGAAATATTTGAACTGTCTGTTCTCACCATGTCAATGTGCCATAGCCTTAGAAAATAAACTGAATGTGCTGTGGGATTTAATTCTCAAAATGTGGGCAAAAGGAAGAGTTGCGGCCCCAGTGCCTCCTGCACTGCAACACAGGCGTTAAAGAAATAAAGACCCCCTCGGACCTGGCCCCCACCCTCGCCCTGCCTCAGCAAGCTGCAGGAGGGAGGCAGGACAGGACGTCTCCTTCCCAAAGGTGATCATGTTGAAACCCTCCCCTGCGGGCAGGAAACGCTGCGTGGGCTCCATCTTCCTGTTTGCAGATGTGTTATATCACTGGAACATGTTCAACTGATCATCTTGATGGGCTCAACACTTTTCTTTGAAATAAGGGTGGTTTGTTCCAGCCGGGGCTGGTAATTGATGGTTCGCTCGCCGAAGGCCTATGGTGTCCTCAGCCTCGTCCAACACACGGCAGGACAGTGCCCAGCCGGACCCCGGTCCCGCTCTCTGCCATGACAGCTCTGGGAGCTCTCTGGGTGCCTCCACAAGGCACAAAGACCTCTCTGTGAAGAGAGGAGGCTGCAGCCCCAGAGGGACACGGGCAGCCCAGCATCATGGGCAGGAGGAGCAGCGCCCGCAGCACCAGTCAGCTCATCCAGCTTCTCCAGCCCTTTCCCTCCTTTGAATCTGGGCAGCGCAGGTTCTCGGGCTCCTAAAGCCGTGGGGACGCCTGCTATCAGCTGTAAATGCGCCGCAGGTCAGCCCACTCCTGGGCTCCACTCACCCGTGCGAACACGCAACCCCCGCTGCGAGGAAAAGGAAAATCCAAACAGGACGAGAAGCAAACCGAGGCAGAGCAGGGCAGAAGGACAACGCCACGGCCAGACAGCTGGTGTGTGGCAGGGCAGGATGAGAAGTCGTGGCTTCAGCCAGAAATTAAAGCACCTACTTGCAGCAGTACTTGTTCCATAGAAGAACGGGGACAACAGGACATCAGGAAGAAATTTGTTGATGTAGAGGACCTGTGTTTCAAACAGTGGTCATGAAATCATTGGAATTGGAAGATACACGTGTTGGACACATTTTACAACAATGTAAAATAATGGTAATCTCCACCTCTTATTGGAGCTCTAGAATATTTTTTTTTAAGGCAGTATCTTTATTCCATGAAGTACCTTTTTTTCCCTGTTTTTACTCAGCAAAGCAAAGGCAAAAAAGAGACACAGCAGAAGCAAATAATAATAATACAAATACACAGGGCAAAATTTACAAAGGTGGAGTAGAAAGAGAAGAAACCATTAGAAGGAAGAAACAGCTAAAGACAGAAATAGCCGCCTTGCCAGCGGCAAGGGACAATTCCCCGAGAGAGCTGATTCAGGCAGAGAAAGAGGGCAGGCAGGACTGGAAAGCGTGACTCACCCGGCCCAGGGAAAACCAGTCGGTAGGAAGGAGTGGAAAGAACTGAGCACAGGACAGCGAGGGGGGAAAAAACTGAATTGGTCGTGGTTCCCTCACTGCAGGTACTTTTGCCGTGCCCCTCACCTTGCTGAGCTCCGACGGGCACGTCCCACCTGGAAGGCTTTTTGTGAGATCCTTCAGAGTGGGCTGCCATGGCGCGGCAGAGCAGTAGTGTTTGTCATGTCACTGGGCCCGATCACTGCAAACAAACTGCAGCAGAGATTTTGAGTGAACAGGGGGAGCCCCGTCTCAAGCTGAACCAGAAAATAACGGATTTATACAGAGGGCCCAAGCATGAGGGCATTGGGTGAGAAGCACTTGCCTGTTCTCGGAGCTGACCAGGGAAGGAAGAGAATAACAAGTGGAGGGGCAGGACAAAATGTTTGGTGGATTGCTGAACCAGGGAACACTGACTGCCATAGCATGGTTCTGCTGTCAGACCACGTGGTCCACTAAATTTTCCACGTTGCGGGAAGATGTGATGGGAGATGGATTGTTCTATCCCAGTAAAGGTTACTCCTCTGGATCCTTTTGTGAGATAGGAAAAAAAAAATCAGATTTAAGAGAACATTTAGGGTGAAAAAGTCATCCTCTGAAGGACAGTCTTAGGGCACACTAGAAGCTATCAATGTCTATGTCATCAACTGAATTTCATTCTAGAATGAACTCCAAGTAAAAGACCTTCATCCAGTAGTGTTCGTTCCATTTGTTTTCAAAACGCAACCATCAAGGAGTTAGAAAACAAACCACCACCAAGACTATTACATTGTGGCTTATGCTTCTCATTGGAGAGTCATCCCAGGCTCTTTCTCCGTGCCTCAAAGCCCTCTTCTGGCCACATTCGTTAAGGATTCACGGATCTACTCAGGCCACGCCAGCTGACACAGCCAGGATGTGGGGGAGGGCACGCTGTACTTTTTCACTTGGGTTTAGTGATGTGCTCACTCTGCATCTGGGCCTCATACAAAACAAGTCACATGCTCTTAATTCGCTAATGTCCCCCAACAAAAACCCTCTCTCCCATTCCAGGCAGAGAAGCTCCTGTGCAGCCCACCATGGCAGACTCACAGAGCAGAACGGCTTATCTCACCCCAAAAGGCTATTGAGTATGCCCACGAGAGGCTGCTAACACCAACAGTGAAGGAGGACGTGGTAATCTGGACAGGATTTTAGAGAGTCAGCGCCCAGATACGAGCGGGATTCCCTTACGTGAGAGTTCAGACCCAGGCGACACGCACCGCGTTGAAATTAACGTTTCAGGAAAGACTCTGGGATCCAGATTCCAGGAAATACTCAGAGATCCAGATTCGGGGAGATAATAAAACATTTCCTCGACCTCAAATGGATTGGTCCTGTGTTGTAAGATGGCTAATTCTGGAAGTGACACAACACCTTGCTAACTGGGGATGCAGTGCTAAACCACGGGACGAGCACAAGAAGCCCCACCCCAACGGGACCAGAAACCGTGCAGTCCTGGCTCTTCGCCAGCCCCGGCGAGCCTCCTATCCCTCTGCCTGGCGATACGAGGAAGGAGCCCCTGCCCTGCCAAGCCCCCGTGCCATCCCAGGCACGTTACACACCTTCCCTGCGTCACCACAGGTTCTGAACAGCACGCAGCGCACGATGAAAGCCTGCCTGTGCGCTCCTCCTTATTCTGGTTATAAATGTTTTGTTTTAAAAAGTTCCCCACCTATGTTATCTGCCATGCCTACAAATATGTGAGAACCCAATATACGTGGCTTAGAACCAGCTGTAAGCAGCAAGCTTGGAACAGTACCTAACACGGGATCGCTGTGACATCACTGTCGGAGAGGGTGTAGAGGAAGAGGTGGGTGAGGAATCCTTTTTTGACAGTTTTAGAGAAATATATGTAGGTGTATTTCAGAGCGCTGTATCAGGAGCGACTCTGTCTCACATGATTGATAGAGCCTTTGAAGCCTCCACATGACCAAATCCCCAACCTTCTTCCTCTCCCTGGTGTCGCAGAGCAAGACCTTCACACTCTGTCCTTCCGTCGGCCCCATCCTACCCTTTCTGCTTCCCTTCTCTTTCCTACCCCTCGCTCACATTTCCCCTCTGAGCATGCCAAGGGCCTGATCTCACACCACGCTGGAAAGCAGCTCATGCTTTGCAGCCTCTCCCATCCACTTCTGGTTCAGTGAAGGCTGCTGTAGGTGGGAAACAACGGCAGNACAAGTNACTTTCTGTTTCCAGAGCAAAACACTGGGAATAAGGGACTTTGCCTTTGCCCTGTTACCCATGGCTGCCGGGGCATTGCTGAGAGCAGCCTGGGGCGTGAACTCAGCTCTCGGTTTTAGAGGGACGTCAGAGCAGCACCCTCAGCCACACCACCGGCCGTTGCCCCCTACCCGGCCTCCTTCAGCAGCCACCATCAAATGAGGCAGGGAACAGAAAAATAGAGCAAACGCTTAGGAATACCGCCTCAGCACACTCTCTTCTAGTTTCCAGGAATTTGTAGTTCAGGGATTTTTCCCAGTCAAACAGACTATTTTTGGCTATACACATAGGAAACCAGCACACAGGGCAATGCACCCTGCTTATATCTTCTCCAGCTGCAAATCCTGGCTGCAGCCAAACTCCAAGCCAGCTGCCATGCAGCTGTCCCCCGACCCCTCCACCCCAGCCCTGCAGCCGGCCCCGCAGGCTGCGCCTGCAGCCACGCTCTGCTCACCCTCTGGCCCTCCAGACACAGCTCTCGTGGTCGGGCGGCAGCGGGCACGCAGCCTCGTGCTGCCCAGGGTGCCCTGCAGCCCTCCAGCACGAGGAGCAACTTACAGAACAGATCTCTCCTCTATTTTTCTTCCATTATTTAGAGTAAAAAACTGTTCATAAGCTAGAGAAGCAACGACCACACTGCATCTCCTCTGTTCTTCACACTGCTTTTTTAAATGAAGCAGCTGAAGCATTTCCCGTTGGCTGCTTGAGTTGGATGCCGTTTCCCACAGCATCCTCCTGGAGAAACTAGCTGCCCATGGTTTGGATGGGTGTACTCTTCACTGGATAAAGAACTGGCTGGATGGCTGAGCGCAGAGAGTGGTGGTGAATGGAGTTAAATCCAGTCGGTGGCTG
>Ga0065711_1006735_pt1 | contig 16548 bp, 7 predicted proteins | sample Hoacrofraction12_FD_59098 | JGI IMG/M metagenome (GOLD analysis project Ga0065711, IMG submission 59098) | Hoatzin crop microbial communities from Cojedes, Venezuela - Epithelial fraction 12 v2 (version 2) | ecosystem: Host-associated > Birds > Digestive system > Esophagus > Crop | place... | reverse complement strand
CCCTCCAAAATTAGTCATGGTATCTGTCTCATCTGTCTGCTTTCTTCCCAAGAAAATGCGAGGCCTTGGTCTCTACTGTTGAAACTCCCTTTCCTATATCCCAAGGAGGTGCCCTGAATTCAAGTTTTCGTGTAGTTCAGAAGATTATATGTCCTCATCTTCCTTCTGAAGCTAGGCCATGAAAGAGCCAAGAGTGCAGCATCTCAGGATCCGAGGGAGAACCTATGTCCCTGCCTAGTGGTTATATCCACCTTTCAGGCAAGGTAACACTGGATTACAAACCCTCTTCCCTCGGTTCCTCATATGTTGGATCCTTCATGGCTGAGGAAAAATGCAAAGTCTAGGAAGCCTTCGATAACTCCACTGCTGTGAAGCACTGAGAGTAAACCCTGCATGCTAACTATTTACCTGCAGTCTCCTTTCTTTGCTTCTTTTTGTTGTGAGTTTTGGGCCAATCCAGTATGCACTAAATCAATGGGAATCTTTCCATCAGCTTGGATGGACATTAAATCAGGCATCATCTGACTGGAAAAAGTGACTTCATGCTTCTAATAACACAGGTATTATTAATATCTTGGCTTTATGTAGTGCTTTTTAACAGAAAACATTGTGTAGTTTTAACATCTGTGTTCAGGATTTGCTATCACCAACCACCAAAAAGGAACCACATGTGGGGAGAAATGTGACTGCAATTAAACAGTTCACAGCAAAGCTATATTATGATAACACACTTCTCCAGTTCATGAAGCTCCAGGCAGCAGATGATATACTAACACAGCAAAGACATGTGGTGCAAATCCAGGCGAAATGCATGATCTACCTGATTTTTTAAATCTGAGCTAGTTGCCCATGCTGGCATTTTGACTAGAAAAAGTCATTAAGAATTCTTCGGGTTTCTTTTCCTTCTTGACTCTCCTGCATGAACTTTCATTTCTGAGCAAGTTCAGTTCCAACTGTCCTGTTAATCTAATATTTCTCATTTCATCCCCTTCTGCCTTTGTAAAGGAATAGTAAGTGAAATTGATGATGAGTCTATGTGCAAATCTATTGCATAGTGACACAGTGTTCAGTAGACTATACTTGAAAAATTCTTTAAAATTTGCAGTCAGAGAATGAAGAAATCTTTATAGATTTCAAATTCTGAAATAAATTCTGAATCTTTTGCAGATGGACTCGAAATCCAAAGAGGAATATATCTGATCTGAAGAGACTATGTCTGTCCTTTGGGATATTCTAATATTGGAATTGGAAGAAAAAAAAACCTGCTCTTTCCTCCTCTTTCAGGCAGCTAGGTTCCAGCACAGTAACACTAAACTGTTGGATTACATGCATCTGTCAACACACACTGGAGTGCTCTTCTGCTTCATTCCCTTGATTTCAACAATTATTAGTGTGCTTCCTAGAGATACTATGTTGTGCTGGTTTAAACTTACCCTGATACAAACATGGAGAAAATGAAAAGATGCTTCCAAAAAGCTGAAGGGAGGCAGATAAAAACGTTGCGCGTTTGTAACTGTCCAGGTCATCCAAGTGTTTGGACAGCTGGGTTGAAATGCATGGGGTCTGTGTTATGAAGGAGTTGCAGCCGCAGGGTATCTATAAAGGGCACTGAGAGGCTGGAAAGAATTTCTAGGACGGATTTTCACTTCCAGAATGAAAGCACTGGGATTTAATTTCAGAGAAAATATTACAGAAGCCTACCCTCCCCTAAATACATGTAAAGCAAGTGAAGGACTCGAGCACTGGATCCAAAACCAAAAAGGCGTTGGCAAAATTAAAGCACTGAGAGGTGGGAGGGGGTTTGTGCGTGGTAGATTAGTTTGCTGCAAGCTTCTTGCCACGTGCCTCCCAATGCTGCCTCTACTGCATTGAAATTCACTTCCATAGGACAATCAATTAATATTATTAATAATGTTATTATGAGTCTGACTTTAAGGATCATAACCAAGCAGCTAGGATGTGAGTCAGCTGCGGAAAAGGGGCCTGAAAAATGTCTGTCCTCAGGCAATAACAAAACACAGAGGAATGGCATTTTCCATCAGATCTGAGCTGAAAGCTTTGAGAAAGACCAGGCAGGATACCAATTCCGTTGTGCTTCGTCTTTTCCACAATATGGACTTCTTATATCTCCCTCATTAGATCTCACACTCAGACTGACTTTTGTATTTGATAAACTGGCTTTCAGTAGTAAATACAAACTTCTCACTCAAATTTTCAGCTCCAAGTGAACATGACTTTGTCTTGTTTAATTGTACAGCACATCTGCCAGATGAAGTCTGTGTTTCCCCGACCTCAGTGATAGTAAGGTTGAGCTCTTCACAGATGTAATTAAAACATTTGTCAGTGTTCAACAGTCTGCTCTTTTGCCCCCTTGCTGCCTCAGTTTCTGAGCCAGAGTGCAGCCGAAAGTTATGGTTGCTACAGGAGTTCACGCCAATTAGTTTTATATGAATCCAGATAATCTCCAGTTTCTTCTCCTCTCTCACTGTCTTCAGTTTTTGCTCTCTGACTTCCAGCTCCCTCTTCCCACTCACCCAGACCCAAAGAAACACCCTCCTCTCCTTTTTAACAGAATGTCCACCTGCTCTGGAGAGTAAACCTTCCTTTTGCCCCCTGCCATTTGGACTGTGGCAGCAACCTAACAAATGATGTTGTTTCCTTCCCAAACTCTTCTGTGGCTCTCAGTCCAGCCAGCTCTTTTCGTCTACCCATGGTCTAGGCTGTAGTCTCTGCTTTTTCTGAGGGATTTCTCTGTCTGTATCAAAACACTCGTACCAAAATCTGCCATTTATTTTTTCACTACAGACCTGAGGTTGCTCTTATATTTCCTAACAAGCCTGGCGCTAACCATGTGCAGCCTGGCAGTTGAATTTACATTTATCCCCTTTCCAGGACTACTAGGCTAGGCCTAGCCAAGTGCCAGTCCTAGACTCCCTTAAGGGACCAGATCACGTGGTTACACCGGGGAAAACAGAATGGACTAAACTAGGCTGAAATGATCATCATTAGTGGTTTTTATTTTAAGGTGAGAAATGCGCATTTATAAAATGCCAAAAGAACATCACCTTCCTCAGTTTTCACATACAATTCATGATATTATACATTAATATTGATATTTGAAGGAGCTTTTCATATTCTATGTGCAGTTAGCATGTAAGTGATTCCTGTTACAATGGTGAAAAAATCCACTATATTTCTGGAAAAAGTTATAACTTTTCTTGCTCTCTTCTCATTAAGTCAATTAAATATGAGTTGCCGCAGGAACCTAAAGCTTTCCATCATTAACATGAACTGTATTTGGCTATTTCCTGTACTTTTAAGAACTACTCTCAGGAAAAAAACAGGGAAAAATTGTCACCTGTTGAATTTCCTGTTTTACATTTATTCTGCTCGAAGACATTAAAAAAAACCAATTATTTTTTCTAGGAGATATTGAGAAATAGTCTGTAGAGGAAAATCATATGCCTACTTTTGTGTATGTAGGAGTGGAGGAAAGTTCAGGATGACAATTGCCGGCTAAGCCACACTGTGGACAGTGAGAGGAACAAAGCTGCTCTTGGCTGGGTAGCCCACCACCCTGCCTGCCAGCCCACTGCAGAAGGTTCTAAATTTGGGGTGGCAGCACCTTCAGAGGTGAAGTTCTACCCTTCGGCGCTGGGAAAGTCATGATATTAGCCTCTCATCACACGTTGCTGCATACTCTGTCACGGTTACACTTGGACTGTTTTGGACAGCAGGGCCGCTGCCTATGCCAAAGCGTGTTATCTTTTTACTTGCAGTCAGAGACTGGGACTGGGCTTTTCAAGTCCAGTGTTGCAGATCTGCTGGCAGCCACAGCAATCTCTAAACCTGTGGGTGTCCAGGACACATTCCACAGGCTTTTTGTCCCTTCCTGCTAAGTCAATACTCTAAAAATAAATCTTTTGGGAAATTGAACTTTTGGGACTAGGCACAGAGCAAGGGTCACCGGCTGTAAACTCTGCAAATCAAAGCAGCAACTGATCTTGCCATGGATACCTGCTGGACCTTAGATCTGTCTGAGTATAACCAGAGTCTGTTGAAGAATATGGACATAAGTTTGCATTTTTAACTAACTTACCTTTTTCTCCCCTCTTTTGTTACATATTTGATGGCACTGATTTTTCGTCTGCTTCAAAGCACTAAATACACAGATCCTGGCTATCAGGAATGTGGCTGGTTTGAATGATGTTACCCCAGAAGGTCATGAGGTCTATCAGGTGAGAGGAGACAGAATCATTGGGGTGCATTGAGAGTCATGATTTACACTTAAAAAGGGAACTGTAGGTTGAATAACAACAATTATGACCTACAGTCTGTTAGACTGTGAATAGCAACTCACAGCACAATGAGTGGAAAACTGTAAAATTAGGTTGTTTAAAATCGGCATTGCATGAAATGCTGCGTAGGGCACAATCTTGAGTTGTTACAGGAAGGGACTGAACGACCAAACATGTATAATAATCTGTCCCTAGAAAATCAAGCTGCTCTGCTAAATATCTTTACCATAGATCTTTACCTTAAATATCCGCAATCAAGGAAAAAAAAAAATCTCTTGAAGTTGGACAAATAAAACTCACAGGCTTATGTGTTATTCCTAGCTTTGGAGTGCTGTGAAGAGGAATCCTGCACAGGACACAGTACGGCTCACTTTGAGCAGTAAAATCCAAGTTCTTAAACCTCATCGTTTTATCTGCTGAAGTTGAGAGGCTTTTTTGTGACATCCTCATTGATGTCACAGAGAACTACTCCCTGCTGGCTGAAAGATTGCAATAAAAGAAATTGTGTGTAAATCTGGTTTTTAGCCTGGAGAAGAGAAGGCTCCAGGAAGACCTTATAGCAGCCTTCCAGTACCTGAAGGGGACCTGCAAAAAAGCTGGAGAGGGACTTTTTACAAGGGCATGAAGAGATAGGACAAGGGGTAATGGCTTTAATCTGAAAGAGGGTAAGTTTATATTAGATATAAGGAAGAAATTTGTTACTATGAGGGTGGTGAGGCACTGGAACAGGTCACCCAGAGAAGCTGTGGATGTCCCCTCCCTGGCAGTGTTCAAGGCCAGGTTGGATGGGGCTTTTGGCAACCTGATCTGGTGGAAGGTGTCCCTGCCCACAGAAGGGGGTTTGGAACTAGATGATCTTTAAGGTCCCTTCCAACCCAAACAATTCCATGATTCTATGATTCTAAGTTTACACAACTGGTGAGCTTTAAATGAAAGATTTAATTTCTACTCAGTTATGCATTGATCACAATGAAAGCAACATGAAGGCTTTTCAGCTCTTTCCTCTCTTATTTGTGCTCCTGCTGTCTCATGAAAAAGCAAGATAGGAAAGCAGGAAAGTGATATCAGGGACACCAAAAATGACCACCCCCCAAGACAAAAATGTTCAGATTGAATCAATTGTCCTCTCGTTTGAATGAAAAATTGAAAGTGTCCAGCAATAAGTTTTGTACAGGAAAGAAAAAGTCATACTTTTCCATCAACATCTTCTCAAAGAATACTTTTACAGAAGAGTCCTGTTATTTACTGAAGTGCAGAAATGATCAGCAGAACTACTGTTTTAGTAGTACCAATGTCAGAAAGACTTGACTATAAAATAATATTTCTGTGTATTTCAAGATATGAGTGCTTCTCTTAGTTGCATTTTAGACAATAACAAGAAGGAAAACCCTTGGCTTCATTTTTTTTAACATAGTTATTTATGACAATAGCTTTAGCCAGTGATCTTGTACCGTCTGATATCTGCTATCTGATATAGAAGTTACGGCTAATATTTTTTTCTGACTGGGGCAAAGCTGACTAGTTTGCAATATACTGTTCTTGAAGGGTCACACTGCCTCTTACAAGCTTTCTACCGACATGTGAGATATTAGTATATAAGAAATAACATTTCTGCTACATTCTGTGAATTGTTTCTCTTGAATATTGGGAAAGGTAAGCTCTCTTCAGTAGTTTCGATTGTAGTAATATGCTGTCATAAAAAAAATTACTTGGGATTGAATTCTGCAGAGGCATATTCAAGTTTTCCCATCTTGCGCTGGGATCAGTAACTAGCGACTCCAGTTATACCAAGGTCTGCATTGTCTAAAGCCCATGAAAAGTGTCTGGTGGTCGAGGCCAGCCTTAAGGGAGTGGGGGCATCAGCGTAAGCGGAGAAGAGAAGGTTGTGGTAGAGGGAACACACACTGTATCTTTGCCTGCAAAGGGATTTGCTGCAATAGATAATAAAAAATAGAGAAAAGGTTTGATGATACCAATATATAAAAACAGTTTATTTTATCTGATTAGCTATGAGAAAACAATATTTCTAACAAGGGAGAGAACCAAGCTTCAACTCTAATTCTGGTTCCTTTCAACTGCTGAAATAGGAGTTATTTTGAGGGGAAAAAGTAAAATTTTGATGCAAAATCAGTCTTCTGTCAAAAATATATGGCAAATATTTGCTCCAACAATATTCTTTGAAGGCTCAGAGCTGGGATGAGTGACAGATCACTGTGGGACCGAGGCTGTGGGGATTTCCTGGGGGAGATCATTCAGTGCAACATGGCACACAACGCTGGACAATCTTCCCTATCTAAGTGCAGTTATAAGGCCATGACAACAATTGAAGCACTAATGACTTCTTGAAACAACAACATTGCCAGTAGCAATGTGGAAATGTCCTTTACCAAGGTCAGTAAAGTTATTGTAGGATTTCCTTTTTTTAACAGTTAGTACAATGTTTTTGCTTTTTCCATAGTAATGTATCCTGGAAGTTTCTAAGAAATGTGTGTAGTACCTCAATTGATCAGAAAACCGTAATTTTAACACTCTTTTTACAATCTAAGATGAGCAATTTTGGTTGTCTTGGTTTTTTTTCAGGAAAAAAAGATTAGAAACTCAGTCTTGACTCTATAATGCCAATATCAAACCTCCTGCTCATTTTGCTGGAGCCAGAATGTCATGTAGGTACCCTGAATATTTCTTATTTGTTTCTGTCCTGCATCAGCTAAACCATCAGTTGTTTGCTGGTGGCTTTAAAATGAATTCAAATACGTCTCATTCTGTGAAGTGGGTTGGTCCTTCCTCCTTCCTGTGCAGAGTTTGCCCTTGTCATTACAGGCGTACAATAAGAAGACTTCTCTGCCACAGATGTTTACAATACAGTCTGTAAATAGTGGATTTCCATTGTTTATTCAAAGTAAAAATGACTTTTTTATGCAGAGCTACAAGGTTTCCAAGCTGGCGTCAGCCTCCCCACACACAGTGTCCCCTAGTTTCCGGGAAGAAGCCTGGGGCATCCTCCCCTCTTGTAAAATGTTTCTGCCAGAAGCATTTTAAAAATGCTCGACAAAGAGAAACGTGCAAAATGAAGCATCTCAAAGGAGGAGGAAACCAGAGGAGGGGGGCAAAAAATGGAACCCTGCAGGAAAAGACTTCAATTTGTCTAGTGACACCCAGTTGATAAAGTGTTTGGGGTCTGGTCTGTAAATGGTGACTCCCACACATAGAACTGATCTTCAGAAATAGTAAACATTTATAGCAAGTTAAAACTATACATTTTAAAGTTCTATTCTAGGGATTCTGCTCTGCTAGATTTATACCAAAGTATCAAAGAGATAATTTATGTCAGAAAAAGTTAGAGACTAAAAGGCAAGAAAAGACAAGAGGTGAGTTTATTCCTTTGAATTTCTTTCCTTTCTAGGTCTGGGAGAGAAACTGATGCTTGGGAGTAGCTAGTCTGGATATGGTGGCTCGTGATTATTTCTTGGGTTATGGCGTGTTTACAGTGGCTTCCTTGTTTCTCTGTGCCCAAATATTTGTAGTATTTTTGACTTAATTGAAATGACAGTTTGAGGTTTGCTCAAACCTCAGCAAGGAAAAAATTTGTTACCACTCCCACACCTGTTTTATGATAGCATTTGTATCCAGAGGCTATTTTTCCAATTCTAACACTATATAAACATCATGATATCATGCACTGTAATGGTCTAATTTCGAAGGTCCTGGCTATGAGGGTGGAATTCACAGCCTTGTCTGAGCCACTTGTTTTCCCAGTGCTGCAGACGGAGAGTTTAGAGGTGAGGAGACTGGACACAAATACCAGAGCCCATAAGACAGCCAAGAGGTAAAGGCTAAAGAGTGGGATTCATCTGAAACCCTGCCACCCTCAGGGCCTGAGATGCTTTCCTGTGGCTCATCCTGAATAGCATGCCAGAAGAGGAAACTGTACTTTGAAGCCAATTTCAAAACTTAGGCACCCAAGTCTCCCATTCAAGCACAGACAGCCATCTCATTCTTTTCTTACAGGCCACACCTGCTGCTGCTCCTGGATGAGGAGGAGCTGTTGTTCCTATTTTTGTTGAATGCTTGTGGTTAAAGCACTTATCTAGGAGGCAAAGACCTGTGTGTGCTCAGGTCTTTTGAGGCTGAGGGGAACAGGGTGTCACCCTCCACATCCCCAGAAGATGGTCCATGGCAAGAAAAGTAATAAGGTAAGGTGCCTTCTGGTCAAGATTAGTCACTGTCAGGCCAAGAGAAAGCTCACAATGCTGGAGATTGATAGCAAGCTGGAGGAGCATATCTATATCTCAGTGGAATCTCTTGAAAGAAAGAGAGGTCCTTACCTTTAAGGGTTTTATTCTGTTCCTTTTATTGCAAAATACAGAAACACATTGCAGAAAGCTTTAAGTATCAGGCAGATGCAAAGATGCTTACTTTATTCACAATGCCTAAATCTCTTCTTGGAATTGGATTTAGCCTGTTATTAGTTTCATATCCTACCTTGAATGCAAAACGTGAGATGGTCCCCTTCATGCTTAGAAAAGTTTATCTCTGAGCTCTGCCACAACCCTCAACTAGTTGCCTTCTTTTGGATATTGTTGATGTCAGTGTGGTGATCTCATACATTCTTCCAATAACACTACTTCTTAACATCATAGTAACTCCACGGAAAAAAAAAGACCAAGCATCTTTGCTTCCTTTTTAAAATAATTTAGCATGTGAGAAGGTACAAACAGCAAGAGAATTGTCATGAGAGGTCATACACTAAACATTTCATAAATCTGGTACCCCACTGCAGAGGGAATGGAAGCTTACATATCTGAATTGTTTCCTAATCTCCTTTTAACACTAACTTACACAAAATGCACCTGTCCAGAAGTCTGGGCACTTTCACAAGTTTTAACATTCCCACAGCAACGCATGCAGTGCTAATGCCCTAGAGTCACTTCCCATAATCACTTTCTTTAACCACATCTCATTCATTTCTTCACCAAAGTCCAAGAGAATGGATGAATCTTCTGGGGTTTCCAGAAAGACTGCCAATTTGGATGCCATCGGACAGAAACTCTCATGACATTTCTGTTTTCTTCTCTTGTCACTGGGCCATGGGGTTTTTTACCCACAAAAAGCATGTCTGGGTCCTTTCAATGCAACCAACTTCCATGTCTCAAGAAGAGGAAAGCAGTTTCTGGGGCGACTGAGGCCCACAGTGTTAAATGCCATAGAGTTAGAAGATTACATTTTAAGCACAGAACAGAAACTAATTAGTTCAGCTAGTGCTGAATGCTGGCCTAATACATTTATTTTCACAAAGCAAAGTTCTGAAGTCAGGCATATTCTGCACGAATTAAAGTGCCTGAATTGTCCTGACATGTATCTTTCCACAGGAGCTCCCTAAGGTTTCCTTAAAATATCGGCATTGCCAACAGCAGGAAAAGGAGATGCAGCAAAGCTGCTGGTAGGTGAGTCCAGGGGATGGGGACAAGTCCCTCGGCTGTGGGGCACTGCTTGCACAGCGCTATAGAACAGCCGGCACATGGACAACTTGAGACCCCTTCCTTGACAGGTGTTTGGCAGCATGTTGCAGCAGGGAGCTGTAAAGGTCTGTCACAGAGCCTAATCGAGGGGTCCCGCAGAGGGCTCTTGATCACCATCCTGCACCCAGAAACAGTCCCCCAAAGCTACAGGCAAAGGAACAACAAATAGCTGAAAGGAAACTAGAACTGTTGCACTAAGGAGTTGGGTAAGATACTCAATTTAGCTGAATCAGGACACCATCTGATTATTGGAACTAGCCATAGCTTTTGGACAGAAGACAGAAAAATGCCTCATGTCAGAAAGATGATGCTGCAAAAATATGTTAAATTCCACTGCATTTCAAAAATCAGATTTAAATATGCTGCCTCTGTTTTCCCAATTATGTTTGATGCACTCAAAATATTTTGAATTCCTCACTGAGATATATTTTCATGTTTCAATATGAAGTCAATATATCTAAATGAATCACTGAATTAAATTTAACATGTTAATATTTCATAAATTTTATCTGACATTATGCGGCAATGTTTCAGCTTTATTGAAGGCAAATACTGTTACCTTAGCAAATGCTGCAGCATTATAGAAAAAAGACTTTTTCCTTGATATCATGCTAAGAATTTCAGTAACATGGAAAGTTTAAGTGTGTTGAATATTCATTCCAGTTCAAAATGAAAATAAATGTCAAATCACCTTCTATCTTACGGAATAAAAATGCTGTCCCTGACTGGCTCTCTAGACTGTAATTGTAGATGGCTCTTCAGCTGAGAATATTTTGAAGGTCAGTATGAGTGGATCTGTGGCAGAGCATAACTAACGATGTCTTTGATTTCAAAATCAGCAGTGTAAACATCTAGCCAACCAACAAGCAGTAAACAGTCGCTTTCTGAAAGGGGAGGGAGAATTAGAGAGAGGGGACATGAGATCACCGTCTTGAAGCGTCCTGAGTCAGCAAGCTAGGTGAGAAAGTTTGCCCCGGTCCCAAGAGCTACATCTGCCATCTGTTGTCTGTCCTCATGCCGAGGTTTGCTCACCGTTGATGGACACCCATCCGGCTGGGGGCCTGCAGCTGGATCCCAGCACCCGGGCGCTCTATGCATTCCGTAGTCACACTGAACCTATGGTGTCCATGCAGAGGCACAGCCCTTTTAGACAGAAGTCGAAAGAAACCCGTGAGTACAGCTTGCAACAGCATCTCCCTGACTGAACTTACTCAGGCACCTGCCTGCTGGGAAGGCCAGCAAGCCGCACTGGTGTCTACTGGGTGCGGATGCTGGCACTGAGACAGCCGGTGATGACAGCCCTATTAGCCAGTCCCTGCCCTCGTGGGGACCTGTCTGACCCGCAAAGGAGAGTTTGGACGTTGAGTTTGGAGTGTAACAGCCAGAGTAAAAAGAAGTGGGCAATTGAAATAGCAAAGTGGTGTCTTCTTAGGATCTAAATTGTAGTATTTGAATGCGATGGGAGTTGCAGCTGGATCAACTATGTGTGTAATGTGGCCAGACCAAACCAAGATATATTTCTTGCTAAATGCTTGGTGAAGAATTGTCCCTGGGCTGTTGCTACCATCAATGGTAAATGAAACACTGTGCTTTCACCAGGCACTGCCTGCCTGTGTGGGCAGGGAGCTGGGTGCTCTCTACTCCCTTGTGAAAGCTCATGGTCGTGAACAAAGGCTTTTCCAGCTCCGATATTCTCAAAAATGATCTGTACATCAATTCACACGTACTTTGACTCCTTAATCCTAAACTCAGCTTTGCTTTGTTTATTATTTTCTCTCAAAAAAGGTGGCTCATTGATGTACACATTAATGTTCTTTTCCTCTCACTTTTCCTAAAGATTTAAAATTTCTGATTTTGAAGGAACAGGAAAAGAATTTTTTTATCCCTGAGATACTGCCTTGTTTGCTCCACAGGCGAACTAAAATAGCTCCTGAGCAGAAGCACAGGACGCAGTTGTCCCATGTCTATCAACATAACCTATCCATTTCTCCTTGCCCTCCAGCCTGTGTCTGTGGTGCAGGTTTAATCAAGCTGTCTTAATTCTGCCACTTGCAAGCTGCAGTTAAACTGTGTCTCACAGAGTCTCCTTTCTGAAACCGGATTACAGAGCATGAGGGAAAGCGTTTATTAGTTTGGGGATTGATTTTTTTTTCCTTTTTTCTCTTTTCTTAGAGTTTGGGCTACAAGTGACTAATATCTCCCTGTTTTCTCAGTGATAAATCAAAAGATGTTGAGAACTTCTGGCCTGAATGTTTATCCTGACCTTAATGATGAATTGTAGGACCTTTTCTTCCTATGACACAGAAACAACCATTTTTCTCAAGAAGTCCTGGCTAATGTGGTAGCAGAAGTTTCTTAGGAAAGCCCAAACAGTGGTGTTCCTTCCTCCATTCAATGAAACTGCTCTTGAGTCACTAAGGAAGAATCACATTCAAGGGAAGAATCCTTTCCGACCTCACACCCACAGCGTTTCTCATCTTCTGGGTGTGGTGTGGAGTGGGGATCTTACAATCCGTAAATAACAGAATTAAAAAAACCAAACTGCTTTAAGGCCAGGAGAGTAGAGTCACAGAAAAGACCACACTGTGTCCCCAAGGCTCAGAAGAAGGGGAGAAGACTGCAGCCACCTGGGATTCTCCCTACCTGGGATTCTCCCTACATCTGGACATTAATAGAAAGCTCCAGTGTTTGTCTGGGTCAAAGGGATGTGAAAGAAACCAATAACTGTGGTGGGAGAAGGGAGGATGAGAGATCACGGAAGAAGTGCTTCAGATAATGGTCTGTGGCCCTGTTTTCTTCTCTGAGTTGCAGTAGTGGCCCTTGCAGACACCTGACTGCTGACCTGTGTTGCTCTGAGAGTTGCTGCCGTAGGGTGGTACTCAGAATATCTCAAGGACAGCCTTGCTCAGTGGCTTCCCAAGGGGTTTTCCAAAGAAGCCACAGGATGATTATACCCCTCAAGGTCTATGACAACCCTGCCAGGGAGGAACTGGGAGGCATAGAGGTGTCAGTAACATCAGGTATGTGTCACTGCAAGCTACTTGCTGGACTCCCCAACCTATACTTTTACCACTGTGAAAGACTCCCTGCCTCTCAGTCCTGCAGTCCTAACTCATTTCACTGTACAATACTTAAATTCTGGTTTTCGGATGCAAAGACACCTGATGCTGTGCTGCACACAACTCCAAAACAGGTCCAGAAAGTCACATTGAAACAAGAAATGAACCTCTCCCAGAATAGGTAGAGCTGTCCTGGAATTTCAGATGATCTCTTATCCCTAACACGATCACTTTTTTTGCTATCCAAATGAGATGACACGAGCTTGGGTGACACCATTTTCTCAACATTCAGTCTGCCTGGTGCGTGTCCGGCTGGCTTCAGTGCACATGTGGGGTGCTGCGGACATGTGTACCCTGCATTGCCAAGAGCCTTGGCACAAGGCTCAAAGTCGCTGCCATCTCTGGTTACGCTCCTTGGCTGCCCTTGCCGGCTGGATGGTCTCAGAAAAACCATCAATTGCAAAGCGCCATCGTACTGCAAACCCAGCCCTGGAGACGAGCCAGGGCATGGGGGAATATCACCGGACCTTGGCAGTGTTTGGGGATTTTCACTTGATTCACAGGAATGCAAAATAACACTTGCAAAAACCAGTTAGGGTGCCAGGGCAGGCCTTTTCTATGCCTTTTATATTTATAACTGTAATGTGAACTGTCATGGGGTTCATTTACATATGACTTTCAGGAGGCAGCTTAGGGTTTAGCTCTGCCATAGAAGTCCATGTTTTTGTAAGACCTTATTCTGAAGATCTGTCTCCTCTCCCTCAACATAAGGCAAACGGCACTATAAGCCAGGCAATTTCTGTGCAGAGCAATGTGCATTGAGCCAGTACAGTAAAGCAATTGGGTCCGGTTTATCTGTTGTTACCTTAATAGGAATCATTTTGTTTCTCATTTTTGGGGGCAGGAAGGGAGAGGAAGGAAGGGAGAAAAGGAATTGTGTCTGTAATTCACCTCCCCTGACAAATCTAGAATTGCCTGGATATTCCTTAGAAAACGAAAAAAAAAATAAATCTACAGGAAAGAGGTAAGACTTTATTATTTTGGCTGGCTAATGTGTCCAATTGCAGCTTTCCGTAAACACAAATGGAAAAATAAGTTCAGCTGCAGGCAGTACAGCAAGCCTAGAAGCAGTCTGATTTATGCAGGCTGTTTGAAGCATTTATTGAAGATGACCTTGAAAGCAGGCTGAAGCTGGCAGGCCCCTCTGCGAGGGATTAATACCCAACACTGCCCTCACCGTCGAACAGCAACATTGTGGGGAGGGACCAAGGGCCAGATATTCCACTTTGGATGCAATAATCGTCCTGGTTATAGAGGTGTACAAATACACGATAGTGTGCAAAGGAAGCAGCTCTGCAGACAGGGGTTAAGTGATAACTAGAGGGAGGGAAAACTTCAGTGAGCTATGAGGCAGCCAGTAGAAACAAAAGGAACTTCATCAGTCCTCCAGCCGCATACCTACCAGTGCTTGAGTTCCTTGTTTGTGGATCACTGCCACAGACATTAGCTGACTCCGCATGTCCCATCCAGTACATGTTTTCAGAACTGGTAACTGTCAGCCAGCTATCCTTAGGGCTTTTAAATAACAGCTGACAGCTTTGCTTATTCTCTAATGGCCGTTCACCTTCCATGCCTGGGCATTTCTTTTGTTACTCAGGCGCAATAGCATTTTGATGCTTTTTTTCCTGCTCTATCTGACTTGTTCTAGAGAGGTTTATCAGTTAACAGACCACAGTGTGTCGGCTGCGAGTCAGTGTTGTATTACATAGGTTATGGTGAGCAGTGATAAGTTTTATGTAGAGATAGCATATACCTCACGTTACATAAATATATCCAATTGTAAAGCCACTAACAGCAATAAAATCAAAAGTCAATAAGTATATTGAGCACATTTTGGGTTAAACTTTCAGCTAGCGTTACATGAGTAAGCATAAAAGGCACCAGATGTTTTCTTTTCTTACTGAATCCTTTTCAAAGAAGCTAGCATGGTATCTACTCATAAACATTGGAAAGGTTGCTTCCCACCAGTGCTGGTCTTCCCAAAGGGGATTAAGAGGAATATTGACCCATGGCCTACAGAGAAGAGAAGAGACTGTTAGTTGAATTTATTTTAGATACCCAAGTTGTGAGACAGACACCTAAGGTATGGGAGATGCAGAAACATCCAAGTTCATACCCCCTGTGCCAGGCCCAGAAGAAGCAGTGCTGCATCATTTACCACGTGGAAAAGAAGCTGAAAAGCTGTATCAGCCAAGTGTTGGCCCAGACCATCTTCCAGTTAATGAATCCTATTAGACTGGGCTGTGCAATATGTGGAACTTACTGGCTTGTGTCTTTTCAGCACATTAAATTTCCTGGGGTAAACACAACCTGAGTAGACTGATGTAACAACAACTATTGGCTCAAGGCTACATTCAAGCTTATAATGTTTGTCTAGACAACATCATTGGTTAATATTTCAATCCATTTTTATTTGGAAAATACTCTGTGTTTTCGCAAAATAGCATTATTTATTCCAGTTTCTCCAGATTTTTTTTTTTTAAGTGAACAGCACAGAAAAAAGCCATACAAATACATCTGGACCTTATCATTTCAGTATATGTATGTTTTCATTTTTTGTGGAGTGAATCTGTATGTCTGCTACTCCACACTCTTACCACTACAGCTCGGAGCAGAACTTGGCTCTAATTTAGCGTGGATCTCTAGGGTGTGGAAGTGTTATAACTAGTTCTGCTGACTTTAGAGTAAACTTTACAGTTCATTACTCCCAAAGACTTCCTCAGAAGTCCAATGATTACTGAGAAATCTCAATTTTCATTTAAGTGAAAGCCAAGAGGTTTTAGACACACTGCTGAAAATTCAAAATATGTGAATCCTCAATTAATTTTAAAAAAAGAGAAGCCCTCAGCATGGCTATTCTTTAAAATCATGTGTTTTTAAATCACATAACTTGGTGGGCATTGGGGGTGTGGTTTCAGTTCTTGGTTTGGCACCAATGCACTTTGCATTCTTCTTTGCTCAGCATTAAGCACATATTCAGACATGGTAATAAGCCACAGAACAGTCACAGCAGAATTTACAAACACAGCATAGAGACCTCTCTCCTCAATGTTGTTCTTCTATCTGAACACACCCAAAAAGCAGATGGTACTAACAGGAAACCTATATCACAGAATCACAGAATGGTAGGGGTTGGAAGGGACCTCTGTGGGTCATCTAGTCCAAACCCTCCTGCCGAAGCAGGGTCACCTACAGCAGGGTGCATAGGACCTTGTCCAGGCAGGTCTTCAATATCTCCAGAGAAAGAGACTCCACAGCCTCCCTGGACAGCCTGTTCCAGGGCTCCATCACTCTCAGAGTGAAGAAGTTCTTCCTCATGTTCAGACGGAACATCCTATGCTTCAGTTTGTGCCCACTGCCCCTTGTCCTGTCACTGGGCACCACTGAAAAGAGCTTGGCTCCATCCTCCTGACACTCACCCTTCAGATATTTATAAGCATTTATAAGGTCCCCTCTCAGTCTTCTCTTCTTCAAGCTGAACAAGCCCAGCTCCCTCAACCTTTCCTCATAGGAGAGATGCTCCAGTCCCCTCATCATCCTCGTAGCCCTCCGCTGGACTCTCTCCAGTAGCTCCTCATCTTTCTTGAACTGGGGAGCCCAAAAATAGACACA
>Ga0065711_1040930_pt1 | contig 16549 bp, 5 predicted proteins | sample Hoacrofraction12_FD_59098 | JGI IMG/M metagenome (GOLD analysis project Ga0065711, IMG submission 59098) | Hoatzin crop microbial communities from Cojedes, Venezuela - Epithelial fraction 12 v2 (version 2) | ecosystem: Host-associated > Birds > Digestive system > Esophagus > Crop | place... | reverse complement strand
TTTTTTTTTTTTTTTGCCTTTTTTTTTTTTTTTTCCCTTCTTGCTGACGTTTTGACGGCTCCGAGTTGAGGCAGCAGAGCTTCCTGCTCCTGGGTTCCATAGTCCGTAGTGTTAGTACGTTATTATCCCCTGTAAGTCGAGGGAACCAGCGATGGGTATGTGGTCAAGCTTTTAGGAAGAAGTCATGTTTATATGCTAGGTCCGTGGGGGTTGTTTTTGTTTGTTTTTTTTGGTTTTTTTGTTGTTTTTTTTTTTTTGTCCACTGAAAGAGATATATAAAGAATTTGAGATTACTCACTATGATGTCAGTCTTATATGGGATTATTCACTATTGTTTTAAATGTGCAGGCTTCATGATGAATAACTGTGCCCGCCTGTGTGCTTGTTTTGTTCAGTCTGAAATACTTCTAAATTAGTCATGACATAGGTAACACGGGCGAACTTAACTGAAAGTTTATGGCAGGAAAAACACAGTGGGTGAATGCAGAAAGGAAGATGGTTATGCCAAGTAGTTTCTAATGCTTGTATAATGAGGTTGCAATGTCTTTATAGATAAGTTTTGTACGTGTTCATTATGGCAATGAAAAATTACCAGAAACCAGCTTTGAAGTTGGCTAGGCTTTTTGGCCTCAGGAAAATGGGAGGGTGTTTATTCTGTCTGGTTTCATTCTTAGTTTATTTTGTTGTGACTACATAAATTTCAAATGCTTAATAACAACATTTTAAAGTTTGGCCTATGAATCGTAATAATAGCAATCTTGAACTTTGTCAAGTTTGGAATGAATTGGTCATTTTTCTTAACATAGATGTTTATGGTACTTTAGCTAGAAACTCTTAAATAACATTTCATACTTACATTTGCACTAATATATTGCTGCTTTCCAGTATAAACAGTGTCTGACAACTTCATTAATATAGGAGGTTTATTTTAGTTAGGAAAAGCGGAACCTGAGAAAGCTTTGCATTTGTTCTGTCACTTACATGTTTGGAATGATTGACTTTGTATTACTTAGTCAAGACTTTAAAGTGAATGTTGTAATGCTGGGAAGTTGCAACGCTAGTAATGTTAATTCTTGAGTTTCTGGAGTGATATCTCTGACTTAAGTTTAGAGGAAAAAACCCTGCAAGCTTAGGAAGTTCCTTTTCTGTATAGTTCTTTCTAGTTGATACTTTCAGGGTTTTTTGGGTGATAATCTTTTTGAGTGAGAGTGGAACAACCCTATGTCACTACCAAACTTTCAAGATGACAAACAAAATACACTTTTTTTTTTTTTTTTCCCCCTCCTGATCTTTCAAGATACCATTTAAATTTCATTTTTAGGGTGGTGTTTGCAATTGACGGGCCTAGTGAGAGCTGGTCTCCCATACAGCCAGAGATTGTCATCATTCTTTACTTAAAAAGCATTACTTCAGAGTTCTCAAGAGGTGTACAGCACTGTTGACACTGCAATGTGTGTATATGTGTGCATATTTCTCTTAGCAGTATGGTACAAAACTGTAAAAACAAGCAAATTATTTATGTACAAGGACATCAGCAGTAAGAGAGCAAACTCGGGGTCTGGTGATGGTAATAGCTGGCATTTGCAAAAGCCTTTTAATGTTTAAAAAAAGTATTAAATTTATCCTAGGAACTTAAGTGACTCTTTGTTATGATTCTCATGAATCTCTTGTGGGAGGAGATAGCAGCTGCATAAGGGAAAATTCTTTAACTTTCGATTGTTAAAAAAACGTGATTAGAAACAAAGGTATTTCCCCTATTATGAAGATACACTTTAGTGAACTGTTAGGTACAGAATACTTGTTCCTGTGCATTATCTGAAATGTAAGATGCTAGGGAGCAATGAAGCTCATCAAGATGTTCATATGTTTCAGTTATGGCTAGGCTTTACACAGAAAGGCTACTGACTCAGACAAGCAGAAGCTACGTTTGTGTAAATTGATGATGTAGTCTTTTATGTAACTTGGGCCTTTCTGACCCTCCAAATAGAGGAATAGCACCATGAAGCTGCTTTTTGTTAAGCTACTGATATTATTGCACTTACAGCTTCTTTGCTGAACTTCCGTATCTGCTGAAATCATTGCAAAAGGCTTCTTTTTTTTTAAACCAGAAGTGGAAAAGTGCATTGAGTCATGTATCTGAACACTTAAAAGTGCCATAAGTTCTATAATTTTAACAATTGTTTGTACAGGTAACTTCCATATTAAGGTTTTGGAATGTCATTAATTATTTTTCCTTTTCAGTCTTTATTGTAGACAGTCAAGCTTATTCTTACTTCTGAAGTAAGACTTTCTGTGTGTTTTCTTACAGTGAACTTTGCTTTAGACTTACACAAAGTCATTGTTATCTTGACTTTTCATTAGCAACTGTTGACTTGTATACTAGAAGTAGTACAACACCATTTTGAATGGCTTGTACTGATTAAGAGTGGATAAATAGTATGTTTCTGAACAGACAGAACTCAGGATTTTATAGTGTGTTATGGAAGGAATTAAATTATTCCTAGCTTTGCAAAGCACAGGACCTGCTTTAGAAGAACAGTTGCCTTAAAGTGATAGCTTTGTTCGTCAAGAAAAAATTTATATAAAGATCTATACTGAAGATTAATTTGTTAGATCTAGTACAGAGGAACTGGATGGCAAGTATATGTGGTTTTGTGATAGCTTTCAGTCTTCTAATGTCACTTCAGAAAAGGCTGAGTTTATACCTGTTAACACGGAGGTACTGCACAGAACTTGGTAACCCAGTTATTTTGGGCTGAGCGGATTTCACCACCGAGACAAATTAATCTCTTAAAGTGAAATGCTTCGTGGGATTCCTAGTTCTTGGTTTGATACTTCCTGATAGCTTTTGATTCAACCTTACTGAATTTCTTAAATTGCTACCTCTAGAGTTTTTTTTTGTCTTCAGAATAGCAATAAACCTCATTTTTAGTTCAAGTGCTACCTGCAGATTTCAGTAGAAATTTCTTTTGTTTAAACTGGAGAAACTTCTTCTGAAACTGTTGTTAGCAAGAATGCTGTGTGGATGGGTGTGTGTTTGGACATGCTGCCTTCACTGTTCTGTAGAAATGGAAGAGCCAGAGAGAACTCAGGATTGAGTCAAAGGCTAGCAGAATGTGTGTCAATGTTACTGCTTTTGCCATGGGAGAGTCTCTTCTTCCATAGGTCCATTGCCTGTCATTGCTTCAATACCCATGTTAAGATCTGTTTTGGGTATATTGAACATACCATACTGAAAGTTGAAAACTTAATTAATGGTCTAAATGATCCAGTAATTTTCTGCTAGATATTAAAAGTTTTGTTCAGGAAGGGCAGCTGGATTGTCTTAACCGTTTAAAAGATATGTTCCCCAGTAACTGATTTGGATAGACTTCATAAAGATTTCCTGCCTAGATTTCTAAATTTTTGCGTGGAATGATGGTGTTAGCATTAAGCCAGCAGCTTTAATCTGAAATTGCCAAAGTCAGTCCTTTTTGAAGGAGACTTTAAAACAAGCAAACAAAACCCCTCCAAACACTTCCTCTGAAATCTGACACAGTGGAGCTTGAGCTTTGTGAATTTAGCTCCATCTGATTGACCAGGTGGTGTGATGACCAGTACTGCTTCGGGAATCTGACTGGGGTGTCTTACATCAGTAAATACGAAAGACTGAATTTGACTGAGGTAATCAGTAGAGGCAAATAGAGAAGAGTGGATAGTCACTGAGATTCCTTAAGTTGTGTATTTTGTCTTCGTATCTGGAGGCAAGGCTGAATGAGCCAAAGGTCCTGGATGAAGTTAAAAGTTTAAAGTTAACAAACGTTCTGTGGATTGTTTGCACTATTTTAAGACCCTTAATAGCCCACAGTTTCTCTTGCTTCGTCAGTGCTGGCCTTACAGTACACATCTGTCTGGACAAACTTAATCCTCAGCTGAGGTGTAGTGATACATGAAAGGAGTTATATGACTTGGAGCAAAAGCAAGGTTTGATGGCCAAAAGCTGGGAGGGATTTTTGTGTGCACTTGTCACACATTTAGAGGAGTTAGATCTTGGGTGGTTAAGATCTGTTTCAGGGTGCACCAGAGATGAGTTTTAAGCTTACACAGGATTCAAACTGTTGCAATTTGTTAAATGTTATGGCATCTGTTTTTAAGATTTCAGAGGTTTGTGTTTTATTTCTGTGAAGCATCCCAAATTTCAGGAATATAATGTTTAGATAATGTGGTGCAGATTGCAACTGTGTGTTGTCTGTGAGAAGCATAAAATACTAACCCAAATGACACGATAAAAGTATTACCCATAGAACTGAGGTAGAACACCCAAAGTGAAGAGGAAAGAGTGCTTAGAATGACAGAGGTTTTCAAGTGGGGGAAGAAGGGGGGGTTAAATACAGAGCATGCTTGAGAAAGAACCCTGTCACAAACTTCTTGTTTCTTCTGAGGATGGAGAAAGGTTGCAGTGTTGTAAAAGAAAACAGTAGTACGGTACTTCGAATTTGTATCTGACTCTTAGTTATGTATGGGGCAGTGTTATGTAGATACAGCTGTATTTGCTGTAAGTCCGTTTTCAGTTTATATGGATGTATGTTCAGGGTGTAACCTGATCTTTAAAAGATGCATTGGGAAGTTTTTCCCTTATCTCATAATCTTCCCCCTCTGCCTTAGAACAATGTGTAGTCACTTCCATTTGAAGGAGTTTAAAGGTGTACAGCTCTGGAAACTCTAAAGCCTCTTATAAGCTCTATTTGTTTGGGGTTTTTTTCTTTTTTTTCCGCATGCTGTTGTAAAATGGTTTTAGCAGTGGCCATATTACCGGGGTCTGTTCTTGTTATTAATAATTATTGAATTAATAATATAAGAATATACTGCCTACCAGAACTTTGGGTTCTGAAAAAGTTGTTTAGCTGTGCTGCTGTCCGCTTAGTACAGACTAGAACTTTTTGTGTGTTTGTGTTTTTATATGGGGCAAAAAGTATATGTGTATTTCTGAGAGATGAGATTAATTCATATTTGAATATGAACTATAGGATCATAACACTTTAGAAACAAACCACTGTAGCTGTTGCCTAATGTGCCGATAGTTTAAACTGTCAGCCTATGTTCTTCAAAAATTCAGGTCAAACCAGAGCAAAAACAGTAGCATGTTAAATTCAACTTTACATAATTTTCTGCAACTTTATGAGTAGCTCATATTCATAGCAAAGCGAATGAGAGATCTTCACGTATGTGGCTGACTAGAAACAAATAAACAAAAAAGCTTCAAATTGTATCTTAATTCTCTTCATGATGTTAAAAAGAAAAGCTTTATCTTTAAAAAAAACCACAAACAAAAAAACCACCAAATAAACCAAAAAGGCACACCCTAAACATTTTTTGAGTTGAGTGTCAGACCTTGACAAGGTCTGCCAAATCTGCCTCTGCTGTTGTCAAGATTGGGCAGCTGGGATGGGACTTTCTGTTGCTATTCAATTCTCTTTGATTTTTTTGTTAATGCTTATCTTCAGTAACTAGCAGATTTGACATACCACCAAAGTATTGACCCCCTGCCCCCCAAGGCTGTGACTTCCCGTATCCTCTCAGGTAGAAGTTTAGCATTGATACTTACCTGTCCTTTCTCTTTGAATAAATTTGGTAGTTTAAGGGATTCCAGAAGTGATATATCATGACATGTCACTGGTGAAATCTAGAATGTCTGTATGTCTTTTCAAGAGGGAAGATATTGGAGTAGAGTATGATCTTCATGGTTTTAGGAAAAAGTAAAAGGTAAGTCAGGAGTGTTGATCATGAGCATTTTCTGGCTAAAATGTAAGTACAACATTCAAGTTGGAAAAATGGAAAATGAATGCTTAACGTTAAAAGTTTTTCTCAGTGACAATTTACTTTTCACTTTAAACGCAGCTAGCAAATGTTTTATTTGAAGTTTCTTGGATTTGTGGGAGGTAGAGGCTGAGGAGAGGATATACCTTAACTTGTTTGTTTTACCGTAGCTTTCATGACTTGCTGTCATTTAAAGGAATGAATGTGGGTTGCCTAGCACTAGTTAGTTTATTGCATCCTTAAATGAGTTCCACAAACTTTCTTGCCAAATACCATTTTTTCTATCATTTTACAAAGGCACTTTTCTGGTATCTCCGTGTGCTACAGAAACCTTAGAATAGCCTTAACTTCAGCAGGTATAAACAGTTGAGCTTCAACTTAAGTGTTTTTAGCTGGAAATAGCATATAGCCTCTTCAATACTAATACATGTTAAAATGTAAGCTTCATTGTGTCTTCCGTAGTTGTAAAACCTTCCAGAAGGCAGCTGTGCTGAGAATTGTTACATACCATCCCAGTGAAAGTGTTCTTATTAACTCCTCAACCTTCAAGCACAAGTAGAACATTTGTGTAGGAAGGTCCTGTCCTGTTGACAACATCCTTATTTCATTCTTATAAAACACATGAATATAAAAGCAGTAACTGCAAAAACTGTAACCGTTTTTGTGTAACGGTTCCCATAGATGCATATCAGGTGATTGATTTAATAGGTTGTTTAAAGCTGTCGTTCTAGTGATCAGTTTCGAAGATTATTTTGTGCCCCATGGCCATGCTGTGATGGTCCTGCAGGGGCTGCAGATGATACTGGTTTAAGTCATGTCGACATGATGTTTTGCAGAGACAGACCTGCACATTAGCCTGCCAGCATTATGCTGTTAACCAGATCAGGGAAGTGATCTGATGTTTGGTTGTTTTTTATGTACTGTAGTTTTGGGAGCAAGGTGAAGGATTATTTTTAAGTTATTAGTTCTTGAATTGGTGAAGCATGGCCCTTACAAGCAGGTGGAGGACAGCGCACCGTCAGCATTACTGACTCTGGGAGTCTGCTTCACTGAGCTGAATCTGGGTCTGAGTGACATGGAGTCTTTTTTTTTGAAATCCAGTAACAGCATCTGCCAGGCTGTGTTTTGCTAGCCATTTCAATGAAGTCTAATACCGGTCGAATTGGATGTAGTTCCTAGTTATGGATGGGTGAAAATTACAGTCAGACCAGTCAGAAATTGTTACACAAAACTCAAATATTGATTGCTTTAGGTTACTGCTTTAAAAACCTGTAAAAATAAACTGCGAAATCTTGAAAAAAAAATAATTTGCTTTTTAATTTAAGATTTTGCAGTTGGCAAACGGGGAGAAATGATAGTTCAAACTACTTGCTTTGTGGTATAAGTAAAAATATTCATAATATCCAAAGGATGTTTATGTATTGAGAACTTTTGTTTTCTGACTGCTTTTTTTAGTAGCAACTAAGTGGCTGAAGCTACTATTTGTGTTGACATTCCTGAAATGTTTTTTTTTAAAGAGAAAAAGTTTTAGTGGCTTCCTTTGTCCTGAATTTGAATTACGGTTTATATAATTAATCTGAACAGCTCTTTTAAAAAATGTTTTCATTCACCCATAAAGTCATAAGGTCTATATTGTCTGTTCAGCTGCTACCAAATTCTTCATTAGGTGATTAAAACCTCTTAGCTGAAGGAAGAAATGTCAAATAATGTTCCCAGACATGGTTACTTGGGGGTTGTTTTTTAATATAAAAGGTTTTAGGGTGTTTTTTTTCCTCACTTTGCTTTATTTTCCTTTTGCTAACAAGCAAAGGGACAAATGTGCTAGAACTTGCTTTGTGAGAAACTTGCATTTTAACTGAATTCTTGATTTTAAAAAAATTATAGTGCCTAGAGTAGTTTTAAAATGGGTTAAACTTGTGGAAAAATTATATTAGATTTTGTCAATTCCCATCAGTTTTAAGTGAAGATGTTCTTTTTTAATACTTAGTCTTCATGGAAATGAGGAATGAAATCCTGAGGAAAAGATAACAACAGATTATGGAAGTAAAAGTGAAGTTGTAGTTTTTTTCCACACATAATATGTAGTTAGCCTGAAAAATTTTTTCTTGTTTTGTATGATAGAAATAGTATGTAACATGTATAAACATGAAGGAATGTTACATATGTCAAGAATGGGACTTTAACATAAGCTGTCAGCTTGAATTTGACATGGACAGTTCTCTTTTCTTTAAATTATCCCAGAGAAAGCTGAAGGAGACCAAACTGATGATAAAGTTTTTGCCCTAGTAGAATGAATAATTGAATTCAAGAAAAAAATATATTAATGCATAATCTGAATTTAAAATATTAGTTAAACATTTAGTATTAAACAAAATGTTACTTTATCCCTTTGAAAGGGTATAATCTTGTGTAGTAAGTATAGAAGTATATAAATAATAAATGCAATAATAAATAGTGCAGATGTAACACTTCAACACAAGCATTGCTTTAACTTTCAGGTAATACTTGCTTTAATTGTTAGTAAGGCTCTTCGAATAGCTGTCGATAGCCACGTTCTCTGAAATGCATATTTTGATGAAAGATTGTAATGTTTTTGTCTGTCTGAAGGGTTGATTAAAGTAGCAAGTTTGTTTCAGAAAAGAAGCTTTTCAGTACGCTTAAAAACAATGATTTGTCATTTTCAGAAGTCAAGGGGGGGAATAATAATTTAGAGGAAAGTTATCTGTATATCTATATAAAAGTAGTATTTAATGCTGCAAGTAACCTTTAGAGCTTTTTAAAGACAGATTTAAGTAGTGTATTTCTTTAAACTTGTGAAATGTATAATGAGCAAGACTAAGTGTTCTCAAACTTAAAATTTGACTGTCTTAAATGTTGATGTATGTAATTTATTCTACAATACTGAATATATTTATGAATATTTTTTTAGTGGCTACCTGTTGTTAGTATCAGTTCAAAAAAGTTTTAACTATACAGGTGGGTATAGCATGCAATAATCACTGAATCCAAACACTTGTATGTTATGCAGGACCAAGCTGAGTTTCAAAATAAGTAGAATTACTAGACTTAAAGTTCAGACTTCTGAAAATAAGGCTGTGTTTAAATGCAAATGTTACAAACAAATACATGCCCATTACGAAAAACTGCATGGCTGTTTCTTATCCAGGATGCACATCTAGGAAAGCTGTTGTTAGTTCTCGCAGTATGATGATAACTTGGCTTTTGTGTTTCTGCTGAAATTCTTTTGCATGGTCTCCTGTCCTTTGTTGCAGTGTTGAAATATGGGGGATTGACTTGTGAGTATCATCCCTGTGGTTGAGGCTTGGCTCCCTCTCTGTGTAGTTTGAAAAGTGCAATGTGTGGATGCTCTGGGGGCTTGCAGTTGGACTCTATACTAGTGAACTAGGTCCTTGCAGATTTAACCCATTGTGGTGGGTTAGGTTTGCTTTAGGCTTACTTTCCTATTTAGACAAACACTTATATGAAGTCAGATGTCATGTTAAGGAAATGTGACGGGTGTGGAGAGAGTGCTGCCTACATCCTTGGTACTTGTGCAAGGCAAAGTCTTCCAGAATCCTGATACTCTTCCCCCACCTCCATACATGAAGCAAGGTTCTATGTAATATTGCCGACATAGATTTAGATGACATTGTCAAACCATTCTGTTATGCTAGCTGGCAGAGAAGTCAGCTTTAAAGCTAACTATATGATGCTGATGGGCTCAAAATATACTAGAGCTTCCTTAAGTCAATGTTTTCAGTGTATAAAGTCAGCTGACCTAGAAGATAATAGCAACCTGTAACCCTGCTATCACTGTTTAGAGTTGGAGAAAGGTGATTCTGTTGTTGTCTGTAATAACACAGGCTTAACTTTATTTTGTTAGTATGTGTCTCGTCGGCTACTGTGGTGAGAAAAAATAATGAAAATAACTTTGTTGTTATTTTGTTTCTGTCAGTAACTTTATCTAATTGCCTTTATTAGTCCCGTTACAACCCAGGGATCACAAACACAGCAACTACAGAAGCATTATGGCATTACCTCACCTATCAGTTTAGCTGCCCCCAAGGAGTTTGACTGCATGCTTACCCAGAAATTAATCGAAACCCTAAAACCTTACGGTGTATTTGAAGAGGAAGAAGAACTGCAACGCAGGTAAGTAAATACTCACTCTAGCAGTGGTTTTCTCCTATCTTGAGGTTCGTGTGGTTGACTGTTGAACTCCAAGCATGTTTGTGTTCTTTCAAATGCTTTCTTAAGAGCCTAGTGGAATATTAAGCTTGATTTTTCTCATCTGAAGAGGAATACCTCAGAACACAGAAGGGAATTAAGATGACCTTCACATTTTGGAGGCTGGCTTGCATTCCCCCCCTCCCCCCCAATTCATAACTGTTTTGATGTAGTGGCCCCTATACTTTTTTCCCTACTAAGCTTTCTAGAGTTTCTTGCTGTCAGTACTACTTCTCACTGTTCTTTTAGGTGCATGTTTCATGAATTATGTTATTTTGAAAGTGAGTAAAAATCATATATCAAAAATGTGTGTAGGCCTTGTATGCTTGCATTTTTTCTGAGCTAAAATCACTTGAACATCTTTAAAGGGGAGAAATAGTGGGAATTTTGTAAGAATGACTTTTTAGGGGGTGTATATATATAACAAGATCTGTAATTAGATCTGCAGTGTTACTGTAGTTAACTTGCTGTGTGATGATAAACTTCTTAGACCAAACTAGTAGTGCTTTTTAAGTTCATGACCTGTGATTGCGCTGTTTTATCAACAGGATTCTAATTTTGGGAAAGTTAAATAACCTGGTAAAGGAATGGATACGGGAAATCAGCGAAAGCAAGGTATGGATGTATTTTGTATGGAACTGCTCATACTAAGACTGTTGCAGGAAGATAATTACAAAATATGTTCCCAGTCTAAACGGGATGAATCTTAGATTTGGGGATCAAATATGATCAAATTGGAAAAACAGATACCACCTTTGTGTAGCTTCTTTTGTTTCCAGGCAGCATCACCCCTTCAATGTAGAATGTTGTCAAAGAAGGAAACTGATAAATATTGGAAAAAGTCATGGTAGTTGTAATTTTCAATTGTTCCCTCTTCTCTCTAGGTGGAAATATAGCTTGACTTTTGGTCAAAATATATGCGTATAGTACTATGTTAATTGTATGCTTAGATTGTTTGGCTTTGTGAACCAGTGCTAGATCTTCACAGATCATAAAGCTGCAAGGTTGACTTTTTCTTTAATGTCAGTCCTGTAATGTTACTTTTGTAGACTCTAGTAATGATAGTAGTGTTTTTGCCAGGTTATAGTCCCCCCCCACCCCTACACACATCTTTTTTTGAGTGGTGATAGACTTGCGAAAATGTAAAGATGGAAGTGGCTTTTTTTAGCGGTAAAAAACTAGGTTTTAAAGCTATTTTACTTTTGAGTATATGTAGGATTGTATATATTCTGTATACTTATGAAATGGAAATTTATATATGAACAAGATTATGGGCAGGGACGACCCTGCTATATATGTGTTGATCCTTGAAAACAAAATAGTGACAGTATCTTGATGGATGTAAGTTGTAAAGTACTAAAGTTAATCCAATATACATTGCAAAATAATTAATTTAAAATTTGTTTATACCTCTTGCTGTGTAACCATTAATGTAGGGCTTCGGATTGTAACGTTGCATACTGTTATGAAAGGATAACTGTCTTTGCCCACAGTACTGTGAATTCAAGAGTTTTTTTGAAGAGACAAATCTAGGAACTTTAGTAGATGTGCCTGAACGATTTTAACATAAAATAGTACCTGAACAGTTGAAATATGAAATAAATACCTCTCCCAAGCACAAATTTTTTTAAAAAAGCTGTAGTACGGGTGTGTCTGAAAGTAATTTAATAAGCGTAAATACTATTTAGTATTTTTCTGTTGCTCTATATTGGAATCCATCAGTTTCGAAGTCAATTTAAAATACCTGAGTATTAAGCAAAATGTGTTTAATGTCCGTAACATTTTAAAGCTCTTGCACCTGAAGTGTGGAACTGCTAGAACAATTACCAAGTTTGAGGCAGTAACGTGTAGTGTGGATGAAATGTTACAAATACTTCCAAAGTGGCAAACATAGCTCCATCTTTTCTGTAAATACTAGGATTATTTCAGGAGTAAACTACACCTTAAACAACATAAATTTTGTGGAATATTTTTCCTTTTGTTTTAAATTGTGTGTCATTATAACCTATTAAGGTAAAATAACCAATTTTTTTTGTTCCATTTAGAATCTTCCACAGTCTGTAATAGAAAATGTTGGAGGAAAAATTTTTACATTTGGATCCTATAGATTAGGAGTTCATACAAAAGGTAACATTGACTTTTATTATAAAAACTCACATGTTTGAGCTAATGATGTATCTGTAAATGTCACACTTAAGTAACAGGAACTTACTGTCTGAGGTGGTGTTAAATTTATTTTTTTCTTCAGTCATCTCCAGTCTTCATTCTAAATAAAAGAAATATGTTCGTATGTTATGTTTTTTACATGGGTTTTGAAACAGACAAAAAAGTTTGAAATTATTTAAAACTAGATAAAGCTATGTACTTGGCTTTTCATGGTTTGTTTTTTGAAAATTACTACCAGTGTTCCAAAATTGAAAGAAGAATGTATGCGTGTATTCAGTATGCTTAATAGCCATGAATATTTTTATTTAGATTTTTTTTTCCATTTGGTTTGAGTTAGTATCCCCGAAGAAAAAACATTCTACATGACGAGGAACTAAATTTTCCTGTTTGGTTTTAAAAAAAATTCTGGCTATTTCTGGCATGTCATGTGTGTGAAGTGTGAGTAACTTGTGCTAATAAACAATTTCAGGTGCTGATATTGATGCCCTGTGTGTTGCACCAAGACATGTTGAAAGAAGTGATTTTTTCACCTCATTTTATGAAAAACTGAAACAACAAGAAGAAGTAAAAGATCTGAGGGTATGTGAGCTACCCGATACAGCTAGCTGAACTGATGATGTGTTAAATAAGTAAATATATTACGATTAAAGCTTCCAGTGGATTTTTAGTTAACCTGCAGCAAAGCCTATGGCCAGAGTGGAAACTGAGATTCTTCCAAATTTTCTCTGTTCCCACTTAATAGAGACACTCATGTAATAATCTGGATGGCAGAATGATCTCCTAGCATGTGTCTTAGTATTGCAAAATTTTTGCTTGCTCTCTGAAAAGGATCAGGACCAAACTCGTGTTTTTAACAAAGGTTTTAAAGTATACTGTAATGCTACTGTTTTTATAATTTCATGCTTATATAAATGATTACAGTGTTTGAGTTAACTGAAGTCTTCTATATTGGCTGTCAACTGTGTGTTTGAAAATGGAAATTACATTTTTAGTGTGTCTCATTATTAGATGGTTGTGCAAGACTTTTAGCATGTAAAGATGAAGGTTTCCCTTGTAGGAATGGAAGATGCACTGGTATACAGTATTTTGTTTCTATTATGTCTAAGTGGCAGGACTCACTAGGTCAGCTGGTGGGAGCTTTAATCTTTTAGATGTTGGCTCGGAATAAATTTTCTGTCGCAATTGTTTTTGTTTTTAGATAAAGGTGGTTGCTGGCAAGTCTTAAACTTTGATTGGTTTAGTCCTGCTCACGTAAAATAAATGGAACACACTGTCGCATTCTTCACTCTGTGCATCCTGTAGTTGGTAACTACCAGGGTAGTGCAAACATCTGGTGGTAATACTATATGCACTGAAACAACTATTTTAAATGCTGTATTATCTGAACACTTTTACTAATCTTTAAATCCACATGCTATAGTTAAGAGTATTCTGATTTTCAGTTTTCCATTTAACTTTGCTACAAACTCTATCTGACTCAAGCTAATGTTGATGTAGCAGCAGGGTAGATCAGTGTACGCTATTCAGTGTAGCTCTGCAGTGATGCAAATAAACTTTAGGTCAGGGTGTCATAACACTTCTAAATCATTCCAGCTAGGTCTAAGAAAGTTTGTACATCTCCATCTTTAGGGAACCTAGACTTTCTTAATGGTTGCTCTAGTGAGTGAGTCTGAGAGACTTGTGAACTTCATACTTTGCTTAGGATCCATCCTGCCAGCCAGTAAGCACTAAGGTAACCTTAACTAAGGTGAAGTGGATAAAGTAGTGTTGTCTCTTCTGAAGAACTGGAACACTCATAGAACTGTTTGGTCTGTGGCAGTTCCTAACATTTCATATTCGGATGCACGCAGTGTTCTTTGCTTTTACAAAAGCAGTGCTCTGCAGAACTGCATTTAGTTCAGATGGTTGGTTCAGGAAGGTGGTATTCCTAGCTGATTGCAGAATAGACATCAAGTTCCGTAGTTTCGTTACGGAAGGTGTTTGTCAAAGTACCTTATTAATGACCATATGTCGAAAAGATGATTGAGCTCTGGAGACTGGTGACTTGCAACTGGTTTAGGTGAAGTCAGACTGCATAGTCACACGGTTGTCTCCTCCTGGTTTCTCATAAAATGCTGACTGCAGAAACAATAGAAGAAAGAAGCCTGTTAGAGTCCCCATAGGTTAGCCTTAGAATATTTAGAGATGTTATGAGGGGTAAAAGATGCTTGATCATGTCCTACATGTAGTGAGGAAGAGTTGGACCTTGAGGTAACATCATCAGAGCTGGTTGGTATGAGTTTGGGTTATATCTAACATCTAGACAGCTGTAGCATGTAGTAAATCGGTGCTTACTGCGTAAATCCTTAATGGTGGAGAAAGACATTGCTGACAAAAATTGACCTGCAAACAGAAAAGCATCTGTATAAATAGTATTTCAGTGTGATTGTTCAGATGTGCTAGCTATTGCTTGTAAGTGTTCTTTTCTATGCTGTAAATAAAATACAACTTTTCCCCCCCCAGGCTGTTGAAGAAGCTTTTGTCCCAGTTATTAAACTTTGTTTTGATGGAATAGAGGTAAAGATCATCTTTTATTTTGTTCTGGTAGAACATGGTTAAAACAAAGTTCTCAAGATACCCACAACTCGTACTGTTCATTAATATGAATGCTGTTAAAGTGACTCTCGTAAGTTCATACCTGAGTCCTTGATAACAGTCCTCAGTTGGTTAATTTAAAGTGGGGCTTTGACTGAAACAAGTCTTTCTTGATGTACTTAAAGGTGTGTGTAGAATAACTCCCCGTTCTTTTTTTAGGCACTGCTACCCACTTGTGCCGATTAGTTTACTGACCTGTAGAATACCAGTATTGACACTATTAAGACTTAATATTTAATAGAAATTATATTGATAAATAATGTGGTTTCAGTAAGTTTTTGGATGCCAATGGTTAACTGTCCAAACCTTAAATTCAAATTTGCCTCAATAGCGTATACTGTAGGAAGTTGTGTGATCTTTGACCAGTTCTCAGAAAATGTACTGCTGAAGGCAAACTGCCTGTACCCTTTGTCTTGATCTCTTTGGATGTATGTAAACGTGTGACCAGAACAATGGTTTTGGTGCTTGTAGCCTGATGGATTAGCTGTCTGGCAGTGATGAGCTTGCTTAACTTGATTGTCACTATTTTGGAAGAAGTTACTGAGAAAACAGGAACACTGAGAAAGGTTTGCAGAGTGTCTCTTGAAAGCAGGCTGTTTTATAGTCAACCTGTCGAGAAACAAACACATGAACTGTTCATACACACAGTTCCATCAGATTTGTAGCTGGATTATGTCAACCAGTAATTGTTGTGTATAAGAAGGGTACTTCACAGTGGGGAAAGAATTCCTGTGCTAGTCTTCTGACACATGACATGATTTGAAGAGCTGTAGTATTGTACGCAAGAGTGGACAGTTCTTTCTCTCCCAGTCTGAGTTAAATCTCTGCCTTGCAGTTATCATGGTCATTACGGTACTGGCAATTTTTGAGTCTCGGGAAGATGAACCACCCTCTTTGCCCTCACCCATCCAGCTTTACTTATTTGTATTTTCACTGATGTTTGTCAGTTGGCATTTAGGCAGAGAGATGTGTTTTCTTCAAAGGAGAAAGATGTGCAGAGAAATGTGATACCGTGCAATAAGCTAGCCTGTGACTTTGCATCTGTGTCAGCCATTTTATTACTGTCCATACACAGTTGGGTATTAGGAACATTTTTCCAGAGAATCTGTTTTCTGTTCACGTAGCGTAAGTATTCATTCTGAATATTGAAACTTGCCATAGTAATCCTCTGATTAGACTGTTTTTTGTATGGTTTTTTCAAGCCAGTGTTATCTCTCCTTTTTTTTTTAAAAATTAAATTCTAAACATAAGCCTTAAATAGGGAAATATAAGATTGTCTGCTATGAGTAGTAGCATATTGCCCCAATATAATAATTTATGATGGGCTCTGATGGCTTAGGTTTATGACTGAGACTTAACCCATGTTGCTGGTAGTGCATGAGAGTTCTCTAGTCTTCACACTAACTTATCATAAGCACTCTTTTGATATATACAAGTGTTGTTAGGCTACAGTTTCTGATGGTTGGTTGTGTCCAGTATGTCAGTATTAAAAGATTTAAATTTAAGTTTTCCTAATCCAGGCAAAAGGTGTCAGAAGTTACTATCTCTGTAAAGAAAACCTTAGATTTGAGGACAAGGACTTCAGTTTTGTGGTGATCCTGTCAGTTAAACTGCAGAAGTTTCTGCCAATACCAGTTTTTACGTATGCTTTTTATATTCTTGCTTAATATAAACAAGAACTTTCTTGATTTTTTTTGTTCTTCCTGTAGAAAACTGAATCCTGCCC
>Ga0065711_1040929_pt1 | contig 16550 bp, 6 predicted proteins | sample Hoacrofraction12_FD_59098 | JGI IMG/M metagenome (GOLD analysis project Ga0065711, IMG submission 59098) | Hoatzin crop microbial communities from Cojedes, Venezuela - Epithelial fraction 12 v2 (version 2) | ecosystem: Host-associated > Birds > Digestive system > Esophagus > Crop | place... | reverse complement strand
CTGGAAACATTCCAGGTCAGGTTGGACGGGACTCTGAGCAACCTGATCTAGTGGAAGATGTTGCTGCTCATTGCAGGGGGTTTGGACTAGATGGCCTCTAAAGGTCCCTTCCAACCCAAAGCTTTCTATGATTCTATGATTCTGTGTTCCAGTTTTCGAAGAACATTTGAGCTTTCTGCTTGTTTGCTTGAATATGTTGCACTGGCATCTAGGTACCTAAGAATGACTGAAGTCAGTGAGATCCAAGCCTAAAAGTTTTAATTTTTTGAATTTAGACCTTTGAAAATCTGCAGTGCAACTGACAATACAACATTTCTTTCAGTCTCAGAGTGCCAGCATAGTGACTAAAAAAAAATTTGCAAAGCGTCTCTAGAATACTTTCTAATGAGCCCTGATGATAGTGCATGATAACAGAAGTTATATTCATGGTAGTCCTGTAACACAGCAATAGCAGTTGCTACTGTCTTTTGCATGAATTCATGAGATGCTATTAGCATTACAAAGAGAGGACTTGTTTTGGGTGCTCTCTTTTGGCTTTGAATCCTATTTAGAAATCCAATAATAACAATTTTTTTGCTGATCTTTTGTGTGATTCCAGGAGGTAGGACTGGCAGCTTTAACACAGGGAATTCAGTAAGTGTTATCTTGTTTCTTTAATTATAAATTAAAATAACTTTAAAGAATACAGACAGCTTAGAAAGGTTGTTAGAAATATCCCCTATACACCATAAAAAAAATTCAAGATATTTGGAGAAAATTCAGTCTGCAAACTCAGAAAGTTGAATTTATAAGCCAAGTTTAATTATGGTAGGGTTCTTCCAAGAAGCACTGTGGAGGCAAGGAAAGAAATCTCGTGGAAGAGCTGTGCTCTAAGTTTTCCACCTGTGTCAAGGCTAATAAAATGTGCATAGGGTATTGCTGAACTAATGCAGAGTAACAAGGAACTGTGATGAGAAGTAAATGATGCTGTTGAAATTGTTTAAATTACCATCATTCCTCCCTTGTAACGCATTTTCCATAGGAAATATCAAGAGCTGTATGATGCTTAACAGCTCAATAGTTACTTAAATGTATCTATTATATGATATGCTTAACTAAGAAGTAAAAGGGCATGCCACAACATATTGAAAAATGCAAAATATCGTGGAAAAGGTTGAAGGAATAAAAGAAAACAAAGCAGGAATATTTTTGCTACGAGTAGAGCGGTGTAAGAGTATGAACTAAGAAATGAACCTCACTTAGGGGATATAGTTGGATTTTTTTTCTCTTGATGATTTCAGATGAAGCTGCCCGGCACTTTCTAATTATCACAGCATTTACTGACAGTAATTATTTCAGTAATTAAAGCAATAAGTGGATTATGATTTCTTACCCGTCACTATATCTCAGTCAGAGAAATCATAAGTAGTGAGCTACTGGTGGTGTTTTTTCCTTTAGCATTAAATTAATATTAGCTATCCATCATGAATAAGATCCAAACCAGATGATTTCATTGCCTGAGTGATCAGTGGCACGCAAAGTCCTGATTCTCTGAAGTATGAGCTGTTTGCTCATTTGCAGAACCTGAGGACAGAGCTTAGTGTTCCATGTTTTACAATACCTAGCAGATTGTAAGATAATAAACCTGTACGTAATTCATTCTGTGGTGATATTGCAGTTTTCATTGCTTCCTACAAGGATGTAGATTAGACAAGGTTTTGGGAAAGTATTCACAATCAACTTTTTATATGTATAGAAAGCTGCTATGTTGTTCATGAAGACCCTCATGATACTGAATATATGAACATTTCTTTCCTTGAAGTGTTCACTATTAAAAAAACATCAAGACCCACGACCTCCAAATCACCAGGAACAAAAATGCAAAGACAAAATCTTACAAGTATTCCCCATTAATCCTGAGATGTTAATCACATTCTAAAAATAGTGGCTAGGCACTGATGTTTTCTAGTATCTCGGACTCCATCTTTAATTAATCGCTGTTCCAGTACAAATTTAAGATGTCCTGATTGCACTGGACCATGTTAGTACAAGCAGCATGTAGCCACACTGCCCTAAAAGAGGTAACAATTCATGACTCCTATTCTTGCCTCTCTAAGGCTCCGTTGATGATGTAGAGGGGAAGCAGGGCAACAGTGCTTCAGTGAACGCTGACTCAGGCAAGACAGAGCTAGGAATGGTTTCAGGGTTTGTACTCTTTGTGGTGGCTGCCTTGGCTCATCACAATCTGGCTACCATCCCCATAGGGTTTATAAACCCTGCAAATATCAAACAGAATCTCAGCTTCTAGTTTTTTTAAAGCAGTGAAAAGTAGTTCTAAATAATTTAATCTTTCTCTGTTTCTCTCCGCTTGAAAATACTAGTCAGAGGAAAGAGAGAGTTGAAGAGAACTATGTAGGTGCTAGCTGAAGTGATAAGATAGGAATAAAGCTTTCCACCATTTTTATAAAATAAGTAACTTGAAAAACATGGCATTTTACTGTGCAAACAGTTGTCTATGAGATCTTTCACATTTGTCTCTGGAGGGCAGTACTTCTCTTATGCAAGTGATTCATTTGACAAATGTGAAAGGATTTTCAGCCAATGAATTTCATATTTTCAGAGCATAACTAAAACTGATATATTATACAGGCTACAGGCAAATATTGCAATTCAAATAACATTCACTTGTAGCTCAAATATGAGCTGAATAATCCAAATTTCAATGAAGACAGCAGAAAAACCTCCTAGTGGTTCTAGCTGGAGGACTATCAAACCCAAATGAGCTAAGCTTAGTAAATAAAGCCATTAATATCACCAGGATATTTTCAGCAAGTAAGAGATGCACAAGTAACAAATGACAATTTTGATAAATAACACTTTTTTATATTTCAAGTTATTATGCTTCAGTAAAGGCCTTTACTTTGGAGTTACAGACGGGAAATTAAATTGGCAATATTCACACTTGCTTACCCACATTCATGAGTGCTGCTTTCCCCTCTATCCTTCATTTAAATAATAAGTAATCCACTGACATGCAAAATTACATTTTATTATTCAAACTGTTAATATTTTTGATCCACCAAAAGCAAGTAATTAAGAAACTTTTTACTGGAAATAACATTTGTTAAGATAATTTACATCTATGTGATTTATTTGTTTAAAAATCTTTTATTGAAAAAAGGACTGATATTGATTCCTAACTTTCTAATTAAAAATTATGTAGTTTATGCTATGTTAGAGATTTTGACATTTTAATTAGTTTCAAAGCATTATATTTTTAAATTCTCGTCTGTGTCTGACAAAGTTAAGATTAGGTACATGTTAGTTAAGCTGTCCAGTAACTGAAATATATTATACAGGAAATGTAATTTTATTTCGAATGCTGTTTCCAAGAAGGAAATAAACTCTATTATTCATTCTAACGGCAGTGGATATATCTACTTCTTTACTTAACAAAAACAAAAACACCCAATAACAAGCAAACAAAAAACTCTGGACATATTTTGAGGAAACTTTGAGAGTGAAAACTATCAGCAAGAGCCTTTCCATTCATTTGCTTTCTTACTACCTGGGAACAGCCAGCTGAAATCCCTTGCTCTTCCTGCAAAGCAACTATTTTAAAGCTTATTTTAAAAGCATTTTAACTTTTGCTGTCTATCTTGCTTGATAAAGTTTGAGAAAACTGTTACAGCTTATGTGAGACTTTGAAGGAATTAAAGGGATGTAGAGAGAAAAACATCTACTTAAGCGTTATTTCAAGTTCAGTTGAATTGGTGGAATACATAGTAATCTTTTTTGTCTCTTTAAGAGAACTTAAATAGCAGAAACATTTCAGATATGAGCGGGTTCAGTAATCCAAACTCTCACTAGAAATGACGAAACTAATTAAGACAATGAGTAGCAAGCTTCAGATATGGTTTGAGTAATATAATGGAGACAAAGAATTACACTGCCTAGCTGTGTATAGACATCCAGCTTTATCCAAAAGCATAATCATTACTGACTAGAATTTGAATGGTCTTGAATTTTCTATCACCTTTTTCAAGAGATTGGTTAAAACTTGGAATCATGCAAAACTCACCTGCATTGGAGTTTGATTAAGCACTCCAGTTCTTTTTTCTTCTTTTTGGAAATTTTTCCTAGTGTTTGTTAGTCCAGTGTGGTTTCATGCTTTTTCACTGAGAACTCAGTGAAACTAGGTTTGAATGAGGTTTGCTTTTAACTTGCAGGCTTTCTTGTTTCTGGAAGTCAGAGTAAAATTAAGAGGGTTTAGCACTGTAAGTCTTATAGGAATGAAATGCCCCTAAACTCCTGCAAACTGAAGTCGTTATGTTTCTTACAAGTATATCCTTAATAAAATGTCTTGGATGCCACCCACATTCCTCTGCTTGAGGTGAGCAGATCAATAATTCAACTGATAGAGTGGAAAATAAACTGGAGAAGTATCTTTATCTTTCAGACCTTGTTCGAAATGGGCTAGTTTCTCACTTTGTGATTTTTCCAGATCAATGGATGATGTGGAGTTATATTATTCAGGGACTACCTTGGAAACAAAGTTTGAATCAAAGTAGCACCACCCCCTATTGCTGCAAAAGGAAGCAACTCCACAGAGCCTCTCTCAGGGCTTATGCTTCATTTAATTTGCTGCTGTGGTACGGTGGAGAAGAGGAGGTAGGTGGGAAGAGCACTAACTGTGCTAAATCCCTCCTCTCTTGCTCCTGTGCTATCCAACTGGGAAAGTAATAACTGTTGCTGTTTCATTCTCCAGCTGCAAATCAAGGCAGTCAAGGGAATGTTTTTAAAATCTGCCCCCTTTTACGTTCAGTAATTATATGGCACTAGTAAGAATCTAGCTTGTGATTTTTAGTGTGCTTCTGAAATAGACTGAGCCTTTGCTTGTTGCTCCAAGTGGGAGGTTACACGAAATTGTGATCTTAGTGGGTGTGAAATGCCTTTCATCTCAGTCACCTCAGCTTTTCATCAGTAGAGTGCTGCATCAGCCTGGGGGGTGTCAAAGCCCAGGCTTTAGCTGTGTCTGTCTATGTACCCGCAGTATCAAACACATGGTTCTTCCATATTTGACAGATTTGAAATTACCTGGGTAAGAGGAGAGAGTTGGCTTTGTGTGTCACGATATTTCTCTTCTGTGTGGCTGAGTTGTGATGAACCTATTACACAGGACTGAGCTCAATGCTTTAATATACAGAACAGAAATACAACCTATATAGAAAGACTATGCTCTTGTAGCTGAAATTTTGATAAATTCAAAGAAAGCACCTTCTAGCTTATATACTCTCTGTGTGACACAGAAACTGTGTGCTCACAAGGAACTGTTAGCTTTGGATTTGTATTCAGATCTTGAAAGCCATGTGGTAGTCTGTATTATAGTAAATACTTAAATAGATATGATTTCTATTTTACTTTATCCTATAAATTAATTTGGTATTTATACCACACCTATTTCAAGAAAAATAGATCTTTGAATCAGTTGTGACTGAACACAGGGAAAGTTAAAGAGCACTTAGAAGTATCATCTGTATGGTAATAAATTAAGTATTTTACTTCTGCTATAGAAGGCACAAGATTAGATAGCTAAGAAGATTCCAGTGTTGGGACTTTGTCAAAACTGGAAATTGTTGCTCCTTGCTAAAAAAATGTATAAAAAATAAGTCCCCGTGGAGCTACTTGCAGGAACATCTTTCTGCAAACTGGAAAAGCAGCCTTCCTAATAGGTGGTAAGCATCAAAACTGCATAATTATAGAGTTCTAGATTAATCCTCATTTATCATGCTTCTAGTAATTTAGTAGAATTAAATTATGGAGTCATTCCATAATTTTAAAATGGCATTCAACAAAAAAGACTATTGATTGTTAATTTCTCTCTGCAGTAGGATTTCAGAATATATATTGAAACAGATACAGTGCTCTTAGCATAACTGTCCCTTTGTATGCAACGGCAAAGTTCATGGTTATTGTGAATACATTCTACAAGTAGATTATGTGAGACTTATACAAAGGTGTTTTGTAATATTTTCTTCTTCTGTGATTTGTAGTTCTATATCTAACAACATATTCTACATTTAATCAGACCTCTACTTTTTAGCGCACCCAATTTTTTCCTCTTTAATAATTCACGTTTTCAATTGCTTTATAAAATGATGATCTGCTGATTTCCTTTTCCATTGCTAGCAGCAGGAATGTGTTTCTGCTTCATGAGTCAGACATGATAAGAAAATTTGTATGAACAACCAGTGACTGTACGTTGTATATGAAATTCAACCTTACTGGACTTCAAAGAACTCCGTGAAATTTCATGGTTAAATGTAAAACATTGTATTGTTTCTTAAGTGCCATTGTGCTGAATTATAACAGGATTAGTATTAGTGCTGTAGTCAGTGATGAATACCACTGAACAAAATTAATCGTCATCTAAGGTGCAGGTTTTAGCATTGGTTCATTTCTTGTACATACAGTGCAAGTGATTTTCTCTCACTTTATCAGTGTTTACAAGGTATGTAAACTATTACAGAAGTATCATCTCTGATATGAAGCGGGTGGACATTATTAGTGTCCTAACTAAATTGCTGTATATTTTCTTTTCTAATCCAGTTATATTTGTTATGTCCTTAGTATATTGACCCTCAATGTTATGCTTTTATCTCAATTTTTAATGATTTCCATTGCACTTAGACAACATACTTCCCTTATATTCAGGCCAAAAATAAAATACAACGGTTTGTAAAGACTGCATGTCATTATCAGTCCAGCAAATGAAGAGAAAAAATAAGATGCTCCCAATTATTTTCTGTATGTCAGAATTACTTGTCTTCAGTGCAGTATCATCATAGATATCTGTTAAGAACTGCAGTGCCATTCTGCAGGAGTAAGAGATACAGTAGTTCATCTAGTACACTGTTTATGTTACTACCATCAGCTGAATAGAGCCTTGAAAATATTCTCAAAACCTTTGTAAACAAAGATACAAACAAAATTGTTATTTTTTGAACACTATTTTTTCTGTTTTTCTAAGTATTTATTGAAAGCAAGGACATGTTTTTAAAATGAGATACGGAAGGTTAGGACTCCTAGCTAACTTAAAATGGCTTTTTCTTATGAGGTAAAATGTTACATTTTATTCTAGGGATCTCTGTGTATTTTGGTGTGATGTACACAGAGAGCTCTGAGATGCTAATACAAGGCTAATAGGCGGGTATGGCTGGAGCAGTAGTTCTCATATTCAAGCCTCAACTCACTAGGGAGGTTCCCCTCTCCTGTGAGGAGGCTCAGGCAAGTTCCAGGAAAATGAAAAAAAGTGTGTTTTTCTAAATCATTATCAGTTACGACTCTCCAATGTAGAATGTTCTGTTGCTACTGAGTCTTCAGCAGACTTAGTACGTTTGAGGATTCTGTGGTGAAATAAGCTAGGCAAGTAAGAAAAAAAAATTTGCTTTGACTTCACAGAGGAAATATTAACAAAAAATTATACACTATTTCTTTTTGTTTTGACATAAAGCTGGTAGGTCCCATTTATAGCATATTTTGCACGGAAGTGTAAAAATTCTGTGCTTTAGGAACAAAATGTTCTGGCAGTGTCTTAGCACACCAATGTAATAAAGAACTGGTCATACACATGTTGGTTTTTAAAATTTAAATGTAGAGATTAGTAGGTGACTGAAATGAAAGTCAGATATTTCATAGAATCATAGAATGCTTTGGGTTGGAAGGGACCTTTAGAGGCCATCTAGTCCAAACCCCCTGCAATGAGCAGCAACATCTTCCACTAGATCAGGTTGCTCAGAGTCCCGTCCAACCTGACCTGGAATGTTTCCAGGGGTGGGGCCTCCGCAACCTCTCTGGGCAACCCGTTCCAGTGTTTCACCACCTTCATGGTAAAAACTGTCTTTCTTATGTCTAGTCTGACTCCACCCTCCCTTAGTTTAAAGTCATTACTCCTTGTCCTGTCTCAACAGGCCTGGCTAAAAAGATTTTCCCTTCTTTCCTGTAGGCCCCATTCAGGTACTGGAAGACTGCAATAAGGTCTCCCTGCAGCCTTTTCTTCCCCAGGCTGAACAACCCCAACTCTCTCAGCTTTTCCTCGTAGGAGATGTGCGCCAGCCCTCTGATCATTTTTGTGGCCCTCCTCTGGACCCGCTCTAACCGCTCCACATCCTTCATTTGTGGAGGGCTCCAGAGCTGGATGCAGGACTCCAGGCGGGGTCTCACCAGAGCGGAGTAGAATGGCAGAATCACCTCCCTCGACCTGCTGGAAACACTTCTTTTGATGCAGCCCAGGATACAGTTGGCCTTCTGGGCTGCGAGCGCACATTGGTGGCTCATGTCCAGCTTTTCACCCAACAGTGCCCCCAAGTCCTTCTCAGCAGGGCTGCTCTCAATCCCTTCATCCCCCAACCTGTATTGGTAGCAGGCGTTGCCCCAACCTAGGTGCAAGACCTTGCACTTGGCCTTGTTCAGCTTCCTGAGTTTCACACAAACGCACTTCTTGAGCTTGTCCAGGTCCCTCTGGATTGCCATCCTTCTGGCGAGTCAGCTACACCACCCAGCTTGGTGTCATCTGCAGACTTGCTGAGGGTGCACTCGATCTCGCTGTCTAAGTCATTGATGCAAATGTTAAACAGCACCCGTCCCCGTACGTACCCCTGAGGGAAACCACTTGTCACCAGTGTCCATCTGGACATTGAGCCATTGACTACTACCCTCTGGCTGCAACCTTCCAACCAATTCCTTCTCCACTGAACAGTCCACCCGTCAAATCCATATCTCTCCAATTTAGCGAGAAGGATGTTGTGGGGAACCGTGTCAAAGGCCTTACAGAAGTCCAGACAGATCACATCCGTAGCTCTTCCCTTGTTCACTGATGTAGTCATGTCTGGACTTGCCCTTGGTGAAGCCATGCTGGCTGTCTCGAATCATGCTGCCTGTCCTCCATGTGCCTTAGCATAGCTTCTAGGAGGACCTGTTCCATGATCTTCCCAGGCACAGAGCTGAGGCTGGCAGGTTGGTAGTTCCCAGGGTCCTCCTTTCTACCCTTTTTAAAAATGGGCACAACGTTTCCCTTTAACTGAAAGTCTGCCTTAATACTTTACCATGTCTTCTACCCTGTGGATCAGTTTCCACCTGTTTTAAAATACAGGTAGAGACATCTTCTTTGTATTTTTTGGACGAAGTACATGAAAAACACTGTGTAAATGTAAAACCCCATTGTTCTTAATAACATAATAGTGTTACTAATTATAAAATAGGTATACAAATGGAATACACCAAAGCTATAATTAGCAGATAGCTATTACAATATACATGCATTACTCTTCCTCATTATAAAGCATTTTTAAAATGAAACCTGGGTAAGTGTGTATTGGGTTTGGGTGGCAGGGTTTTGGTAGTGGAGTAGGTACAGGGTTGTTTTTTGTGAGGAGCTGCCAGAAGCTTTCCCCATGTCCTATAGAGCCAATGCCAGCTGTCTCCAAGACGGACCCACTGCTGGCCAAGGTCAAGCCCATAAGAGATGGTGGTAGCGCCTCTGGAATAACATAGTAAAGAAGGGGGAAAAAATCCTGCAAAACAGCAGCTGGAAGAGAGAAGTGAGAATACGTGAGAGAAACAACTCTGCAGACACTGAAGTCAGTGAAGAAAAGAGCGGGAGGAAGTGTTCCACGTGCTGGAGCAGAGATTCCTCTGCAGCCCATGGAGCCGACCACGGTGAGGCATGCTGTCCCCCTCCAGCCCATGGAGGTCCATGGTGGAGCAGGTATCTACCTGTAGCCCATGGAAAGGACCCCACTCTGGAGCAACTGGATGCCCAAAAGAGACTGTGACCCTGTGGGAAGCCCATGCTGGAGCAGGCTCCTGGCAGGACCTGTGGACCCATGGAGAGAGAGAAGCCCATGCTGGAGCAGGTTTGCTGGCAGGACTTGTGACCCCGTGGGGGACCCACACGGGAGCAGCCTGTTCCTGAAGGACTGCACCCCGTGGAAGGGACCCACATTGGAGCAGTTCATGGAGGACTGTCTCTCGTGGGTGGGACCCCACGCTGGAGCAGCGGCAGAGTGTGAGGAGTCCTCCCCCTGAGGAGGAAGGAGCGGCAGAGACGTGTGATGAACTGACCGTAACCCCCAACCCCTGTCCACATGCACTGCTTGGAAGAAGGAGGTAGAGAAAATCAGGAGTGAAGTTGAGCCCAGGAAAAAGGGAGGGGTGGGGGGAAGGTGTTTTAAGATTTAATTTTTGTTTTCTTACCCAACTTTGATTTGATTGGTGATAAACTAAGTTCGTTTTCCCTAGGTCAGGACTCTCTCCCTGTCCTTATCTCAGCTCACGAGCCTTCTGTCCTATTTTCTCTCCCATGTCCAGCTGAGGAGGGGAGTGATGGAGTGAGTTGGTGGGCACCTGGCATCCAGCCAGGGTCAACCCACCGCAGCCTGTATTAAGTAGGGGCGTGGTCACAAAGACTGATCTGGTTTGGGGAGGTCCAAGTATTATCACCTCCTTTCCATTGGAGGTTACCATCTCTATCGTCAGTTACACTATTGGCTTGACTGGTCTCTAACCTGGTGTGAATTTTTTTTCTATCATTTCACAAAACTGAGTGAGAGAGTGGTCAGAAGCACCATTTATCCGGCAGAACCAAAGCAGAGATGATTACAGTTTGTGAGGAGAGAGAGATGGTCAGGGCTGGTTAATGTGGATGTACTGCATCCAGAATAATTAGTCTTATTATAGGAACCCTGTTTTTGTAGGTGGAGACTCGGAGAATTTTTTGAAGCTTCCAAGTGGAGAAGCAGATAATACTTCTAAAGAGATAAAATCGCGCCTTCAGAGGTTCTGAGCTAAGTTTAGAAAGGCACATTTTAACCAGATCTAAGCTTCTTTCTCCATACTGTACTCCTTTCAGCCTCTGAGAGCAAATATGAATGTCCCAAATGTAGTTATGCAGAAACTGGATTCTTTAACAACTGACTAGAAAGCAAAACATTTTGTTGTAGGATTATAGGCTTTTATTTGCGAGGTTTTGCAGAAGGACTCTTTATTTCAGCCACTGTTCTTTCACCCTTTCTCTTTCTAACTGGGAATATTTCAGTTTTATACTGATCTGCAGAAATGGAAATGCTAGCTGTAGAAGATGAACATATTCTTTTTTAAATTTACTTGTATTAATGCTTGCTGTATGCTAGATTTAAACAAAAAATTAAAGATTTTTGCCCTAAAGAGTTTACAGTGCAGGAAAAAACATATTCAGATATTGTTAGTTTCATTCTTGAACCTTGACATTCCAGTAAAATATTAAAAATATTAAAATTTAAAATATGAAAAAACAATTTAGGCCCATGTTCTCCAGGGAAAGCAAGTGTCAAACTGTGATCTAATTTCCAGCATAGGGCTCAGGCTCCAGAACCATACATATGCCTATGTTTCGTCTTAAATCTGATAGAAATTTTTCTCCATCCTCCAAAAGCCACTGCAGTAATCAATACTCCTTGCTCAAAAATTGAGTCATTAGTTGTCTTACTTCAACATAAATATAAAATAATTTTGGTTTGTACCCTAGGTTTTGATAGTGTTGTTAAGAGTTCACGTGAAAGAAAGGGCTTGGAGTCACAGGATGCATGTGTGCAGTTTTACTCTTGTTGTTTATATGATGCCACAAATTCAAAGATCTGTTCTGTCAGTCAATAAAAATTCCTATTCTAAAGAAGGCACAAAAAAAATCTATTTTAAAAAATCAAACCTTCTATTATAGCTTGTTAGCAAACTGGGAGCTGTTTGCTTCTTTATGTCTAGACAATTTTGAAAGTCATAGAATGGCTAGGTTAAACAAATTCTACAAAAATAATTAAAGTTAGTAATACTAAAAGTTAACATGGTCTGCTTTTACACCTCTGTTATTTTATGTGAGTATTGATGAAGGAGTGAACTTATTTCACTTTCAGAAACTTCGGGATTATTTTCTGTATTGCCAATTATAATCACTACAAAGAAGTATTAGTTTAGTCAGCAACTGAAGGTGATCACAAATGCTACATGACACTGTAAAACTGAGACTTTAGTCTGTGACACTTGTTCCAGTGGTCAAGCAAACTTCCTGGGTGTTTGAACATCATCATGCCATGCTGCCCTGTGAACCAGATCACTGACTGGCTAGATGAGTTCAGCAACCAGTGAAACAGCCCCTTTAGTGATCTGGCCTGCAGCAAGCTTCTGCACACTGTTGTTCTGCCGCACCTGAGGAGGTACGGAATTGCTGCATGGTAAGAATTGCAGGTGTCAGAGGAAGGATCTCAGACTTTTTGGGCCGCTGATGCCAGTCCTGTCTCTCCAACAACCTTGCCTTTCTACCTTATCTTTATTTCAAGTGTATGACAACTGTCATTATTTCACTTGGGTGTCTTTCTGTAGTGTTACTACAGAAAAAAATGTAAAATGTTTCAAAGTACGTGAAAAGCTTTTTAATTCTTAGAACAATCCACTAAATTAGTCACTGCCATCATAAGATTTAACAGATTAGAGCTGCAGTTTCTAATGCTCTGTTCATTTTAAATTTCTGGTCTATTAATCCCAGTTAGAATTACAGTTTAAATTGCATTTTGCAATTATTATCTGTGGTTATGGATTAAGATTACAGTGTCAAACAGTGATACAGTTATGACATTGAAAAATTATTTTCTTTTCCATAAAAAAAAATCCTTTGACAGCATACCTGTTTCTTAAACCAAGGGCAGGAAAAGGCAAAAGACATGTGGGGTAGATTGAAATGAAAGAAGTCAGGAAACTGATTATGAACTAGAATGTTAATAGTGTAGCTGTATTTAATCAGTCTTTGTAACAACTGAAAGTTGTCCCTAGTGGCCTATGTGAAGGACTGGAAAACTCCATTAATTCTGAATTAAAAGGTGCCCATTTATAACACGTCATCCATATCCACATGTCTAATTGGTTCCCTTCTTCCCAATCTCAGAATAAAAGCTAAAAAAATAGCCAAAAACTGCTTACATAAAAAAACTGTCAGCAAATCTGTCTTAGCTTACATCAGTATATACACTAATGCAGTTTACACTACTGACCTGAATTCAAAAAAGGTAGCGCAGTGAAAGTTTATCTACTGTTACGCGAGTCTCATCAGCAAGAAGCTACAGTAAGGTTTCTATGCAATTAAAAAAAAAAGGGAAAAGCCCTCACATGCAATTTCCCCTTCCGCCCCAAAAAAATTTTGTCTAAAAAGAATTTTTGCAGTTGTCTAGATGAATTCTGATACTGTGCTTTCTATTCTATTTGCAAAGTATTTGCAGTGTAATATAGTTAAGCTTGTACTTCTGCTGCCTTTTCTGTGGAGTTCACATTTTTTATTCTAACTGCTAATATGCCTTGATTATCTGTCAAATTGTGCTTGATTTCTAAAACATTATGACTACTCTGAAAATATTGGAGTGAATGGGGAATATCAGAAGTGCCCTTATAAATTCAGATATGTAAGATCAGATCAGACTGATCCAATGCGAAATGCCAGTGTGCCTATGAGGTTGCTGATTTTCATTTGTGGAAAGTCATGATGGTGAAGGGAAGTCCCTGAGAGGTGGGAAAAAGTTAATGTTACACCCATACTTAAGAAAGGCAAGGAGGAGGACGAAAGTACTATAGACTGGTTAGCCTCACCTCAGTCACTGGAAAGGTCCAAGCACATCTCTGAATCAATTTCCAGACCTGTAAAGGACAGGAAGACAGTCAGGACTACTCAACATACAGATTTACCTAGGCCAGATAATTTTTAATTGACCTGACTTTCTTCCGTGGTGAAAAGACTGTGTGGAACAGAGAGCAGCGGATATGACATACCTTCAGTTCAGTAAGGCTTTTGAAACATTCTCATTTGGAAAGTGAGTTAGTCTGGACTGGATGAACAAACTGTTATGTGGGATGAAAGTCTAGAGACTGATGGCTCAACGCCTGGCTGGCAGCTGGTAATGAGCACCTCACCATGAGCGGTTGACACTAGACCCCATGCTGAAATGCAGAGTTCGGCACCCAGACACCTGAGACACCGGCATGGGCCAGCAAGAGACTGATGGGGTCCTAACCCTGTTGGAAATGTCCTGGGGCCTTCAAAGGACTGCGAGGTGGGTAGCAGCTAACAGTGCGCTCTTCATCATAAATAAAACAAACCATGTGCCAAAGTTACTGTAGCTAGTGGATCAAGAGGAATGCTGCTACCAGGATGGTTGGGGCCTAGAGCAGATGAACAGTGATGAGCGCTTGATGGAGCTGAGTTTACGTGGTCTGCTGTGGAGGAGGTGAAAGGCAATCTAAGAGCAGCCTGCAGCTGCTTGAAGGGTAGGCGCAAAAGACAACAAATTTAAGCTCTTCTCAGCAGTGGCAGGCTGTTTAAGGAGGGCCCACAAGGGCCTCTGACTGGGAGGTTCAGACGGAACATCAGGAAAATCTTTTTCATTAAGAATGAGGTGCAGCACCGGAGCAGGTTATCCACAGAGGCAGGGGAATTTCTGCTGTTGGCGGTTTTTGAGATTCAGACAAAGCTGTGGCTGATGTGATCTAGTGTTGATGATAGTCCCATTTTGAGCGTGAGGCTAGACTAGACAACCTCACAAAGGCTTTTCCAAACAGCAGTTCTATGATTCTCTGAAATTATAGTGAGATTTGTCACAGAAGCTGTGTCTAATTTGAAGAGAGTAGAGAGAACAAGCAATTGTGAAATATCATTCCATTGCAATATTGGAATGGAGGTAAAGAGAGGGGAAAAGTTTATTTCTCTTCACCGAGTTTTCAATGAATTTGCATCCCATATGCCTATATCCCACATTGCAATTATCCCCATTGTTTATTTCATTTTGCATATCATTCTCTCTGCTTGTCTCATTTCAGTGTTTCCCCTTCTGTCTTCTTCCAATTTTTGTGTCCTATGCATACGGTCAAAACTGTCACAGCCTGCTACAGCTGGGCAAGTGGTAGCATCTAAGATGCCTGGTTTGGAAATAGTCTCATATTCCTCGATAAACAGCAGGAGGATCAGAACTTCATAATCCTATGAGTTCAAGCTCAAGTTTCCTGCAATGGAAGTTCTACTTTGAGTCTTTCCCAGTATTTGCAATATTTATCACAACTTCTCACCTTGTCTGAAATTTGTTGGTGAAACCAAAAGTTATTCGAGCAAGAAAGAAGAAATGAAGGGATGATGGATGATTATCAGGATTATCTAGGCAAGAACTTATCTTGGAAAAACAGGGTCTAGGGTTTTTGCCCAGCAGAAGCTTGGATGTACATGGTTAGAGGGTGAACCTTGATTTTAGGAGTGCTCTGTGTCTGGAGGGAAGGCTGACTTTTAAGATGGAGAATTGAGAAAGTGCGTCAACACGTTAAAGGGTTGACATAGGTGTACATTTCTACTACTAAGAAATTAAGAAGTTTAGACAAAAATTTATGAGGTTTAAAATAATTGCAGATCTGTGATGGAAAAAGGATGGCAAGAGCAATTTTGTGACTGAGGAAGTAGAAGTTGTGCGCAAAGCTAATCAGAACAGTCTAATGAGTAGATGAACACTGATTGGCAGAAAATACATGTTTCTGTAAAGAGAGATTTTTGCAATGCATGCTTGCTTAGTGATGATATTTTGGTAAAACAGAACAGAAGGACCAGACAAATACAAATTAATAGTTTTCAAATGAACATCTGCATGTGTATTTTTCATATTTTGTGAGGAGTGTAGCATTTGGAATATTGTTGTGAATAATAAGAAGAAGACTGCCACACAGGACAGCTATCAATTCTACTTAAAAAAAAAGAAAAAGGAAAAAATGCAAGGAGTGGGGGAGGGAAAGGGCAACTTAAAAAAATGCAGCTTCCTTCACTTCTGGATTATTGGTTGTACATGAGCATGAAAGAATACGAAATGTAAAACTAATTTAAAAAATGCTCTTTGGGATGAAGTTCCTGTTCCGTCAATTTTCACTTGAAATGATTTTTTTCTGCGGCAGTTACTAACTCCTGAAACTAGTGGCTTAGAATGTAAAAGCTCCTGTGTAGCAGCGGGCTCAGCATCGCTACTATAATTAAACCTTCCTCGCACTGATTTACAGCCAGCCTTACTCGCAGGAGGGAGAGGGCTTACTCCTCGGTGAAGATGGCAGATCAGGGGACGGTTTCAGGCTGGGACACGAGCCTCAGTTTCCGAGCCTAACGTGGCAAGGATGGAGCGGAGTGGTGCGGGGAGTAAGGGGCGGCGGGGGGGAGGGATGGGGAGTGTCAGGGAGCGAGAACCCGTTTTCAGCCGGCTGCAAAGTCCCCGGCGAACCGGGCCGTGAGCGACCGTTCCACCTGCGGTCGGTCCGCGGTGCGGGTCCCCCCCGGAGGCAGTCCCCTCGGCCAGCAGCCCCGGGTGCTACCGACTTCCTCGGCCTCGCGGGGGGGGGGAGAGCGGAGCAGCGACGGGAGAGGGAGCCCCTCCGCCCTCACCCCCGGGCCGGCCGCCGGCTCCGCTCTCCCCCGCGCCGGCTCCATCGCGGCTTTAAGTATTTCGAGCGGGAAGCCAGCCCCTCTCCTCCTCCTC
>Ga0065711_1040928_pt1 | contig 16550 bp, 12 predicted proteins | sample Hoacrofraction12_FD_59098 | JGI IMG/M metagenome (GOLD analysis project Ga0065711, IMG submission 59098) | Hoatzin crop microbial communities from Cojedes, Venezuela - Epithelial fraction 12 v2 (version 2) | ecosystem: Host-associated > Birds > Digestive system > Esophagus > Crop | place... | reverse complement strand
CTCAAATTATTTAATGCACATGGCCCCTTGTGTTAGATACAATACAGGCAATTAGCAAAAGGGAGTCCCTGCTCATAAGATTTACATGGTATCAAGTAAGTGGTCTATGAATTGGAGATATTATCGATAGCTGGACAACGGCTGCAGAGTGACTAGCATATGTATAGCATGTTCTGTCATAAATTGCTTTATGTATTTAATGTAGCAGATACAGGGACTTTATTTCTCCATCTGTTGAAATACTGCTCCCTCTGGAAGGGTAGTTAGAGGATGGTATGCATACTCTACTTAATTCTATAGTAATGACAACCATCACTAAAGCACGATACCATTTCTAGTGTAGAATAATGGCATTATCTCTGATTTACAGTTCCTCACGCTCATCTGCCAGACTCTGACTTCTTTAAGTTGCAAGTTAAGGAAGTCACTATTTCCAAATCACTTTGGAAATCACTGTTACACACATGAAAAGGAAAATGCTATTTTAGGTAACCAACATTGTCTGCATTTGCAGAAATTTGAACAAATACTTTATAAGAACTAATTTTTGTGGTTAATCTTCTGAGAGTGAGAAGCATTTCAGCCTCTCTGGTTCACTTAGGTCTTATGCTCCTTCCTGAGCTCTACACTGAGCTGAGTTACCTTGACGTGAATCTGTCATAAGTTGTTCTGTAGCATTTCTGCCTGCTCTGAAGTAGCTTCGTTTTACTGGTTAACATTTTGTGCATGCAACTTGTTAAATTTTGTGAGCAAAAGTTAGTGTGAGGTGGCTCTTTATTGAAAGCAGAGCAAATATTTAATTTGCTTATAACAAAAGAAAATCTGAAGCATTGAAAGACAGCAATACCACATTTAGATAAAGATGAAAGTGTCTTGCTGATAATGAGATTTGGATTCAAAATATGGTGGGTTTTTTTGGTTTTTTTGTTTTTTTTCCCCTCAGCTTTTTCCTGGCCGTCAGCCTGTGGTGAAGTTGCTAGAGACCTTGCAAGAGTGGCTGGTGAGCCTTCCATTAGACAAAATCCCTTATGATGCTATCCTAGATCTGGTCAACAACAAAATGCGGGTAAGCTGTTGCTAGTTTCCAGCATAAAATACAGCATTAGTAAAAGATAAGATTCTATATAAATCTAAGACATCACTTACTGATGGTCCCTCAGTCATAATGGAGTTATAAGAAGGTTAAAATGAAAACAAAGTGAAATCATTACCAGAAAAAAAAATCCACATGAAGGAATTGAAATGAGAGAATTGAAATACGCAGTGCGGTTTCAGTTTTATAATGAGCGGTCGCTATCATACACACGTTCCCTACCGTCCGCTTCAAACGATGCAAGATTCCCAGCGGATGTTTTTGAGTTGCCTTTTCTTGCTGCACCTGCTGTCAGCAGGATTCTCTTGAAGGTCAGAGTTTAAGTAATTGGAAATTTATCCACTGAAATGGGCATTGTTCCTGAAGAGTTTCACAAAATACTCTTTAATTTCCTGGCACAGTAAAGGCCTTGCTAGGCATTCCGTCTCACTTTGGTGGTGCAAAACCCTGTAACAGGGCCATCTTTCTACACAAGTTAGTATGAGTCTTGCTTCCCGTGAAATGGAATTGCTGTCTGAAGTTTGGAAACCTCCTGTGTGTTTCAGGAAGCAGAAAGATGAGTCTCGGAAACTAAAATCTTACACTGGATTTTAGGTATAATGAATAAGTAGTGTTTTTGTGTTAAGAAGGAGTGATAATGAATTCTACACACAGCCTGTTAAAACTTTACCACTGTCAGTCATGTGGATCTTGCGAGTAATATGGGATTTTTAACGTGCCCAGAGAAGCTCTAGCTCTCCATTTACAGCAGTATTTGTGTGTGCTGTGTTCATACTGCGCTTGAAAAAAAAACTTTAGAAGTTAAGCTACTTAATATATTCTGTCAGACTAATTAGACATTTGTGACGTGCATTTTAGTAGGTTTGACATCAGGGACTGTACGCTGTAAATCAAGAAATATGTTTGCAAGAGGGGTGAGTTTTATAATGGTGCATCAGAGTATCTCAGACTTAAGGATTGTTATAAGTTTAAAATTTGTTTGCCTTAAGCGTGGTTTCATTAGCAACAAGTGCAGAGTCATTTACTATTATTTGTCCGTGGATCACCTCAATTTCAAGGTAGGCTCAACTGCAACTACTGTTATGTTCAGTAGTGAATTTAGGTCCCAGAGCTGCATATATCTTAAATTTTTTTTTCCTTCCCCAGATTTCTGGGATATTTCTCGCTAAGAAAGTTCAGTGGGTCGGATGTCAGGGCAGCAGACCTGAGCTGCGAGGCTATAGCTGTTCCCTTTGGAAGCTGTTTCATACCCTCACTGTTCAAGCTGCGCTGCGACCAAAAGCTTTGGTAAATACAGGTAAGCAGCAGTCATCTGGGGCACTTAAAGGACAAGACAAATATGTGCAGCAGTTCTGCTATGCGACAGAACAAGTAACAGATTACAGCAAATATTTTTGTGTGTAAATACTCTACTAATACCTTGGCTTTGGAGGCTTAGCTTTCAGGTTTGTACCAGCAGAGGTCAGAGCGTAGCCTTACTGCAGCAGGAGGGTTCCGAAGGAAAGCGTGTCAGTTTGTCCTTGCTTTGAAATGTGGTAAATAAAGTATGTGGCGATAAAGCAGAAAAAGGAGAGAATTTCAAACAAAGAAATTTTCAACTACCTGAAAAGGGATGAAGATTGTTCAGGTTACCTGAGGCTGCACTATTAATTTAATTTGAGAAGAATGAGATTTAACCATGCAGTTTAGTAGCTATAAAAGCTGTACAAACATTAGCTAGTCCCATAATTTTATTTCTTAAATACCGGATGTTATGACTGGGTGTTTTTCAGCTGAATGTACCTTGTGTCCATTAATCTGTTCAGTGATACACTACTTTGCAAGCACTCTGTAAAATTGCATATTTTTAGACTAGCAGCATCTTGTGAAGCAGAGTGTTGATATTCTGGTGATGATTCCTGTTCAAGAAACATGCTGGATATATAATCTGTTTTCCTCGCACAATGGAAACAGAATTACTGATGCTAAAATATTGGCCTTCGTGTTTTTATTCTTGCCAAGACAGTGCTTTGTTTGATTGTAGCTCTATTTAGTTTTCATTTAAACCTTTTTAATGTCTTTACCAAGGAATATAAGATGGAACGTTACTAGATTATAAAACTCAGAAATTTGCAATTTGTCAGTTCTTGACTGTATGTTAAAAAAAAAATTTGATTATTTCAAATTATGGGTGCATACAGATGTCCTGCATCATTTGCAATCACGGTGAAAATCTCTCAATTCTTAATACTGAACCTCCTGCAGAATAGGGATATTTTGGGATAGCTAATCATCCTGTTGTTGATTTCTTTCTCTCTTTGTTTTGTCTTGTTTTGTGTGTTATTCATGGGACAGTGGGTTGAATCCCTTTAATTTAGTACTTTGCTCTGCCTGGTGAGTTTGGGGCATTTTTCTACTGGATGATACATTAGCTGTTCAACAGGATCATGCATAAGTTAAATTTCCCCTTTTGTCCCAATTGCCAAAAGTGTTCCAATTAAAAGTAAAAATATTCTTGAACTGTACAAAATTGCATCTTCAATTGCTCCCATGCTTCAAGCGTGAGCTCTAGTCAATCTGAAGTTAAAAATACATTGTAGAACCTAAAAACTCTTTGGCACACTTAACCATTGATTTAAATCGGGACAGATATGTGATGATCACTTCTTATGGTGAAAGAATTGGGTCAGTCTGAGACTGTCGGATTATGTCTTGGGAGGTTTTCCTCTCCTTATTGCTTGTTTAAATCCCATCTACTAAAAAGCATGATGTACTCCCTAATCCTTCCCACCACAGGTAGGGTTTTATGGTTCTTGTCCACTTTAAAGATTAGGGTTACCCTGAATTGCAGTAGTTTGGGAGGAAAGAGAAAAGGAGGATTACACGATGATACATGGCAGATGTTAATAGAAGATTCATCTCTGGGCTGATAAAAGAAAAACAAACAAAATGAGCCATTTTGCAATTGTTTGTTTTCTTTTTCAAGCAGATGTATTTTTCTTGATAGTTTCCTCTACTTGCAGAGTCTGGCAGGCGGTGTGAACTTGCGGTGGCTTCCTCGATATAATGTTTTTATTGGTTTATATTTGACACGTTTTAATGTTGAACGGTGTCATTTGAACCTGCAGTAGGATCAGCATAAGGGAATCCAAAGGAACTCTGAACAGAACTGCTCACACCCAAGGATGTATAAAATCATTGCAGAAGTCTAGTCCTGAGCATGCCTAATTAGATGAAATGTGTTTTTAGGTAATAGGATCTATTGGCGTGAAGAAGACAGGCTTGTGGATTTTATAAAAAAAATATTATCTGGATTCTTTTTAATCTGTTGCTGAATTTGAAAGACCTGCCCACAAAATGAATTTGCAACAGCGTAACATTACACAGGAGAACAGATATAATTAAATTTGTGTATGAATCTCTGTTCCTCCCTAAAGAGCTTATTTGCTAGTAGTTCATTTTCTTACGTTTGTTGTTGTTCTTTTTTAAATATATATCTTAGTATATATGGTAAAACTGTTCTGCCTGAAATTCGTTTCAACTTTCCAAAATTATTTTTCAGCCTTTCTTTTAATACTGTAATTTAATCTGCTTTAATCTCATAGCTTTTATTTATACATGCCTATTCAATCACAGATATTGAATGTCTGAGTAGAGATTGTTTGCTGTGTATGATTTCTTTTTGGCTTTAAAGACTTTTTTTTGCTGCTGTGTTTAAGAACAGAATGTTATTGTTCTGAATAAAGGTGTTTATGACCGTCTTCGTACATTCCTCATATGCATAACAGAGAAGTACTCTGACAGTTTTGCTGAGGATTTTTTTCCCAAAAAACAATGCATGTACAGAGGGCATATGTGCTACCAAACTGTTTGTTATTCACTACCAGAACAGGACAGTGAGCAAAGCACTGTAGCCCTTTACTACAGAACCTACAAGACCTGCATTGTAAATTACTCGTGGTAGAGTGTTCAACTGCAGGAGTCGGTAATTTGATCAATCTGCATCATAAAATGTGTTTCGTTTGACAAGTGTGTGTTTGTGGTGACATATAGTACATTTGTAAGTACATTTTGGCATAATTTACTAGGTCAATTAAGCATGAATCAGAAAATCTGTGAGACAGAGATGAAACCATTGGGATTTTTAATGAATTATATCAGGTTTTCAAGCCACTTAAAGATGTACCTGTGGTCACAGTAACAATGCAGGACAAAGTTCTCAATCTGTAAAGACCTTGGCTTACTTCTGAATAAAACAATTTTTTTTTCATGATCTTTAGTGTAGAAGTATGAAAGTTATAGAAAGAATAATGTGTTTGTATTTTTTTTTTTTAGGAGGAATTCCTGAGTTACTCTTGAAAGTTCAAATGTTGCTAAGTAGCTATTATGTGTATACGTCAGTGCCTGCCAAAAAAGCTGTGGCATTAATAACTGCAATGAGGTTCTGGTATTCTGTAATACCTCAGAGTTACGGAGTAACAAACAGATCACAGGCACCTTGTGAAATATTTATCAGAGGGTTTTGGACTCTTGGTTTTCCAGTAGCAAGGTCACCATAACTTAGTGCCTGAGCCTAAATGTAACGGTGAATGCGTAACGTAAATATTCATTTAGTTATTGGGCAAAATACTGGAGGAAGTATGTGCTTCCGGAGGAATTGTGTGAGGTATAGACAGTGTGGACTTTGCATGTTTTAACAGTTTCAAAATGTACTCTCATAATTGGCTTCTGAAAAAAAAAATTTTAATGTCTGAATTTCATTTAGCTAAATTGGTTCCCTCATCAAATTGTAAGATATTCTTTGAAAGGAGAAATTTCACTGTAAAGAACCCTTGACCTTAAACACTTATTTTAATGTGTTGTTCAGGGTAACACTGAACATAATTGTATAGACTAAATGTGTTAGTATGTATTGGTCTAAATAGCTTCTTTGCATTTTTAATAACACTGTTGCTCACCTAGCATTTTTTGAACCTTAGAGTGTTTGAAATAATTCCCTTGTAGTTGTGTCTAATATCCCAGGCAACCTTTCAAAACAGTGTATTTTGAAATGTACTGTTTGAGATCACTTTAAACTTTACATTAGAAACCAAAGTATTTGGCAATGAATAAATAAATGTCTCACCTCAACTACTTAGGGACAATATGAATTATGTATTTTGTTGGGGAGAGGTATGTCTTCTAAGAGCTGTGTGAAGCTGTTCACCCCCCCTGATATCTCTGTGACTTACTGAGGTATAGGCTCTGTGTCCTGGCACATGTGCTACGGATATCTTTAAATTATATAAGTGGCAAGTTGCTTATCTCTGAAGTGGAGGTGTAAATTTGCGTGGAACAAGAAGGTAGCAACATTTCCTTTCCTTTTCCCACAGTTCACTCTGATGTACGCTAAAGTGCACACGTTGAAGCCGTGTTTGTCCAGATGGTGCTAAATGCATCGATCATCTGTCTTCCTAGGTCTCGAAGACAATCCCCAAGTAGTACTCCAGATCATGCGGAGATACATTCACCACTTTTTTGGATGCAAGGCTTGTGCTCAGCATTTTGAAGAAATGGCTAAAGAGTCCATGGATTCCGTTCAAACCTTAGACAAGGCTGTGCTCTGGCTCTGGGAGAAGCACAACGTCGTGAATAACAGGCTTGCAGGTATGGAAGACCTCGCTTAGGGAAACCCGCCAAGGGTAGCTGTGTCTGAAAGACAAGGCTATGGCACTTTATACACCATGGTTTATATGTGAACAGAGATACTAAAAAATAAAGTAAATTAGGCTCTAACATGAGTTTAAAACAACAATAACTGTTGTTCCAGCTTGACATTCCTTTATTCAATACTTATTTATTAAATACTGACTTCAAAAGGCTAACTCCACATTTACATTGTTGTACAAGAAAGGGTACTTGTGTATAGAGCAAAACCTAGAGCATCCCAGTCAACTATAACTCTAAAGCCCAACATGTGAACCTTTGCACAAGTGAGAAGTGCACACCTGAGATAGAATGTCCTCTAGTAACATAGTTATCTCGTATGATATATAATGAAAAAACCTCATCATTCTCCAAGATACTGTTTCTTCTGAGATTTCACCTGTTGCTGGATGAGAGGATCTTTCTGGAGTACAAATCAAAGCCTTTTCAGAAAGGAGCAATAAAGTTCAGCTACTTATCAGTGGATAAAAAAACAACTAAATTTCTTTCCGTAACAGTTTAAATAGATGTTCAAACCTGTCTTCATTTTCTTTTGGAGAGATACTGTATAGAAAATGATGATAGCTGAACAGGAGACTTTCCCAGGATAAAAGAGCCTGAACTGTTAACAGATCAGCAACGGAATAAAATAAAATTACTGTATGAAGAAAATCTGTTCCCCCACTAGATTGCTATGTTTTCAGTTAGACTAAAGGTACCATTAACCATACTGGTTGTATTTAATCCGTTCTGTTATGGGGATATCAAGTAACTAAAGCACTAAAGAAAATTGGTTTCTTTTTGCACTTAATCCCTGTCTGCTGTTATGGATCTGTGTAATGTAGCATTAGTTACAATTTAAATGTGCTGTATTGTGTTTATATTATGGTTATGCTGAATTCCCAAGATTTATGAAGTATTAAATACTGTTGTGAGTATAAACAGTTTGTCTCCTTTTCTCCAAGGAGCAAAAAAGTAGATGACGAGGTATTCAATAAAACCATCTCCTGCTGTTTGTTAGTATTGCCGGGTTGAACACAGTAGAAGGCAGTCCTGTTGACTTGAAGTTGCTAAGTAGTGGAGCAATATACTTACTGAGAACATTTAAGTTATTGGAAAACTCACATGGATATTGATTTAGGTGATGCAACAGCCAGCTAAAATAACCTTTTAGTAAGAGGTGTAAACATACTGGAATAAATAATAATGTTAAATTATGCTTTTTAAGTTTGCTAAAATTTCTCTTTGGGACAGTGACTTATTTTACTCCCTAAAAGCTGCATCTGTATTTCTGGTAATGTACATAGATTTCAATGAGAAATAATGTTTGACTGGTCAATGAAAACACCTTGGCACAGCCTTCAAGTGCGGGTCATGAGATTGTTATATATGGCGCTGCCCTATTTAATTCTTTCCTGCAGCTTTAGAACCTACAGAATTTATAGCATTCTTCTTTTTGGCAGGAAAACATGAAGTACAGCAAGTTTTCTGTTTGTAATCTCACCATAAGATGTTTTGTTTCTACTTTCTCTACTAAAACAAATTGATTGCTGAGTGATCTTTATTTAAAGATATGTGAAATGCAAGCTTGCTGTCTTACTTGTAAATATTAAGGAGACAAATATTTTTAAGCATTCTTTGAATCCCTGAACAATATTTTGCTCAAAATCATGGGGAAGTTTCCTGCTTTAAAGAAGGATAAAATAATAAAATAAGAATCTATATATATTTCTGAAATATTTTAAGCGTTAGTGTATGAATCACAATTGATAAATAAATTGGCTTTTTTATCAAGTAGAGATTTTTGTTTTAAATTGATTGACATCCACATTTTAATTTTACTATTTTTTAGAGCAAAGTGCAACACTAGCTACAATGGTCAGCTCTTTGCCATCAAGAGAGAAAGGTGGCCGGAACTATGAGCAACTAAAACGTTAAAATTTGATCTAGTTCAAGACTGTGTTGTATGTTTAAATGCTAAAAAGCAAGCTGAAAAATACATCTTAAATATGATAATGGTTTTTAAAGTACTGAAAATAATTTGCTATAGTAATAAAACAAGCTATGAAAAAGCAAGCTTAGGATGGAATAGTGCACAATATTGAGACATGAAAATATCTGCAAGTCGTTGGCCTTGAAGCTGCTTGCTGCAAACCAAGCGTCAGGATTAAAGAGCATCGTGTGCAGAAGAGCAGTTTGTTTTCAACCATAATTCAAATTAACCCCTGAAAGGCCCAGATGGTGGTGTGTTCATGCCTTCTAAAAACGTAGCAATGGTAGTATCTTGTATTAGAATTTGAATGCTACAGCTTTTACTGAGAGAAAAGGAAAATAATTATGATAGAGTGTTTGTATTTTGAAAGAGGAAGCAATAGCTGGGAACATAATTGATGCATCCATAAGGAAACGTAGGAATTTCCAAATTCATTCATGATTGTCTTCAGTTTAATACAAACATTATTGTGCTGTGGGCTTTTTTGCCAGCCTTGCTGTTTGGAAGTGGAAAACGCTCTCTGCGATTTCCAGTGAAGTGTCTGATGGTTCAGCTTTCCTGCTTCATTCGCTTCTGATATTTTTTTTTCCTCCTCCCAATTAGGGGATTTAACTGAAGATCCAAAATTTCCCAAAGTGCAGTGGCCAACTCCAGACATTTGTCCTGCGTGTCATGAAGAAATTAAAGGGTTGCACAGCTGGAATGAAGCCCAGGTTCTGCAGTTCATGAAGTATCACTATAACAGTGAAAATATTCTATATAAATACATTGAAAGCCAGACTGACTCCAGTGAAACTGAACAGGGAGACACAAGGGAGGTGAAGGACAAAAGCCTACTGAAGAAACCAAGTGGAAACAGAGAAAATAAGATCCAGGATAAACAAAGCATACTAGATTCAAAATCTAAGGTGTTAGATAGGCTAATAGCAAATCAAGGACCTGTCAAAGATAGTGGTAAAAGCGCGGTGGAATCGGCTAACCTTAAAGAGACGAAGCAGGCCGTGTCTTTCTTGGGGATTGGATTTTCAAACATAGACATGAGTCTGTGTGTCATACTGTATGTAGCATCATCGTTATTTTTAATGATAATGTACTTTTTTTTCCGAATGAGATCTAAACGGTGGAAAGTGAAGTATTATCGTTCATCTGTGTAGAAGTTTAAATCGGAAACAAAGTTTTCATTGTACATGGCTGTTCAGTACCAGATGCAGCTTTAATATTTATGATCAGGGATTTTATATACAGTATTCCTTGTTTAAAACCCCTTTCTTCCCAAGTCTTTTCACAAGTGTTGTAGCTTAACATACGGAGCTTGCTGTAAGAACCCAAATCTCTAGCTGAAGCATACAGTGCTATCATAAAACATCCACTGAAGGAAGCATTGCATTTTTCAGTTAGGATTTTTCTGTGACTTGCCACCTACATCCTCATTTCTCATTACTCATTTTCAGAGTAAACATTGCATTATGCAATCAACTGTGCCTGGTTTAGAAGGAAATTGGATATTGTTTTGTGTACTTCAAGTCAGATTATTTTTTTTTTAATTTATCTAGACCTGATTTTACCTACCAGAGTACTGAACAGTTACACTGTTACCTTGGCTGCTTCATTTGGAGAAGCAAGAATTCGGATGTTTTTTCAGGAGACGAGAGTTCTATTCTGATTAAATCAATTCAAAGCCTATATGACTTTCTGAAATATTATTTACACTGCATATTTAAAGTAGAAGGCATTACATGTTCAAATAAGTCTTCCAATCTCCCGTGCATTCCAGCCAAGGAGGTGCATGTCTCCGCTAGGATGGGAGTTTTGGGGCAGTTTATATCTCCGTAAGCAGCCTGATTCTGATTGCTAATGCTGTCATCCGTTTTAATGGTGTTTAGAAGTAAGCAAGGACAGACTCAGACCCAGTGCTTTACTTGCTCCTCTGTTGGATGTGTTAATGGAGCATTGAATAACATGCCTCACTCATTGACGAACCAGAAGAGTAATTACTGTGTTATCCAGTTGGAAGCCTGTTCTGATGAACTCCAGTAAGGAGAAACACAATTTTTAGCGCAGGAGCGAGATTCCATTTGCATCAACATGCCAGAACAAATTTACAGATCTGGATATCTGAAGTTTCTTACTATGTTGGTTAACTCCTTCACAATACAGTAATTCTTCTTCTTGTAAGGTGGGGCAAACACTTCACTTAGTATTTCCAGTTCTGAGCTCACAGAGAATACCACCTGCTAGCTGTAGAGCTGTCTGCACGGTGCTTAGGAGAACAGCCTGTTTCTCTTGCCCTTCTGCTGGAGGGCTCTTCTGTTTGGGTCAGGAAGGGTTTATCTGATGGCTAGGTCCGAGAGCTCCTCCGTTCTGGGATGCGGCAGCAGTTGGGAATATAGCAGTTGCCTTCATGGATCTGTCTGGGGTCCTGGCTGGCAGCAATTAGAAGAAACCACGAAAATTATTATAAAATTGCCATTCGGAATAGGAGTTCCTTTCTGATCCTAGCTGTGGGGGATAATTCACGTCCTGGATAGTGAAGTTTATAATCCTATCCAATGTAATTGAGCATGTTCTAGTTATCCATTACCTAATCTTTAGTTAATCCTAATAGGTTTTGGCCTCAATGTTTTCTTGTCGCAGTGAGTTCTGCAGATTAATTATGTTATATAAAAAGGCTTTTCCTTTCAATTCTACATTTGCAACTTTTAATTTAATTGAACATTCACTAGCTTCTCTGTTACGCGAGGAGGAGTAAATAGTCCCTGGCCAGTTCATTGTATTTAGGCTGTTAGTGTGTCCTCCTCTTGTTTCCATCCTAAGCCCTACTATAAAAAGTCTCAAGCCTAGCAACAAGAACAGTCTAAAAGCACAATGACTCAACAGGGATATTTTTTTGTAATCAAATCTTGTTTGTTCACAAAACCGAACATTTCTGACACAAGTTTCTGCAGTTGTTATTCCAATTGGAAGAACAAAATTGAGCTTCAAAGATTTACTGTCCCTTGTTCCTTAAGTTCATCAAAGTAATGCACACACAAAGTAATAACCTGCTGTTTTTGTAAACGTGTCAGAGGAAAACAGCTCCTTTCACATGGCAGTGTTAGTCTGATGTACGTAGAGGTGCATGACCTGTGGTTTTCTTAAGCCACCTTCACCGTTTGTTGAGTGCACCCAATGTGAGAAACTTGACTCCATGCTCTCTCCATGAAGCTGGGCGCAGCTTGTGCCACATGCTGGGAGCGCCTTGGGCACCTGCTTGTGCCCGTGGTCTGACATGGAAACGTCTCTCTGTAATTGTGGCGTGAGCTCTGCGACATTCGGTCAGTCTGTGCTGTTTAAGGACCCTCACTGTTCAAGAGTTCTGCCACGTGGAGCGATCCTGGGTCTCGTCTCTTCAGGAGTTTGTAAGAGTCCCTATAATTACCTTTATAGCACCAGGGCTGGAATATTAAAACAGCTCGTAAGCAACTAGAAAGATGGAGAACCCATGGTGGAAGGCGGCCAGGTGGGCTCCCGGGTGCCCCTTTGTGCCGGAATCCAGTGAGAGGTCCCGGGAGGAGGCTCGTTAAGAGGAAAGCCGGAGCTTCCAGTTTTGAAAATCGGGCAACTTTTAAGTGACCTGATCCGGGGAGATGTTGGTATTGGCCAACAAGCAAGGACATTTAGCATCTCAGAACAAAAACCCAAACCCACCCCCACCCACAAACACCAAAAAAACCCAAACCCACAGCATAGCAAGTGTTGGATCTGAAAAATCTGGCCAGTTTCTGTGGCACTGTTGAATTCCCTGCTGTCGGTATTGTCGCACAATTTGAAGTGGAAAATCGGTCATTACTGCAGTTATTTGGAACTCTACCAAATATACAGAGCTGAGTTTGTGAGCTTTGACTCATTCTGCTTATTTTTGTCTTCATATATAAAAAAAAAAAAAAGGCTTTGAAGGTTTTTAGTGATGATTTTGCTGTTAAAACAGCAGCAGATGTGGTTCTGGAATAAGGTGGGGGTTTTGCTACACCGTTAATTTCCCTGTTACTGTGACTCTGCTGGGAACGTGGCAAAAGGAACCGATGCTCCAACTTCCAGTGGGGGTTTTTTTGTTTGCTTCTTAAGAGAGTAAAAGCATGAAATTCGGAGGTCGGTTACCTGAGTTGGTGCTCTGGCTGTTGCCAGTTGACTGGCCGAGGCTTTCACTTTAATTGCTAGTAGCGACCTCATCTGGAGAAGTTCTCCTGAATTCAGTTCTGTAAATCTTGGTTTACTTGTTTTCTATCTTTGTAACGACAAACTGCATCCTTTCCTTTTGTGTACTCTGACTGTAAAGACACACGATGTCTGCTGGGACTGCCTGGTGCTGCTTTGCCGTGGTGCGCTGTCGGGGGGTGAGTTACAAGAAAGCGTTTCCTTTTCAAAAATCGCCCCGGAGCACCGTCTCCGCAGTGCTGGGGCTTTGCTCTGGGCGCTGTGCTGTACCTGCAACGCCGCTGGCGTCTGTGGGCTGGTGGCAGTCGTTCCTGAGAAGGATTTCTTGGCCCTTTGTAATTCATGGAGCCACCTTTGCTCCGCAGATGTTTTTAAAGCGGAAATACTAAACCTGCCTAGAAAATAAAAGGAGTACTGTGGAATGTGCCAGGAGAGAAAGAAAAGCTGCAAGTGTTAAAGAGACCAAATGAATTTATTCTGGAGAATTCTTGATTTGTGATTGCCGGTGGCGTACCCATCCTGCTGTTTCTCCCAGAACTGGGTGGGATCTGCCGTCTTGGGAAGAGGTCCAGGGTGCGTTGTCTAGGTCTGTGCGTTGCCTGTGAGGTGTTGAAAATAGTGAATGTAACCGTTCAGTAATTTAAGTGTTTTATTTATTTTAATTCAATAACTTGACATATTCAAGTCTATTCTGGTTTGGTTTGTTTGGTTTTTTTACTCAGTCTCATACCTCTCTAGGAAGAAGTGACCGTTTTGTACTAAACTGTAAACTAACGTGCTTGTTTAAAATAAATTGCAAACATTTGGGCAAAGTGGTGTGTTTTGGCTTTTTACTTGTATTTTCAAGTTCTTGTAGTGCGAGGATAGCTTGGATACACATCCATTTCAAGCCATAGTGGTCATTTTATGGAGGTACTTAATTTTGAGAAGTACCGGCAGCAGGTAAACTTCTACTCCATTTCTTTCACTGTTATCTCATAACTTTATAAAAATGTCAGTGACCGTTTGCAGGAGTGATGGAAAAATTATTGGTTTCTGACCAATCATTTGCACGTTATCTCTCTGTACACCCATACACAAGTCATCCCTGACCCTGAACCGCTCTTCTTTGGCCAGGCTGGTGCTGACCCCCACTGGGTGCTGCTCAATCTTCCTGCAGCTTCTGCTGGCGTCGGCAGCGCCGCTGAGGAGGTGCGACGGGTGACTGCTTAAAAATACTGCTGATCTACCTGCAGCAGTACCCCAAGGTGTTTTTAGAAATCAGAAAGACTTCTAAACCTGTGGCTAAGGTTCTCTGAAGTCTGGCACTGCAACCCACTTCCCCAGGGAAACGTGTTTCCTCGCTGGCCTGTGACCTTGCCTGGAAGTCGGTGATGTTCCCCTGGGGAACCCGAGGTGCGGGCTCATCGCCGGAACGTCCCGAGGGCGAAGGCAGGGGTGGGCCCTGCTGGGGCAGGGGCAGGAGCGCCCTGTCCTTGCCACCCCAAGGTGATAGATCTACCTGCTGCCTCATCCGAAAGAGCTGCTCCGGGTTGTCCTGGGAACTCGCTGCAGGATCTGATGCTCGGTGGTCGAGGTGGGGGCGGGGGGCGAGGGCTGTTGTACCCAAACTGGCCCAAATTCCTTGGAAAAAAGGACGGTGCGGCCTCTGGGTCTGTCCACAGAATGGAACGGGGAGGGGTGGACGTTTAAGGCCAGAATTCTGCGGGGCTGCTAGGTGATCCTCTGAAACCAAGGTGGAGAGAAGAAAGCAGGAATAAATATATGTTTTGGTTTTGGCTTTTTTTTAATGGTGGCAGAACCACACTGAGGAAGACTACGGGCAGGGTCTGATGGCTGCGACAGCCTGCGCAGGAGGGCATGGGAGCAGACAGGGCCCACCCGAAGGGGTGTTTGTGGCAACCTGCCGAGAAGGTGCCGCAGCGCGAGGGACTCGCGGGGCTGGAAACGCGAGGCTGTGCAGGGCTGGGGCGCGTTGGCGGCGGTCCTGAGTGGGACATCGGCCACCACCCTCTGTCCTGCACGGCCACGACTGCCGCGATGCTGCCGCATGCACTGGGGAGCAGCCACCACACACACACACACACGTGTCCGTGCTCGCTTAAACTGCTTCTGTAGAGGATCAGACTAAAAATCCACTTATAAAACTGAGCTTAAGGAGTCCGTGTGGGTCATCACCTGTATGTTGTCCTCCCCCCAAGCTGTTCATGGCCCCAGGGAGGGTCGAGGTGCCCCAGCGCAGCCGGTGCTGGTAGTACCCGCCGGACTCGCCACGGTACCCGGCGTTACTGCAGCACGGTGCTGGTGATGCTGGGCCAGCACTGCACCCACACCCCAGCATCTTGGTATTTTATTTGGAGACCCAAGATCCTAGTCCCAAAATTGTCTCCCTGCATCATTTTCCAACCGTATGGGTCTGAGCGGTCCCCCAGGCTGGGACCTGTCACCCGGCCAGACGAGCCAGCGGAGGGGATAGTCCTGACCCGGCCATCGGTCCCGCAGCCCCGTGCCATGCAGGGTCCGGAGCGGGCTGGAGGCAGCCTGGCACCCAGGGGTGCTCAGCAGCACTGCGGGGCCAATGCCGGTGCCACCAGGTCGGGGCCCTCGGGGGCTCGGTGCTGGGCCTGCTCCCCGGCTGCCCCCACGGGTGGGCGAAAGTCCCCGTGCTGCCGTCGGGCAGGAACATATGTGTGTTGGGAGGCTCCCGCCCCTAAGCTGCTTTTATTAATTTGTAATCCCCTGCGAGCAGGAGGTAAAGGGATTCGGGGGATTAACGGGCTCGCAGTAACAACCACAATTATCAGCTCCGGCTGTCTGGGGCAAGCGGTGCGCACACGGACGGGGCTGTGCACCCCGCACAGACACGCGCCCACGGCGCACACCAACACCTCTGCACACGCAGGCACCCAAACGCCCGTGGAGCAGAGCACAAGCACGCAGGTACGGGCACAGGCACGCACACCTGCGTGCGCACACGCAGACGGAAACCTGCCCACCCCGACTCGCGCACCCACGCGGAAGCGCAGGCTGGCACACGGACCCCTCGCACGCGCACACGTATGTACAAACACACACAGACCCCTCGCACATGCAAGCTGTGTGCGAACACGTGTGCACACACAACCACACACGCAGCCCTGCGTGTGCACGCGCCTGCGCCCCTCTGTGCACACGCGTGCTCCTGCGCATGCACCCATGCGCGCCCGCACCCACACACCAGTACACGCATGCACACACATGTCCGCATCCCGACCCCAGTTAATTAGTGCAATTAACCCCCGCCAGCCGCAGGGCGCTGATTGCCGTGGGTCAGACACGTGTTCCCACCCGCGCTCATTAACTAATTAGCGAAGAGGAGTCGAGCCCCCCCCTCCTCGCTCACCACTGGCGGCGTCGGGGGAGCCCCGCGCTGCGGGGACAAACGAAATCCGGGCGCGGGAGCGGGCGGGGGGCGGCCTGACCAGAAGCGAGGGCTCCCCCCGACGCCGACTTCCCCCCAACCCGGCCCGGTGCCGCCGTCGGGGCTGTGCGGGGGTCCCGGGGCCGCTTTGCTCCTGAAGCCGGCGGCTGCAGCCTGAGCCCGCGCCTCGGCCCCAGCCATGCGTG
>Ga0065711_1040927_pt1 | contig 16551 bp, 5 predicted proteins | sample Hoacrofraction12_FD_59098 | JGI IMG/M metagenome (GOLD analysis project Ga0065711, IMG submission 59098) | Hoatzin crop microbial communities from Cojedes, Venezuela - Epithelial fraction 12 v2 (version 2) | ecosystem: Host-associated > Birds > Digestive system > Esophagus > Crop | place... | reverse complement strand
GGGGGCTCTGTCTGCCCCCCCCCCCCTACAATTCTCTCAACTCACTTCTTTGCTCTTTAGAGCCCAATCTTTGTACAGGAGGGCGAAGTCAGGAAAGCAGTGGGGAAAGCAAATGGTTGATGAAAAAGTTGTCAGGTACCTTTTAGTAAACTCTTACTCTGTGTACTGCCTAGGGACCTCTCGCTAAAAAAAAATCTACATGAAATCAGTTGGTTATAATCAGAGGCTCATGCAGGCCAAGTTCTAGCACAGGAAAGGGTTTGGCCGATCTGTGATTTTCTGCCCAAAATCAAACTACACGTATTAATAAAAGGTCCAAAAAAAAAAAAAAAAGAAGTGTCCACTAGCTAAACACTCTTTTGCCAAATTTATGTCATGTCACACATTTGTACCACAGATACTTGCAGTGTGAGCCTCCGTGCTCCCACACTTGTTAGGATGGTGTCTCATTAATGTAGCTCCTTTTCTGCTTCTATTCCCTTCTTCCAAGTGCTGTCCATTTGCTGCTAATTGGACATTTGCATTTTCCACTGATACATGTTTCATGTGCCTTTATTCTCTTTGCTAGCAACAGTTCTGTTTCTTATTTAATGACCCAACTCATTGTTTACTTTCCAGGCACCCTTGCTTAGGAAGAAATCTTCTGGGTGTGTTATGTGCTCTAATCTTTCTTAGATCTAATATTTCTGTTAACTTCTCACTTAGCACGGAGCTTAATCTGCTTATCAAAACAGTGAACAACCAGAGTTCCCTCTCCTTTTCCCGGGAAAGGTAAGTAAAGGGGGGAGCATCATCTGGCATGATTAGGAAGAACACCTCACCTCTGTGACAGGCCAGCAGATCTGTGGTTGACAGAGGTTTCCATTTTCTGTCACGTACTTTAGAAATCACAGAGATAAAGAAAATCACTGCTATAACATGAATGGCCTGACTGCACGCAGAAATGCTGGTGTGGCCCTCTAGAAAAACCTGTCCTGGCTGCCACTGTAACACAGCGCTGAAGCTCAAAGTACCTATCTACACACAGCATGGGTCATGGCCCTCAGTGCTTTACATCAAAGAGCTGATCTTGGCATTTGTGCCTCCATAGTTGCTGTCCAGCATTTAAGTTGTGGTTACTGTCAGCCAGCGTGTCCTTACAGGCAATTTGTCGTGTCCTAGTCTCTTTGTGGGCTTAGCCTGGCCCACAGTAAGAGAGGTTAAAGCTGAGTCAAATTGCCTTACCTTTACCATGGCCTGCGACTGGGTATACAGGCACTTACTACTAGCCAGCTTCGTTAACTATGGCAAACTGATGACGTGCTGAAATTCAGCCTAAGAACATGCCCCAAGCAGGTAAATTGGGACTTAGTTTCTTGCCATTCTTCCACAGTGAATTCTGGTTGCTGCTGCTGCAGTCTTTTTAAAATATATGGAATTACTAAAATCTCGGTTAAAAAAAGCTGGGAACTTTTCCCATGTGAAGATGTTGGTGTATTGCATCCTTCTAATCTCCGACTTGCATGGCCTCACAAATAACTTTTTTGTTGTTTGCTGAAGTAGCCGGTATCTCTTCTAAGTTCTGGTGCTCTGGGCTCCCTTGTGTAAATCTAGCATTAAAACATTGTTCACTTCTATTCAAATTGTGCAGCAGAGCACTAACTGAAATTTTATTGAAGGGATACTAAAATAATCATTTGGCCTTTTTGTCCAAAAGCACTAGACATGATTCCCCTTTTCTACGTAGTATACTGCCGTTCATTTGCCAGTTGGTTTTATCCTTCCCCACTGTGTTCAGAGCGCAGAGAAACCACAGTTCTGCACTGGGTGTATGTCACGATGTACCAGACAGGTATCTTTTGCTATCACTTAATTCTCATGTCTTCTGAATACTCTTTTAAGCTAGGTATTACATACAGTTGTCTTCACCTGGAACCGCATGTTTACCCTGTTACAATACAACCTTTTTAGACCCTTTGCTTCATTCTTTTGCTCCTGCCTTAACTACTGTAATATCCACATTTAATTTGCATGCAAGGTTATGTGATCTGCTGCATAATTTTATTTCTAGTCTTTTGACAGTTAAAAGATTGGGCCTGACTGACTGTATGCATGAGAATAATCTGTACTGGAGGCCTAGAAAATATAATTTTATGTAGTTGCTATGGTAAAGCTCTTATTAATGAAAACTTGGGGGGGAAGGGTTATAACAACTGTCAGTTTTTCCAGAGTTCATCTTTTTGGATGAATGGATTCCTCAGGTTAGGATTTCCTGTGTTATTTGAATTATCTGGATTTTTTATATTCTAAATCAATTTTAATGTTGTGGAACAAATGAACATGTATAATTAATGCTACTGAATATAACTTACCTACATTTTTCAACATCCTCATTTTCATACCAATGGAGGGAGAAATGTCTTGGTAAACTCAGTACAGCCTTTGCTGTTTCCCCAGACACATCTTTTTCAGCCTTTTTTTGGCTGAAAGGTACTCACTGGCAAGAGACATGGGATGTAGCTTTTCATGTCTTATGTGCCAAATGTGCCAACATGAGAAAAACAGTTCACCAAAAGGTCATTAAATTTTCAATATCTGCAATATGGAAAGATAATCTGTAAAAAGAACCAGTTTGGAAAGAGACTAGCCTGAAACGGCTTCATTCCCCGGAAGACTAATCGAGGTTTGAATGGATCTTCCTACAGCAGGTGACCCAAAGCAGACAGGTAACATTTAGTGCAACCCTATGACAAACTTTTCTCTCAACCAGGACATATCAAAGTGCACACAGCTGATTTTTGTTCCTTAAACGTGGTGTTCAGCTCTGCGGCAACTGGCACTCTCATACTGTATTTTTCTGAGGATGCTGAGGGTGTTTTCTACATAATCTAAGCCACACTGAGATTCCATCTTGACTCTATGTTTCTCAGTGGCTAAAAGCTCTTAGTCTCTTCCAAGAAGGATTGCTGTCCTCCAGCTCCTAACCCTGGATGATAGGTACAGAGAGCACCAATGGCATTTCTGCTTTAAATGAAGACCAGAAAGATTTATTTCACCCCCTTTCTTGTTTAAATCCTTGCAAATGAGGCAGATATCTTACAAGAGATGTAAGTATTAAGTATGGAAAAGCTTGGAGGATTTAAATATGAAATCGAAATTTTGTGTTCTGTGTGTCTAAAAAAATATTTGAGTAATGAATAAAAAAAAATTACCTGGAGCAGTGCTGAAGGCTTCCAAGTGAGAAGGATTAGCCACCCATGTCTTAAATTAGAATAGCTCAGTCACTGCAAAACATTTCCCATGCTGAGTACTGTTTAAGCCTGGCCTGAAAAGTTGTCCGTTTGAGGCCCATTCCTACCACCATAGCTGCTGATGTCACTCGGACTCTGCGCTCCCACTAGAGGCCTTAACTTCAACGAGCCCCTGACGCAGAAACCAGGGCCCTGCACCAGAGAAACCTTCTGTAGTCACAGGGACACAAGACTAGAAGAGATCCTGGCCATAAAATCTCATAGTTTGTTCTTGTGGGCAGCTTGTTTTGTGTCATTTCAGAATAGGTTCCAGACAGTTTGAGCAATAAAATCTTTCTGTTTAAATGACCTGCTTTCTAGACAAGCAAATTTGTGTGGGGGATGTCCTAGCCACAACCTCTCTTTGCTTCAGCAAGAGATTGCAGTAATTATATCTTTTTTATTAAACTTACTGAAAACAGAAGCCAGAAGTTACTCTGACTAGAAGCCACAATATGGTAACTGGCATTTGACCTCTAAAGGGAAAGTTGCGGGAAGTTTTCACATTTACCAGAGCTAGCTGTCAATCTTAGCAGCGACACTGCTTGATTTTTCTCCAGTAAGCAGGCTCTGCAGGAGAAACATAGCACAAGTCATCAGGGCTGGATTTTTTTCACCACTTGTTTTTCAGCTGTGAGCCTAAATATGCTGATATGTATGCAATTTCTGTTCAGTTTATCTCTCTTGATCATTCACATTTTTCCCTTTCTGCAGCTGCAGGAAGGATAATCTCAGTTAGAAATTGTAAAAATAAGCAGGTGGGACTCTAATAGGAATCAATCTGTGCAAACACAAAGGAAAAATATGTTTCTTCTGGTGTCTTTATTGTGTACGAAATGTATTAGCTGTGAAGAATGCTGGTGTAAGTCTTTGCATAGGTGGTTATTTTACACAGAACTTCTTAAACACCCTCTCATTCGGTATTTTCTTTTTTGTGTGTGTATCTTCTCATCTTTTTTTCTTTCCTTTTGGACTGAAGTCAGTAAACTGTCTTCATGCTATACTGGTGAAATTAATTTTCTTGTGAATTAGCCAATAAAAATAAAAAGGTTGTATTTGTTGCAGGACAAGGAGGAATGCAACAGTCTTGAAATTATTTAAAAAAGCTCATAAATCCAATCTTAACCACTCCTGAAAGTGGCTGGTATTTCACCCCTACATACCTTCTGCATATCAAACATCTGTAGAAATCAAACAGCTGTAGAAGACATCTGGAGATTTGTCAATTTTGAAATATCTTTGCCTGCACAACAAACACTGGTTCAGATATACTCCAGTACATATCAAGATCTCCAGTACTTTCAGTAACACAGAAACCTCCCATAACAGTCATAAAAGGCTTAAATTTCTTCTGTTTTTTGCACGTCTTGGAATTCCAACCAGGTTTACATACTTTTCAAAAATGCCCCGTATTAGTAAGCCACCCTCAACTGAAACCAATAAACATGTAGAGTACAGAGGTTTTGCATTGCTTCTTCAGCTTACTTAAGGATGACGTGAGGAATCATAGCAGTCTGCATGAATAGAGTGTCTTCCTCATGCCCAGCGTACCAACACCGTTCATGTTGCCTTTTGTGAAATGGCAGTTTTGTTCTCAGTGTTTTTATTCCACTGTTATTTTTTACCTGACATCCCATGTTTCTCTGAGGTAAGGCACCTTTTTCTTTCACTGGAGTGAAAAAACTTTTTTTTTGTTCCTGTAGTTAGGCCTTGACTCTTAGTAAAGTTATTCTTGTGAGTGATGATGTCCAAATGTTGGTGCAAACTTTTTGTTCCCCACCTGGGGCACAGTGACACTGTCCCTACTTCAGTTCACTTGTTCCTTTCTGTTTAAAACATCTAGGGATGAAAAATGTATTACTCTCTTTTTTTCTTTTCTTTTTACCCGCCCTCCCCCTTCTTTTTCATTTTTCCAGTTTACTATTCAGAGTTTCTGGGTTTGGAAAAGTTTATGGAAACCTCTTCAGAACTCCTTCCTTCATCAAAACAAATATGAAACAGACTCACACTCAAGATAAAGGAGAATTTTGGTGTAAGAAGTTTAGGTTCTTTTTCTTCAACTTCTGAAACACAGTGGGAGTCATTAAGTTAAGAAAATATTGCTACACTGTCGTTTTTACAGTAAATGAATTATGTAGTGCTTGACACATTGACAGAGAATTTAGGAAGCAGGTTTTACAATGTGTCTAGGAAAATATCTCCTGAACTTTATCCTAGAAGCATGTCAAAAGTTTTTTATTTATTACTTTAATATGTCTGAATTACATTTTTAAACTATTATTTCTGAAAGTTATAAACACAAACTATTTTATGCATACTTTTAAATAGCTTAACATTTCTGGATACTGAGTTTGCTGCACCAGAACAACCAATATCCAGAAAAATAATGTGTCTGAATGACTTTATTTTGCTTAAGTATATAGAACAAATGTGCTCACAGAAAATAACTTTGAGTTTTGTGGGTTTTTTTTACCTTTTGAGTGCTTCAGCAGACTCTCAGATCATCATTATAATTTGTTATATGGAGACTGCTGGGGATCAGAAGAGGTCAAACTAAGCTATTTGCTTTTCATGCTATCATTACTTCCTAGAATTGCTCATCTGCAGAATCATAAATAGATGTTATGCATAACAAGAGCAGGTGGCTAATTAAAAAAATACTGTAGAAGGTGTTAGGGAGCTATGAAAATCAATGCAATATTAAGAATCTGTCTGGTTTTTCTTTTTTTGCCTGGTGTTAAATTAATGCATATTTTTTATTGGTAGACTTTTATTCATATTTAGTAGGATCATTCAGTAAAATTAAAATCAGGTTTATGACCCTTGAATAAGGGATTTTAAAAAATAACATCTGCTATATGTATTCCAATATTAGTGCAAGCTGGCATGGACTAATCACAACCTCTCCTCCTTGTTTTGGCACGAGATTGCAGGAATTATGTCCTGTATTTCCCCACAATCTCCATAATTACAATGGAGTGGTATACTGGCCATGTGCTGGACATGTAGGGCTATAACACTACCAGCAATACAATATTAGCTAGCAATATCTCCAATTGATTTTCACTTATATCTATTGACGCATATGTACACAGTCTTTTTGGTCATGAATAATTTCAGAAAACTCTAATATCCTTTTCAGAACAAATATCCACTTCACTTCCCTTTTTTTATGACGGGAATTCTGGGGAATACAAGACTTCTTAAAGTCTAAAAAAGATCATTTTCCTCACCCCTACACACCATATCTTTATGACAGCTCTTCTCTGGCATACAGTTTTTTCTCCTTGTCTCATGTAAGATCCTTTTGGCTTGTCTGCTTTTTTCCTTCAATTTATCTTCCTTTCTTTTTTTTTTTCCTCCCCATCTTCTCCCTCATCCCCCCAACCTCACTATTTCCTAAAAAAACTAAGATAAAATAGTATTGTCTTCCTGAATTTTGTCACACATCCCCCCCTCCGCCACATACCCCCAGCTTGTTGTTACTGTAGAATTAATACAAGATCAGACCTAAAAGAACACAGCCTGAGTGTAGTCCCTTTAAATGACCAGTACCTGTTTATAACATCTGGATGTTTAAAATAACTTCTCCTGAGATGTTACAAGTTCTGGGGTCTTTCTTGAAAAAGGATAACCTAAGTAATTAATTTTACTTGCTATATTTTTTACTCTGATATTCTCTGGAAGAAAACTGTCACATTGTACATTTATAGCTTCAAACCTGTAAAAGCAATGAATTGCTGTGAAGTGCTGCCATGGTCATACATCATTCCACTCTCTACCAGAAGGTCTTGTTCCAGCTGCGTTTTATGTACTCTGAACCAGATCCTTACAATGGTACTGACTGCTCATTTTAAACAATGAAATTCCTTGGATGAGTGGGGTAAGTTTTTGCATAAATAAAGATGATTCTTTTTTCAGTTTCTACAGTGGAGGACTGTGGCACAGATTCTATGTCCTCTATTTTTTTGCTTCCAATCCAAATCTCCATCTGGCTCCAGGGATTTTTGGACTCTGAGCTCTACTTTCTCATTGTCAACCGATCTTTAAGATTTATGCATACATATTGCAAAAAAAGTAGTGCAATATAACTCAGCGTGAAGTCTTTTGGAAGGAAAACATGGTACTTGTTTATGAAATCTTTAAGCAAGTTTGTTTTATGCATTCACATATGTTCTTTCACAGTTTTCATGCACTCACTCTTCCACTCACACACACACATACTCGTAAGCACCAAGATGTACATGTCCAAGTGGACGTGCAGGTGTTTCCATTCATATCTACTGCATTCATACACCAACTTTAATATTTCTGTTAAAAACCTCTACAGCATCAAAAGATCAAGTATTTGGAAAAAAATAAATCTGGAATACTTCGCTTAACTGTCTTTCTCTTGTACAGTCTACATCTCAAAAATAAGTAAAAAAATAATTCATCTCTATTTCAATGTAACAAATATCTCTGCTATAAAATCAATGTGACTGACACTTCAGTAGAAAAGAAGAATGTTAGGTGATAACAAGCATTCTCTTGTTGATATAAATCATCAGTCATTTTGAATATGTGATCACATTAAATGACATAGCAGTACCAAATCTGGGAAAGAATTAATCTGCTAAAAGAACTTGGGGTACCATGGTAACTATTATTTCCAGAACTCACAAGTTACAGTTGGACTTAAAAAGATGTCTATCACTATTTATGGAAAATATCTTGTATAGGCTAATAAGATAAAGCACAAGAAGTCCATTGTTTTATTTTTCATCCCAGTCCTGAGAAAATCTTCTATGTGCTTACGACTATCAAAAATCTTTTTATTTGTAATTGTGTTGGAAGACTAAGAACTTTTGACTGCAGTGTAACACTTAATACTTTAAGGCCTACATTTGGAATATTAATTGGAAATGGCCCCTACAGGTCCTTTCCCCACTTTGAAGTGTGCGTAAAATACTGTTTTCTTCTACTCATTAGTTAAATTCCCTCAAAGTGCTATAAACAGAGGAACAAATCCAATAGACTCTATTTTTCAGAAGTTTGTAAAGGTTCAAATGTTAATCTATTTACACATGTATATAGCTCCAGAGGTAAACTTATTCACTCCCAGCAAGTAATTTTTGTATTGTGGGTTTGCATCTAATAACACTATTACAGAATGCAACGTATAGGACCAGCTTTCTCATTTAAAGTATTGGTGATGTGAAAATGAAACCTTTAATAGCTGGCACTTTGTGTAGCAGTACTCATGTATTCAGCAGTACTTCATGCAGCAGACATGTAGCCTCAATAAAAGTCACTGGCAGTTCTATTGGCTCTGAAGTTCAATATGTGTACAAGTGCTTTGCTGGGTTAAGATCTTAGTTTTATTTGAAAGAAAGTATTATGATGTTCAACTCAATAAAAGTCACAGTCTTCATGTATGTGAATAATACATAAATTATTAAGGTCCCATCTGCCAGGTGTCAGAAGTAAGAATAAGATTAAAAGATCACAAAATTCCTTTTATATAAATTTAATAGTTAATGCTGGCTGGATCATTTCAATACTGATCCTCTTTAGGGCTTCTCTTCTGCAAGGACTGACACATGGTAGCAGATGAAGCAGTTCTGGCATCAGTGCCATCCCAGCTTGACCTTAAGTCTGGCACAAGGGCTAGAAGAATGAAGACAAACCTACAGTGACGGATAAAGATTATTATGGTTTTATCTAGAAAGGGGAATTAATGACTTGTGTGGGTGAAATAGACCAGGTCTAGCTATCTGATAAGCACAGAACTCATTCAGGCTGGGGATTTCTCAGTGTTGGGAGGTTTTCTATGGAAAAGGGCAGAATAATGTCTCTCACAAGGAATTCCTTTTTAGAAATAAAGTGAGGAAAAAAAAATCTTTCAGGTTTACCAAACTTTCTAGAACTTTTGCACAAAATGCCTCTACTCCTTCCTTAAATAAACAAAAAGGGCATTGCAGGGGCCACAGAACTGCTGTCCACTGTACAGAAAAATGTGACAAATTAATTGAAAAATTTTGTCCCTCCCTCTTCCTCTGGAAGCTTTTCTTCCTTACTTGCAAATTGTGTTCTGGGTTGTGTGGGGTTTATCCCCTGCTATTCAAGTACTTTTATGACAGATTCCTACAGAGAGAACAGACTAGGGAATCAGTTACTATTTGGGGCATTAATAGTCTAACATGGAAATGGAGATGCAAAACCAGAGGAAGGACTCTATTTTCTCTGATCTGAATGGATTAACCTTGGCATCGCTTCTCTTCCCCTCGGTGCTTCAGTATTTCATCCCTGACAGCCAACCATATAGTCAATGAAGATCCTTTACTCACAGTTTAAGTCACAAATACTTCAGCAATCCAGAATTGTTACAGGACGGAATCCAGTATTGTCACTTGTTTAAGACTAATATTGGTCTCAAAACTTTGCACACATTTACTAATATATAATTACTATAGTGAGATGTAAAAGCAAAAGAGATAAACTTGCACATCTTAGTTTACTGATTTTTTAATTGAGAAGAATTATCGAAAGATAGTGTGTAGCAGTAGGATGAAAACTGCTCCTGTCAGATGCAGAAGGTATTTTCTTACATCTTCAATGTTGGGCATATGGTAAACCAGCATCCCCGTTTTTTAGTGAAAAATACAGAGTCACTAATTTATATGCTGAGGAAAAACACTTGATTTTTAAACACTGACCTAAGTTTTTAAAACCATGTAATAGTACCAAGACTAATTTAACTATACCTTTGTGCCTAACTTGGTGACTGAAGGATTAAATACTGGAGACTTGTATTAGCACAAAATTGTTGCAATACAGCCTGACCTGTGATGCAGACAAGGGTACTAGCAGATATTTGTCACCAGTCTTTATAATTGCTGTTGGAATGCTTTTATTGGTGTCTTGTTTACATATTTTTAACAAGAGCATAAATAATGTGAAAATGCCACGGTGTTTCTTAAGCACGTGATATTTTGACAGCATGGGTCCCAAGAGGAACATTGCTTCCAAGCCTTTGTATGTATTGAACTGTAAAAGCCCCTCTCCTCAAGGCAGAATGAGCATTTGTGCCTTCTCTGTAGAATAACTTTACAAAGCACTGTTCACTTCCTGCACTACAGACGTGTTTCGTGGTCTAAGCACAAACATGTTGTATCATCAAATGTTCTCTTTATGCTGTATTACCAAGAACTAAACGTGTCTTGAAATGAATATTCAATTTAACTTTTCTGTAAAAAATAGGCTAAATTCCAAGTCGAGTAATTCTTAGTTTTGTTCTGAATTTGCTGCCTGTTTTTTTGCATAGGGTGAACAACAGTCTTAGCAAAAATACTGTACTGTATTTGTTCATGCTGTCTGCTCTCTAAGGTATTACAAATGTTTCTGACAATATTGTAGTGGAGACTATGACCTTTTGACGTGAACAGATGGGAGAAAGAAAAACAGTGTAATTAAAACTTAAATGTTGAAAGTTTGAACTTGCAGTCTGTGCTCAAAATGAATTCCCTCTGTAGTGGGAGTTCAGCTTGAATAAACACTACACTAAGGGCTTTTAAGAAACCGTGAAAATTGTGCCTTTGTTTGTCCTGTCATACTTTAATGAGGTGTCAGGCATGTTTTAGAAAGAGATGTTATTAATCGCCAGTATTTTTCTATACTGCTTCTTCCAGTAGTGAGCCAGAAAACAAGCTATCTGTTTGTAGTGTCCCCCTGTCTAAACACTCCAAGTCAAGAATGATCAGGTGCTTAGGGCATTAGACAGAATTAAGAGGATACATTACCTGGTTCAGTTTTAAAGTTGGCATGACACATGGTAGGTCATTTTAAGTCTGTTTTTCAGGCACAAATTACAAACAGTGTGTTTGTCTTTAGTCCACTATCCTACAATGATGACTCAGGTAAGCATAAGGATATAAAGTTCATTTTCTAATGATCTGGTATAGCGAAGCTCTACCTCCACTTCTTTCGTATTACATGGAAGAAAAAAAAAAAAGCAAAACAGTTTTAATCCATTGTTTAATTTGTTTTGAAACAAGAAGCCTATTCCTATTTAAGTTATAGCTTTTTTTTTTTTTTCTGTCAGTGACACTAGTAGTGTCTAACCTTCTATAACCTTCAAACTGCTGTAGCTTTGTGCTTTACAAAAAAAATTTTACTCTGGTAATTACCAAGAATTTCAACAGAGATATTTTTACTACCTAAAATCCAACATTTCAGACATTTTGGTGCCCCGGTCAGAGTATCAATTCTAAGTGAGTTTCAGGGCTGGTTTTGTTGCCTGACTTAGGTAAAAGTGAGTGATCACCTGCTTTCATCACACAAGCAGTTAAGACTGGTCATGCTTTTTCTCCCAAAATCAAAATTGTGTTGGAGTCCTACCTCTCACAGAAGTTGTTATGGTTGAACTAAACTAGCGTTTTGTAAGTATCCACTAAAGAATATTGATACTGGCTTTGATTTATCTGTCTCTTTACAAAACTGGAAGGTATAAAAAAAGAAAAAAACCTGTGCTAGTTAGGCATTACAAACAATAAACAGCAACTGTAGTACAGAATTTCTGAAAAAGACTCCTGCAAGACTTTGATTCTAGTGTGTTTAACTTTCTTAATTAAAACTCTATAAACTGGAGAATGGAAAAAGTCTTCCATAATGCAGGTCATAAAAAGCAAATGTGTATGACCCACTCCTAGCAGCAGATACATGAAAGAAACTACAACATTATTCCCATTTTAAAAGAAATGAATAATTTACATCAGCTTTTGGATCATAATTTTTTCTTTTTCTGCAAATGGAGGAAACTTTGTGAGGAATTACTTTTTTTCTAAAAGGAAACAAAGTTTGGCAGAGAACTTTGCCTTTGAAAACCTGTATTTTTATATTATGACCCACACTTTGAAAAGGAGACAACCTTTCTGCCCCTCTGCGATTGTGCAATATCCTTGAAGTAATTATTTCTATGAAAAGCTAATAAAAGAAAACATGTGATCTCGTTTTATGTGTTGTCATGGAGGTAGCAGAGTTCATGAAATAGTTGCATAATTCTGTGGAGCTTGAGGTAGTCATGAAAGCATGATCAAAGGCCTGTGAATGAAAGCCCTGCAGATACTTCATACTTGAGGTCTACTTGTGATGTAAGATCCTGGAAAATGTTCATATTGTAAAATATAAAAAAAATTTCTTTTGTTGAACTTCATGAGGTTTCTACCAGCTTATTTCTCCAACCTGTCCAGATCCCTCTGAACAGCAGCACTACCTTCTCCTCAGGTATCTACTGCTTTCCCCTAATGTGGTATCATTTATGAACTTGCTGAGAACAGACTCCATCTATATTATTAAACAGATTAAACAGTATTGATAGTATTGATCCTGGAAGTATGCTACTAGTCACCAGCCACCAGCTGGGCTTTGTACTGTACTTTATGCTGATCATAATCCTTTGAATCTAATAGTTTAGCACTTTCCCATCCATCTTATTAACCTCTAATACAGTCCAAGTCTTAGCAGTTTAGTTAGAAGGGTGCTATGGGAAGTCATATGAAAGGCTTTGCTATAGTCAAGCTATGCAACATCCACTGCTCTTCGCTTGTCCCCAGAGTTGGTTATCTCATCATCAAAAAGCAATCAGGTCAGTGAGGCTTGATGTCTCTATGGTAAAAGCTAGTCCTAACCATCATCTTGTTCTTCATGACCCTGGATGTGTCTTTCAGGAGTATTTTCTCCATACTTTTGCACTGACTAGTCTGCAACACCCCAGGTCTTCTTAGCCTCTCTTGAATATGGATGTGATGTCTGCCTTTTTTTTTTTTCCAGTCATCAGGAGCCTCCCTTGATTGCCATGACCTTTCAAAAGTGATTGAGAGTGATCTCACACATTGACATCAGCCAGGTCTCCCAGGACCCTTGGATGCATCTTATGAGGTCTCATGAACTCACGTGTATCCAGTAGGTTAAGAGTGCCCTTATTGTGGGCACTACCTCACTCTTCTAGACTCAGCTATACATGCATTGAAAGACAGAAAACAAGAAAAAAAACGTGAAGCATTTTCTCCACTTCCAAAAATATGAATGTCACCACACATCCTTAATTACTAATCTCCAGTGCATTTTTAGTTCATCCAAGATATATTTCAGCTATTTCCCACATGTCTCTGAGAATAACTTTTAATTTAAATATTTATAATATTAATCTTGTTTATATTTAATTTTTTAGAGGGAAAGCACAACTGAGGAAATTACTATGAAGTAGAACTAGACACTTGAACTATGTCCTTCCTTTGTTTTCAGGAAGGTATCCAAGGAAAAAAGGCCATCCGCCCTCTGATTTCACCACCTAGCTTTTGAACCTATTGACCAGTTTTACCCAATCGGAAAACAAAAAATGGGAAAAGTCTGATAGTTAGTTAAATTCCAATAAATCTCACACAAGAACAAAAAAATGTGCTTGTACTAAGTAGAGAGATAGAAATAAGCAGTAAGAAATCAGAGGTTTTACAACAGCCAACTGGGTGCTGACAGGCTATCAGTGTTCACCTAGTCTCAGGTGAGTCGAAACGTGTGTTATTCATCCCCCAAGAAGACTCCCACAGTAATTACTAGAATAGCTAGTAATAGGTTTGCTACTTCACCTGAACATAGAATAACTTAATAGATGCTAACAAATTTGCTCCTCTTTGTTCTTTCCTAATATCATAAGAAAATATTAATAAATTATGTAGACTTCTGCCCCAAACTGCACAGCACTATTTTACTTATGGATTTCATTTTTCTGGTCTTTTGCATTTGTTTGTGGCAGTTTAGGTCTGTACTAACCTTTCATCTGACGAAGTTTCTGCTTGCTTGGTTGTAGTACACTACACATATTGTATACAGGACCTCGGGTCATAGGCCCATTATGTCTGATGATGACTAGCAGAGACTTCCAAGCTTATTTGTGAAGCTGCTGAAGTAGCTAGAAAATAGACATTACATCCTAGGGTAAGCACAACCAGTTCCCAAATTATTTCCAGTGACTATATGTCACAAAGTGTTGGTTTTAAGCGGTAACAAAGTATGCAAATGCTGTGTTTTGGAATATTGTTCCACTGAAAGATTAAAATCCTCTCATATCTTCAAAAGTGAGTGTTTTTTCACAGTTGCTTTCATAATTCATACACATGTATATAATAATTCGTTGCAAGCGTTTTCCAAGTGTACAGATGCTGGGGATAAATGAAGGGATCAAACTCATGCCAGACTTTTTTTCCATTAACATCAAAGACTAGATGAAGCATTTGCCACCCACCAGAAAAAGCCTACCTGTCCTCTCTCCCAATCTCAGTCTCTTTCCAGTTTCTATTTCCCTTCACCATGGACCTAGCATGCTATTTCAGCAGTGCCACCATAGCCTCCATCTATGCTACACTCACATCAAGTCGGTGCTGCTCGCTGCTGCCTCTTGGTTTCATTTTCAGCCAGAGAAGAGCATTCAGGGGAGCACCTGCCCTTTAGGGTCTCTTGCCCCTCAGCTGCTTCCAGTAGGTAGGCAAGACTGCCTCACTGGAGGCACAGTCAGCAGGGAAACTCACACACGTTTCACTCCCAGGATAACATCCAGGCAAACTGCACTGCTCTGCCCTCCAGCAGGCTTGTCAGCACTCACTAGAAGCAACAGCATGATCTTTTCTCTCATGAGTTTGAGGCAAAAGCAGAACTACCTTCAAGCCACCTGTCCCAAAAGTTGGTTGCCTGTGCCCTGCAACATCATAGCAATGATAGATCTGCAAAGATGACAGGCCCAGGGGAGACTCTCAATACCTCAGGCAACACCATGCCGCTGTGATAGTAATCTGACTCTGCCTGAAGTAGACACAAACAAACACAAATCCATTCTTCATTAACAGGAAGGGGCTGTCAAAAACTGCTCTCAGAAACACCTCAAGGAATAGAACATATTTACACAGTGTTCATAAAGTTGCTTTTCTTTTTTATTTCTTACATCAGAAGTATGAAATATCCACAGGGCCTTCATTCTCAGGCCTTTGATCATGACTTCCTTGCCAGATTCAATGTCAGTTGGGCATTGGCTTTCCTAACGTCATCCCTGAGTGCTAGAACAAGACCTCTGTATTCCTCCTAGGCCCCTTGTCCCTGCTTTCACCTTCTGTATGCCCACTTCTACATCTTAGTTTTGCCTGGATCTCCTTGTTCCTTCATGCAGGCCTCCTGGTCTTTTTGCCTGACTTCCTTGCTCATCGGGTTGGACCGCTCTTGAGCTTCGAGGAGGTGATCCTTGAATATCAAACAGCTCTTTTGGACCCACCCTTGGTTTGGGTCCTTATCCTATGGGACTCTTTGAGCAGATCCATGAAGAGGCCAAAGTGTGCTTATGCCTGGCTGCTGTGTTGCTCCAGAAAATACTGGGGCAGTTAAACCTCCTCTGCAAGGCTACTTCTAGCTGTCTGTAGCAGGACCCATCCACACGATAGATGAGAAAAGAGTAGGAGAATAGGTTTGTTCAGCCTTAAGGACTGAGCCTGCAAGGAGTCTTATTTGTTGCCTTCAACTGCTGAATGGGAAGGTGTAGTGAAGATGGAGCCAGACTGTCCTCGAAATGTATGGTGAAACGAGAAGCAGAAAGCAACACAAGTGAGAACAAGAGAAATTCCAACTAGCTGTAAGGAAAAGTTCTCTTCACTGAGATCATGCTAAGCACTGAAGCATTGTCCAGGGAAGCTGTGAAACCTTCAGTTCTGGGGTTTTTCAAGATCTGACTGGAAAAAGCACTGAGGAAGCCATCTAAGTGGACCTACTTATAGCAGAGAGTTGGATCAGGTGACCTCCAGTGGCCATTTCCAACATAAACTAGTCTATACCTTCTGTCTTGTTAATGCGAAGCAAAATGAAAACATTTCATAGGCCCTGAATGATTGCTTCCAAGCCTCTAGGTATTTCAAACTTGTCCCAAATAGTTCAGCAAGTCTTGGACTCTGCTAGGCTAGAAAATTTAAACCAGGCAAATGGAGCCCTGTCACCACCTGTTGACATGCCTTCTTGTAACTCACAGAATGTTAGGGGGTTGGAACAGACCTCTGTGGATCATCTAGTCCAACCCCCCTGCCGAAGCAGCGTCACCTACAGCAGGCTGCACGGAACCGCGTCCAGGTGGGTCTTGAATATCTCCAGAGAGGGAGAATCCACAGCCTCCCTGGGCAGCCTGTTCCAGTGCTCCGTCACCCTCAGAGGGAAGAAGTTCTTCCTCATGTTCAGACGGAACTTCCTCTGCTTCAGTTTGTGCCCGTTGCCC
>Ga0065711_1010896_pt1 | contig 16551 bp, 10 predicted proteins | sample Hoacrofraction12_FD_59098 | JGI IMG/M metagenome (GOLD analysis project Ga0065711, IMG submission 59098) | Hoatzin crop microbial communities from Cojedes, Venezuela - Epithelial fraction 12 v2 (version 2) | ecosystem: Host-associated > Birds > Digestive system > Esophagus > Crop | place... | reverse complement strand
GGGGAGTTAATGGCGCTTAAACGCCCGGGGGGGGAGGGACTCACGCACACACACGCACACGGCTGCTGGGCATCCCGGAGCAGCCCCCGCCTCGCCAGAGCGGGCTTGGGCTCTGCCTTTCGCCGCTTCCCGTGGCCAGGGGTGCTCGGGAGCGCAGCAGTCGCCGGCGATCCCCTGCGTCTCGCAGGCCACCGAACTGCTGTTTGCCGGCCGGAATACCTCCCCGTCTGCCTGTTCGTGTGCTGGACGCGTAGGGCTGTGCAAGCACAGGAGGGAGAAGTGAAATTTGACCAGGGTTATTATTTAAAGTTAGTTGGTATGCAAAAAATGCAGCACTTTTTCCCAAAAAAATTCAAGCTGCGTGTGTGGTCCTGTGTCTTATCGCTCCCTTTTATGTTACCAGCAGCTCTGTAATAACTTCCCGTAATGTCAGTGTTGTCAGTGCTTTCTAAAAGCCATGTGCTGGGGACCAGCCCGCTTGTCCTGGGCCCAGCTTCTCGGTTGGTCTTGGGAACGGAAGGCCTCTTCTGAAACCCGAGTTCTGGGTGATGCCGTGGAAATAGGGTTTAGATTTGTCAGTCTGAAATGCTAAGGTATCCGTTTGTCTTTTGAAGCCAAGTACTAAAACGTGATCCGCAAACTGTACTTCTAATGCGCAATATTAAATGTCTCAAAGCAGGCCAGAAGGCATTGCAGCTGAAGTTGTGCTGGTTAACATCGATTCTTTCGTAGGTCTCAGGTTGGTACCAGCAAAATTATACCGTTGCTGTGGTTAGCAGGGTGGCAGAGCACGTGCTTGTGTACTGCTGGGGGTCTGTACGTGTGAAGAAGGAAGATACATAGCCGCTTCTCCCTTGCTCCTGAAAGAGATGATAGCTCACAGGAGGTGCGCTGACCACAGACATCCCGTCGTTTGCCTGAGGTTTTCTCGTGCAGCGGAGATCCTGCTCTCCTGCAGCAGATCTGCTGCCGCCCGTTGCAGTAAAGGTCATCTGCAGCAGGCACACTGCTGCTCTGCACTGGGGCTTCCCTGGAAGAGCGCATCTCGCTTCCCCCCTTTCTAAGCGCAGGCCCTGGGGCGAGTCTTCAGCACGGCAAGAGCTGCGGAAGAGTGATGCATTAAGGCTTGTGCTGTGGCTCCCAGATTCTCTTATGCAGCGGAACCACTTATTCCTTTCTCTCTGTTCATGGGGTCTTGGACTCCCTTCAGAGGTGCTTTTTATTTACATGGGAATCCAGAAGGTGAGATGTAGGTTCTAAAAGCCAAGCTCTTCAGAGTGCCTGGACAAGAAGAACTGAGTTTCTAGACGCAAGGTCTGTAATATTTGGCTGGTGACCAGTAAATGTTTGTAGATGAATAGGAGTCTCTGTTCAGATGTCTCAGAGCAGGACATGCAGTGGTAAGCAAACTCTAGAAATAGTTCCAAGAACTTGCTACCTGTAAGAAACTGAAGCATTACCAGAACACAGGTGTTACATGAAGGCCCAAGCTCTAAATTTTATTCTGGACTTTGTGACTTTGGTGGTAAGTGGCTGAATGATAGTGCTGTTTAGGTATCAGCTTTTCTTTATTTCTGTTTATCTCTGTTTTGTGTAGCAGCACGTGGAATTGCAGAACACTAACATTTTTCATGAACTTCCTTCTGTATCTATGGCAGGTCCCAGAATTCTTATAACAAGCTTTCCACTGGACTGGAAAAAAAGGAGTAGGATTAAATCAAAACCACCTAAATTCCAGCATACATTTAACTGAAAACACTGGGATTTCTAGTGTGGAAGGTGGACGGGTACTGAAAGCTGTCTCCACTAGCTTGTTCAGGTGCATGGGAATAATCTTATAAACTTTCCTGATGCAAAGGGGATCAATATCTTAAGACTGACAGTTCTTATTAGGTAAAAATGAAGCTTTGTATTAGAATTTACTCGTCCAGTATCTTCAGAAAGTGGCTGATGTGTTCACTGCACGTGCTAGTATGGTTTGCATCATATACTTGGAAGAAAATATTTCTTGGTCCTCTTTGGATCTTAATTTCTGCTTTTCCCTCCAGGGCAATGAAGGTGCTACTTCTGTGCAGTAACAAGAAGAGAAAGTTTTAAAGACTTTTAAGAACCTGTCCCCTGGACTCTCTTTAGCCTTCTCAAGTCGTGTTCTGAGTTACTTCAAGGCGAAAGAGAAGCAAAACGTCCCCATCTATTTCTGGTTTTAGAGGTTTTTTTTTGTTGTGTTTTTCTCTTTTTTTCACAATTCTGTTTCCATTATTGAAATGATGCACTGACTTTGCATTTTATCCTTGTGGACTTTGATACGGAGTCGGTGGTGTTTTTGTATTAGAAGCCTGGCTTCCTCTTGCTTTCCTGGCCCCTGTAAAATAGGATGTCTGTTTAGGAGTTTATAATGTAAGAACACAAGCACCTCGGTGTTTGGTGGACTTTATTCCTGCGTTTGTTTGAGGTAAGGAAGTGTCTTCTCTGCCTACGCTAATGGCAGCCTCGTGTACCTGTCGGCAGCCACACAGGAAGTTTTGAAACTCGGCAGAAAGTAGGAACCCACATCTACTGGTAGGAACCCACATCTACTGAGCCCCCAGTCGGTTTCTTACATAGTCAGTCATCGTTTAAAGAGGCGCGTATCCTCGCTTTTGTTACTCTAAAGGCTTATTGCACCGATCAAAAACGAGATCCTGCGGTTAAACTTTATTGCTGCTGTTGCCATTACCTTCTAAGTGCCTGATTGCATGTGAGGGTGAGGTTCTGATGCGAGCTCCTCGGTGTACGCCTGATGGAGGGACGGGAAGTGCCACCGACGACCGTCAGGCTGGCAGGAGAAGGCACTCGTGGCCTGCTGCGTCAGGGTGGAGAGTGGAATGCCTCCTGCGTGACTGTCGTTAATTTTCCATGCCCTTGTGCAAATTGTTGTTGAAAACTACTGGGGCTGGTGGGCTTGCCCGTGCCCAGCGTTGGTGGAGGCTGTGCTCGCTTAGGACGTGTGAGATGTTGACGAGACGTTCATGGCACCTGCTGGCTCAGGGTTCGGGTGGAGCTTGCTCTGCACCTGGAGGCAGTGGGCAGCGAGGACATGCCTGGTTAGTGCACCCGCTTGTGAATCTTAAAATGTAGGATTGAGGAGTCCTGGTTTTAGCTTGCTTTTCTGGTGAGAGCAAAATTATTTCTGTATTTTTACCACCCTCCCCCTTCCCAAAGATAAAGGGGAGGAGGGGGGTTAAGTTTACGTTCTGTTGTTTTGCCAACAGTCAGGACTTGGACATTCTGTTGCTTCATCGTTTGACTGAAATTTTGCTTCTGATCCTACAGATGTGGTGGACGTGTGTCTCTTTCTCTAAACTGTTTCCCTTCTGACTCCTGTGTGATCATAATGGTGCTTGCGGTGGAAAGGGGGAGCAAAAAGTTGTTTTGTGACCTAAAAGCCTTAGGTAGCCAAAAGGTGCCCAGTGTATTGCTAGTAGACAGGTGTTTGAAATGGTATCTTAATTGGGGTTTGGTTGTGGAAGATGAGACTTCCTGCAGCAAGGTATGCATGAACTATATGATGAAAATAAGCTTTTATAGAGCTTCAAATGCTTAGAATCCTAGTAGCAGTTTTCAGTTACAGCATTATTTCCTGGCAACTCTTGAATCCTACGCTTTTCTCGATTTATTCATTGAACTTTCTACTGCAAAAGAATAAGGATAAATAATGAACTGTTGCATCCGTTCTTTAGTTCGTGTTGTCTTAATCTGTAGAACATGTTAGATCTTTACAGCATTTACATTTAGCACTTCTTGAAACTTGTGGTCTATCTATGCTTGCGTTTTGTTGGTATAAACTCCACAGGGTAAATCTAGTGTGTTGTAACCATATACATCAAGCAGGATGGGAAGGGGGGAAAAAAGGTATTCCCAAGTTGAGAAATGGAGGATCTGCCGATGCAAGAAGGAAACAGCAGAAGCCTCACTTGAAAAAATGTGGCACATTTCTCCCTGCTCTTGGGTTCTCCTTTACTAATAGCTTCATTTCGTAAGTAGGGGCAACATTTGGTCGTCCTTGCCTGGGGAAGGTTTAAGTTCTGTGGAAGTGCTCATGTTCTATGATACACATAGTGTGTGTGGGTTTTGTTTTTTAAAAAAACTTACACTCTGTTTGAAAGGTGTTCTTACAGTTCATCACATGTTTTCTTTTGTTATTTCTCAGATGTAAAGGTAGCTTGGTGAAATTCTAGCTTTTAAGGAACAGCCATCGCACTGCTTTGATACTTGCTTTTATCCCCAGAACACTGGAAGCACAGGTGCGATGTGAGTGTGTGTGGTTAAGAGTAAATTACAAATACTTTGCTTGTGACCGACAGGTTATATTGAATGCTATAGTGTCAAATTTAGCCTCACTGAGAGGACAGGGCTGTATCAGAAGACCTTGTGATACTGCTTTCAACCTGAATTTTTCTATGATTCTGTAATGTTTGAGCTTCTCTATATGAAAATACTTTCTCTTGTGTCTCTATCTACATCTAAAACTTTATGGAGTGTTATTTGTGGTCCCTTTTCAACTGCTTTTTGAAAGGCTTACTCATTTCCACGTTTCCACCTGAAATGTGAAAATGTCTAATAGAACTGCACTAGCTTTTAGCATTTTGCTAGTATAGGTATGAAGCACGTTATAACTGCTGCGTACACTGAAAATGTACCAGTTTGCTGCTGATTTTGAGCCAGTACAAGGAGTGTGACTTTTCTCGAACCAGTAATGCCTAATCTTGTTGGTCAACAGGGCAGCTCAAGCTTTCCTTTCCGAAAGTATCTGTAGTCTACTATGGCTCTTTGTTGGACTGTGATGCAGCAGGTGATGGTTAAACTGTCCTTCCGTCTTGCGGTACGCTCTTCTGTATTCCGGCAGCGTGGGTTGCCATCGCTTGCTAAGAGTAGCTTGAAGTGTTGAGAGACAGGGGATGGAGGTGAAATTTTCAGTATGCTCTGAAATTTTTTTTCTTTGCACTGTTATGGGACTGATGGGTCTGGTCCATCTCGACGCTGAATGGGCTGGAAGTTCATCCGTTAACAAACAGCGTAATTCTCTTCCGTGTGTCCTGGCTCTGACTGGTATGTGGATGATCTTGAAGTGTATGTTCAAAGTGTTTTATCTTAATCATAAAGTTTTGCAGCTGTGTAACGCTTCCAAGTATACCAGCAAAGCATCTGCTTTAAAACAGAACTAACACTTGAAACTAATAATGCCAACAGACATAAAAATAAAAAGATAATGTCAGTTTAAACAGATCTGAAGCTTTATAAGCGTGCCGGTAAAATCGTGGTAGTTAGCAGGAAGCCTAAACTTAAAGCATGCTATCTTTTAAAGTTCACTTTTATATCCTTGGTAGAACTCCCTCAGTTTTCTGTAAGTTGGAAATTCTGTGAATTCACTTGCAGATCCTTTCCAGGGAAAAGGTGAGGGGTACCTTCCCACTTCTGCAGGGGAAAGCAGTGATTAGGAGACCACCTGCATGCTCTTCAGGCTTATCAACGTAGAGGTTGTTCTGTATCTACAGTGGATAATTCTTCAAAGTCTGCATCAGCATCCTGACTACATGGACTTGTGTGATTCAGTTTCCTGGAAGTTTCCTGAAGTCTTTCAAAGGACGTCGAAGTTGGAGAGACGTACTGTAAACTAATACAGCCTCTGGTATATTTGTGTATTGTTTGGTACCTGTTAGGTGGCTTCTGCTTTGGGAGGGCTACAGTAGGAGACCCAGGTGGCAGTGGTTAGGAAGGATGAAAACTGGCTGCTGCTGTGGATACTTCTAGGCACTGTTCTGGAGATACTCTTTCAAACTCGGTTCTATGCATACCCTGCTCTTGTCTTTCCTCGGCCTTGAAAGAGCAGCAGAAACAAAAGCCTGGATTTCAGGCAAGTGTACCTGCTTGAAAAACACTAAGCTTAACGTTGATTAGTCCAACTCGCTGAGTAAATAATTATGCTTCCTAGTAGTTTACTTCGATGTGGATTGTCATGTTACTCAGTTTGAAGTATCGCTTCTTTAACCAGATTTTTCTGGCTGCTGAGAGTGTGATGGTGAGGCAACATCTATTCTTGATGATGTGTTGTTTCCAAAGCCTCACTCACGCTGCAGTCCTTTGCCGTCTTTTTAGAGCTCTAAATCAAATATGCATTTTCGAGTCTGTTTAGCCTGGTCTTACATTGCCCTGGAGGCGAGTAAACCCTTGAGTTGATAGTTTGGCTTCTGTGTGTGTTTTTTTCAGTAAGGTGCCTGCGGCTTAAAGCAACGTGTTCCTTATCGTGCTTTATCACACCAAGTAAGTCGTATATTAAAAATAGGTTTTTGCATAATCTGTGTTTTGAATACAGGTTATTTTGAGGTGTTCTGAAATACTTTGCGTTCAAATAGCTATAATCTAGTTGTGTATTACATTGGATATTACAATTTAAACCCTCAGTTTAGATACAAGCATGAAATATATATACTTAGCTCTATATTATTTCAGCGTATTATACTCCCGGCATTCAGAGTCTTTGAACTTTTATCGGTGTCATAAAAACCGCTTCAGTGGTTGCTGGTCTTGGCTTTTGCAAAACACTGAGGATGATACTGAGTACAAGAGCAACGCACAAAAAGGTGATCGGAGGTTCCTGTAGTCTGACTTGGTGGCGGAGAGGAGTTTTGATCATAGTCACTTACAGCAGACGTGATTTACCACAGCCCTGAGAGTCGCTGTGCTTTGTCGGCGTTGATTCTGTGTGTGTGCAGACGGACGTGAAATGCTTCCGAACCAGTTCAGTGGGTTCTCTGCTCTGGCGCTTGGCAGAACGAGGGCCTTTGTCGTTTCTGTTTCTTTTCATAAAGAAGTGGAAGTTAGGCATTGGAGGCTAAAGGTGAGCGCTTAGGACTCTACCTAGTAACATGCAAATGCTTTGCCCCAGGATATATTGTTTAGATGTTTATGTACATACGGTTATGAATTTAAATGGGATTTGTTCCTTATCTCATGTTTAGAAATAATCTGTAACTGTGCTGTGTTTTGTATACAAATTGAATAGTGATGTTGTATTCGTTGTGGTAATTCTGCTATAGAATTTGGATTTGAAAACGTGTTTGCTTGAATTATGTAAGTTTGCATGTCTGCAATACAATTCTATATGGCTTTAAGTGCCAGGCCTCTAGGTTTGATACCCAAACTAGCTTTTACGTAATTGCAAAAGATGCCGTGGCTACCTATTCGTTACCTTGCAGGTGGGAAACTGGAAATGAAACCTGGCCGATTTTGTCGTATTTCAGTCTCTGCATACCCTAGTCAGTGGAAAGCTCTTCTCGGTGTAAGGATTGCTGGGCTGCCAGAATTGATCTCGTCTGCCCCATTAGCCTCTTATTTAAATATAGTTCCTGATACTCCTGTGGCTGTTTGTCTTTAATACATACATATATTGAAGAGATACGTGTAGCAGAAACATGATTAGAGCCTGCCGATCGCTCTGGTTACTTGTAAAGCTTCTTGGAGAGAAGTTTCTTAGGATGGGTGCCAACCGTCCTCTCTTTTAGAGGTGCCTTTTCAAAGGAAAAACGAGCCAGGACACCGTTGCAGGAGGGGAAGCTGGCAACATGGAAAACTGGTTCAAACTGGGAGCTGGTATGAAGCAGCAGTGCACTGCTTTCCAGAACTGCCTTAAATTAGGTTGAAATACCTGTTTCCTAGTTTGGTTTTCCTGACACTTCAATTCTAGAGCCCCCATCAACAAATCCTTCTATTCCTTCAAGTGATAGTCTGAGGTAGAACTATGTATGTTGTGCAAGAGCGGGCTGCACAGTGAACAGCTGGAATGTTTTGGCTGCACAGTGAACAGCTGGAACAGTAACTGGAGTACGTCTTCCCAGGAGTAGCCTTTTCTGGAGGAAAGTAGTATTATAGTAGGGACAAGGGATACTCGGGATCCACTATATTAAAAAAAAAAGTAGTTTGTTAGAGTACAAGACGGGGCGATTCTTTATAGTACTTAAACATGCAACATGTGAGCAGCTAAATAGACAGGTAGTCTCACTGATGTAGTGTAACTCAAATGGCTGCTTTTAAGAGGTGATCTTCTACTGCCCAGTCATGGACTGACGTGTGGATCAATAAATGTCATGATACAACTGAGCTGTATTGCTTGGATTTCTTAGCCTCGTTGATATGGTGGTCTTCTGGTCCATCTTCATCTCTGTAGTAGATGACCCGAATGCTAGCTCTCGCAACTTTTACGTCTGACCTGCATACACATGGCACTCCTTGCTATTTCAAATGTGTAGTTGGTGTAACAAAAATTAGTATTGTGATTGTATGAGAAGAACTCGTCTTCAAGGTCCACCAGCTAAACATACGACACTAGGGTTTGAAATTCTAGTGTATGCAGTAAGTACTTGTGTTCGCTGTTGAACTAATTAGATGCTGTGTCCTGCCTTGTCTTGAATAGGTTTGTTAGGATCACATCTTCATTCTGCTGGTTCTGTTAAGAAAAATACGCCATTCTCCGTTTTGCCTTCGCTCTCTTCTTACTCTGTTCTTTTTCTTTCTTCTCTCCCGTATCGTTTACGGTTCGTTCCTTAGGTTTTCTGCCATTGTTCTCTCTTCTCAATTTTCGTATCGTTCTTCCAAGTTGCATAGCTGGAGATCTTCGTTCACCAGGGACGAAACACAGATAATCTGAAAACTGAATGTTTATGGACACAATCTGCTATTGGATGGGGCCAAAGAGCAGACAGCGTGCATTCAGCGGCTGGAAGTTGGGCTCAGTCTGGGCTTGCCAGATTTATCCTGTACTTCAGGTGGACTATGTCTTGACTAGTCTTGTCTTTAGGTATTGACAGAACGTTTACAGGAATGCTGTCTTCATTTGCTGTCACGTAACTGGTACTAGACCATATCTGTGAATGTTCTCTAATTCTACAATTCGTTAATTTTTACAGGGGATTCTAGTTCAGTTGTTAAGACAGTACCTTTTGTGAGACAGACTCCACCTTCAGAGATTCAGCCTGGGTTGATTTTGTGTCTTACTGAAGCAGGTTTGCATCTTAGATGAAAATTCCACTTCGGCTGTCCTGTTCTTCCCCTGTTTGGCCTGTGTTGTGCAGATGTGTGAAGGGAAGGATAGTCTAAGGTGCAATATTAATTTTTGATGCCTTCATGATATCAGTCATATGCTGAGCTTTCCGTTACGCTTTTCTATGCATTTGGAGTGGTAACTGTGCTGACTCTGCTTGTGAGGCAGTAGAACAAAAAGCTAGGGAAAGAGAGATGAAGTACTTAAATTGGACCCTTCTGGAGAACCTCTTTACAGTCCTCTTCGTCTGCTTCTTCCCTGGTCACTGCTAATAACGCTTAATTTCCTAACACGGAGCCAGCATAAGTGTCTTCTAGAAGAAAGGCTTGTGCTTTGGACTATGGGAATGTCTTGTGAGGGGTCAGGAAAGGCAGTTCTGGAGACAGTGCAGAGAGCTGTAAGTGGTGTTCTTCCGTATGGGCTTTGCCCGTTCGATACCACGCTCCCGTCTGGTTCTATTTTGTGGTGTTAGCCTAGGAGCGAGATGTGCACAGCAGAGATCCTGCCCTGTCTAGGAGTTACTGTTCTCAGCTTTTTCCCAGATCCTGTAATCTTCTATCAGGTGGTGAAAGACGGGATCTGGATCATATTGCTCTTAAAGAAGCTGAAGTTCTTGATGCAAGTAACACTGAAAATATTGCTAATTTAATTATTATCAGCCGATAGTTTCTTTTAAAGCACTACTTGGAATTGAATAACTTACTCGTAACCCTTGGGGGAAGAAAAAGTGTTTGTGGAAAAGCGACTTCTTTACTCTTGGTGGACTGCTGGAACTTCAGGGAACTTAAAACTTAGTTAGGAGTGAGTCCCTTGTGGTTTAGTGCCAGACTGTAGGCTGGAGAAATGCCCGTATCAGCTGCCAAATGTGTATCATCCTCTGTAGCCTTCGCTGGTGCAGCAGACTGCATTTAGTGAGGCTGCGCGTTTCTGGAGGGACACGTGGAGTGCGACTGGAGTGGGCCCAAACCTCAGCAACGGACTTTTGTGGGGTGGTAGGATGTGTTGTGGTGAGGAACACTCATCATCGGCCCGTGGACGAGGACAGAGCTGCTCCAGCTGTCCCCCCGGGCTGCTGCCCCTCTCCAGAGCTCAGAGGGGTGGGTGTGACGGTACCTGGGAGCAGGGTAACAGCAGTGCCCTGCTGGCACTAACCTGGCAGTCGTCACATGCCCAGCTTCCCTTGTCTCTGTTAGGGTGGCGGAATTGTCTGGATGCCCCTCGCTCAGGCTGTCTGCTGTTTCTGTTCTCCTGTCCTAATGAAGTGCAAACTGGGTGGGTGATTTAATCTTGGGTGGGTGGTTTGCTTCAGTTGCAACTTTTGAGTGTAAGAGACAACAGATAAGCAAAAGGACAAACAAGTGACAGTTTTCACTGGTGGAGACAGCGTAAAGAAGCTTCCAACACACGATGATGTTTTTTCAAAACCAGTTTTGAAAAAATAAAGCCACCGTGTAGGCCCTTGTGTAAACCGCGTGTTTCTTGCAGGGGTGTAAATGGAGAATCAGCCGGCTCAGGCTTCACCTTGCGCTGGGAGGCAGCCATGGGTCGTACAAACCGCGGTCGGTCAGGTGGGAGGGTGCTGCGGCGGGGCTGGCGTTGGCCTGAGGACAGGCCTCGGGGCGTTACTTCGTGCTCCAGCCGGTGGGCTGTGGGTGGGATAAACACAGCGGTGTGGGTTTGACAACTCGGGATGGATGGTCTGGGGTTTGAACTGCAGCCTTGTGGGTGGGATAAACACAACGGTGTGGGTTTAACAACTCAGGGTGGATGGTCTGGGGTTTGAACTGCAGCCTTGTCTGTCGCGGCGTTACCGCGTGAAGGTCAAACTGTTGAAAGACCATCTGATGTCAGCCAAACGCGGGCGCGTGGGTGGGAGCTGCTGCCCCGGCTGGGGACGTGGTGGGGTGGGACAGCAGGCGGGCTGGGCAAGCTTTGCTAGTGCCCTTGGCCTTGTTCTGGGGACTGAAGGGTACGGCGTTGCGAAATTAATGTGGTTTATGCTTTGATCTCACCTAGGAGAGAGCAAGCATCGTGCCTTGCAAACTGATAAAACATTTCCCTTGGCACAGTCCTTTGCAGAAAGCGTTGGTTACCTGTTGGGCAGCGTGCTGCCTCTGTTACCGTAGGAAAGTTGAGCTGATGCCAGTCATGCTGGGGATTTTTTCATTCTGTTCCTCTAGAGCTGACCAGGGTGGTGAGAAGTCCTGCGTGCGTCAAGCGGAGCAGCAGAGATCTAGAGCTGTTTGGAGAAACCTAGGCAAAGGTTTAAAATACCGTTTGCTCGCAAAACAGGGAAGAGTGGTTTGTACAGCATTGAAATAAGGGCAGTTTTGCCAGGAGAAACTCAAACTAATAGGCTGGCAGGTTGGGGGCTGTAATGTGTCGGATGATCGAGTGCTAATCTTTTGTGGGTGAAGAGTGATGGCACTCTGTTCAGTGCAAGTATTTATACAGTCCGTATGGGCCGCGATTAAACCTGAAACGTATCCAGCCTGTTGTGCCATGCTGAAAGTGGAAGGACTTTGTAAAAGTTACTGCAGAGGCGTTCTTCACATAAGTTGACTTGGTATGGAGATTAATCTGGGGTAGATTTGATGGGATGAGTGTGTGGTTTGTATGTCTGTAAGCAGTAATTCTTTTACTGCTGTCTCTAGGCGATACGTTTTGTTGCCTTTTCAGAGCCTCCTGTTGATGCAAGAGGAACTGATGATAAATGACGTGCGTTTCATGTTCTCTACTGACTTGGTTTTGCCATCTTGCTTTTTCAAAGCTTTCCATAAGGCAGATACGAAGCTTTCATTTTCCCAGGACTCGTGTCTTTCAAACGGTGGCTGCATAATGTGGACAGGTTTTCAAATGCAGCAAAAGATCGCTCAAAACCTTTAATTTTATTTTTTTTTTTTCTTCTCTTCAAGGTTTGGACCCCACGGAATCCCTGTGACCATATTTCCTAAAAGGGAGTACAAGGATAAACCCGAAGCCATGCAGCTCCAGAGTAAACCATTCCAAGACGAGGCACAGGTGAAGTGTGAATCGAATGCTGCAGTCCCTGATGACTCTTCCCTCGCGCAGCCGTCGGAACCTAGCATAGCTAAAAGCCTATGGACTTCGAAGCCACCTCCTCTGTTTCATGAGGGAGCGCCATATCCTCCTCCTTTGTTTATCAGGGACACGTATAACCAGTCAATACCTCAGCCTCCGCCCCGGAAAATTAAGCGGCCCAAGCGTAAAATGTACAGGGAGGAACCCACTTCGATCATGAATGCTATCAAACTACGGCCCCGGCAGGTCTTGTGTGACAAGTGCAAAAACAGTGTTGTTGCAGAAAAAAAAGAAATAAAAAAAGGTGGCAATGCAAGTGACTCTTCAAAATATGAGGATAATAAAAAGCGAAGAAATGAGAGTGTGACTACTGTGAATAAAAAACTTAAGACTGACCATAAAGTGGACGGAAAAAGCCAAAACGAAAGCCAGAAAAGGAATGCTGTGGTCAAGGTTTCAAATATTGCCCACAGCAGAAGCAGAGTAGTTAAAGTTTCTGCACAAGCAAATACTTCGAAAGCGCAGTTAAACACAAAAAAAGTTCTCCAGAGCAAAAACATGGATCATGCAAAAGCTCGGGAAGTTTTGAAAATGGCCAAAGAAAAGGCACAAAAGAAGCAGAGTGCAACCTCCTCTTCCAAAAATGCACATTCAAAGGTCCACTTCACACGGCGTCTTCAGAACACCAGCTCAGGTTCCCTCCCACCCCGATTGCGTTTAAAGCCACAAAGGTATCGGAATGAAGAAAATGACTCTTCTCTCAAGACAGGACTTGAGAAAATACGGAGCGGCAAGATGGCAACTAAGCCCCAGTCTCGCTGCTCCTCCACCCGCTCAGCAGGTGAGGCCCCTTCAGAAAGTCAGAGCCCCTCAAAAGGCTCTGAAGAGGCCAGCGGTGAGGTTCAGGACACGAGTGAAGTGCATGTAACTGTTGATCAGGATGAACACCAGACACTGGGCAAGAGAGGCAGCAAAAGCAATATAACGGTTTACATGACCCTTAATCAAAAGAAATCTGACTCTTCCAGTGCGTCAGTGTGTAGTAGTGATAGCACAGATGATCTGAAATCTACCAACTCCGAGTGTAGCTCTACTGAAAGCTTTGATTTTCCTCCAGGCAGCATGCATGCACCTTCCTCCTCCTCCTCCTCTTCCAAGGAAGAGAAAAAGCTCAGTAATTCCTTGAAAACGGAAGTGTTTTCCAAAAACGTCTCTAAATGTGTCACACCAGATGGCAGGACCGTATGCGTAGGGGACATTGTTTGGGCCAAGATTTACGGCTTCCCTTGGTGGCCAGCCCGTGTTCTTACCATAACTGTGAGCCGGAAAGATAACGGCCTCTTAGTTCGCCAGGAGGCTCGCATCTCGTGGTTCGGCTCCACAACAACATCTTTTCTCGCTCTTGCACAACTCTCCCCCTTTTTAGAAAGCTTCCAGTTGCGCTTTAATAAGAAGAGAAAGGGCCTTTACCGCAAGGCCGTCACAGAGGCAGCGAAGGCTGCTAAGCAGCTGACTCCCGAGGTTCGGGCCCTGCTGACGCAGTTTGAAACGTGAACGTGGACAGTAAGGTAGGCAAGAGATCTGGAGGCTCCGCAAAATTCATAGCCTAGTTAGGGGACTGCCGTGAAGGACTGGCCAGGTCAGAAGTTGCACTCGGTTGACTGCTCTTTTTATACTCAAGTCGTTCCATTTGTAGCGGTTTCTTGGCAGTTAAACAAATTGAACATGCAATCAAAATTAGCCTACAGTGAGAACTTCGGTATTTTTCAAGCGAGAATTTTTTTTTAAAGAAAAAGAAAACTCCTCAAACACCCAATGCATAGGAGCCATAGCCTCAGCTGAAAGGCAGCTTATTTGCAGGGACTTTTTTAGTAGTTTCTACCCAGTATATAAGTAGTTGCTGTGTGGCAAGGGGTTAACACGAGGGATGAAAGTAGTAGCTGTGACTTTTTTTTTGTTTGTTTGTTTTAGGTGGCCCATCAGGGAAGTGTAGAAATGTAAGCCTTGTCTAAATGGTCTTTAAAGATTATTTTAAATAGCCCCTGATGCGTTTAGTCTGGCCAGTGGCAACTGGTGGCGAGCTTCCCCCTCCTCTGGAGGCACGCCCCGGTCCACGCGGGCCAGTCCGAACGGCGTCAGGCGGCTTGCTGGAAGGTTTAAGGAAGAAGAATTCGTGGAACTTAAAGACCAGATTAAATGGGGTTTTATCGTAGTGACCACTTGAACACTCGGCCTTTCTATGCACGTGGGGGCACACGTCTGACACTTCAGGGTCTGAGAAGCTGAGAGGGATGCCTGTAGCTCTGACAAAGCCGAGAGGCTGCTCGGCGTTTGGGATCAAGGGCTGTTAATGCTGCATAGGTGTGAATCGTGACTTCTGGTCTTTCTTCCTGAAGAAATCTTTCGGGCCATTTGCCTGGAGGTTTAGATTGAGAGAGGCTTTGTTTTGAATGTGTAAATAATTGATTGCTGAAATTGGTCAGATTTTCTCCTGACTGGTTGTTCCTAAATTCTTAGGATACGTCCTAGTAAATTACACTTTGTGAATTGTCAGATGTGTAATTGTTGCATTTTGGATGTATCTAACTTCATTTTTTTAAATATTTCCGTTTAAGGTATCTGTTTGCAGGTCAGAAAATGAGAATATGTAATTGTGTAATGCTCTGAAATGTAAAAAAACAAACTGTAAATAAAATTGACTAAATCTGAATTATTTGTGTGTGTTTCTCAAAAAGCTTTGAAAAACAAATCCAGGATGTTAGAGTACTTCATATGTATGCCGTATTTAGAGGACACCCTTTTAAAAAGTAAATTGTCCTTTTTCACGCATTCTTAAAGATAACCGCTTGGTGTAAAGCCCTGTTGGTATACTTCAGCCTTAATTTCGAGATTGAGCAATTGCCTGTCCCTCTTGTTTCAAAGCTAGCTCTGTAGAGGGCCATCAGGTTTATCAGATTCTCCCTTAGCGAGATTTTGCTCCGTATATTTGAACAAAGACTGCGGATAGTGTCGCTTGCACAGTGGGGAAACGTTCTCAGCTTTCTCCATCTATCGAAACTTAATCAGACCCACTCTCCGCTGTTACTCCAGCTCCTCTTGCATGTCTCTCGCTCACTGTTGGGGCATTTTCATGCAACTGACTTTACGTTTTTCCTTCTAGTTTTGGTCCTTACCTGACCATGTGAATTCCTGTCTCTTCTCCAGCCCACTCCTGTTTCAGCCTTGCAAGGCCTTGTGAAGAACCTCTCGGCGTTCATCCCAAAGCAGTTCTCATCCTGTTTTTTCCGTAATTGCCCATGCAGGCAATCATGACAGATGTGAAAATTTAAGCTTAGACTGAAATTAGATTTTAAAGAGACATGAAAATGGGAGTAAGGATTTAATCATCAAACCCTTAATCTTTTTAACTTAAGATGAAATTTTGTATGTTTGTGATTTTGTCTGGTCTTTCCAAAGCGTTCAGTTTCTTTCTACCTTTTTAAATTATTCCGTGGTGCCCACAGAACTATTGGGAGTCTGAAGTGTCAAATACATGGCCGTTCCAATTTTCCTCAAGTTTACAGTAGTCTGTTAGGCGCTAATTAAGCTTCCAAATCTACCAGCTTTACCTTGGCATTCTAACAGTTATAAAAACCAAACCAGACCACTAGTCAATGCTTTTTGAATGTGATAAACACACAATAAATTTCATAATGTGGAAAAAAAAAATTGAAAAAAAATTCTGTTTCACTTCTATGTATTCTTTCCTGCAAACAGAAACAGTTACTCTGTTTAAGTAAATAAGCTGTACTTTGTTACCAAGCAGGCTACTTTTTGAAGTCAGGACCCATATAATGGTTTAGATGTCTACATGAGTTCCTTGGGGTTTAGAAGCTCAAGTGAACTGGTTAGAAGTTAGCTGTTCTGAGCCAAGTAGTGGTAAAATCAGTATTTACATGGTTCATTTTTTTTTTTTTTTTAAGACCTGGAAGCTTTGTGCTCTTCATATGAAGTTAGAATAGTGCTGAAGCAGACGTAGTCAGAGCTTGCTCAGGTGTTTGCTGGTAAGATGGGAGAGCCACCAGTGTAAAAGGGGTTTCTTTAGATTGTTTTATGAAAGACATTTCAAGAGCCTTAGTTTTGGTTTGTAGCTGATCAGTCTTTTAAGTCTTTCCTGAGTTTTATAGTGAATGTGCGTTATCACTTCGGACTTAACGGGTCTCAAAACAATAGACTTTTATTTTCTTTTACAACACCACGTTACATGAGGTTGAAAATACCCTGTTCGTGCTGGGCCATGATTTCCTTTTCACTTGAGGCAGCTAACGCTCTAGGTACAGCAGAATTTACAGCGGAGGAGGTGTCGGGCGCAATGCAAAGTCCGGTTACGGTGAGCAAGCGTGGTTGGGGCGGCGTGGGTGCTCTGCGGGCTCCGGCAGCGCTCCGTGCCGCTC
>Ga0065711_1040926_pt1 | contig 16552 bp, 9 predicted proteins | sample Hoacrofraction12_FD_59098 | JGI IMG/M metagenome (GOLD analysis project Ga0065711, IMG submission 59098) | Hoatzin crop microbial communities from Cojedes, Venezuela - Epithelial fraction 12 v2 (version 2) | ecosystem: Host-associated > Birds > Digestive system > Esophagus > Crop | place... | reverse complement strand
TTTTTTTTTTTTTTTTTTTTTTTTTTAACAATTCTCACTGCTGCAGCAGTGCGAAACTATTCTCATTTCAGTGCATGCCAGCTGCATTTCAGTTCCAGAATCCGTGTTGCTGTTTCTGTGTGTGTGAAGCAAAGAGAATTCTGATTGCTTTTCAGGCAGCGCTTAGAGCGAAGCCATTTGGGAGAGAGGGAGGTGGGAGGGAGAAAGGGTGATCTGTGCAGCAGTGGAGCAAATCTGATAGGAGAATAAACAGAGTTAAATGAGAAAGCAGTTGTTTGCTTATTGGGTTTTTCTTCATTGCCTGTGGAGATACCCAGCAGATGGCACAGGGATGGCTCTCAGAAGCTTCATTTTGAAACTAGAAAATTCAGTGGTGCAGAAGTTTTGTGACTGTGTAGGGGAGGAACAGTTCACTTTCGAGTCTTTTTTAGAAGCTTAGTACTTCAAAAGAAGAAGGCATAATCCTGCTAATTGTTTCTAGCATGATGTATGATTTTTCTAAAAAAGAAATAAAGGTATTGTGTGCAGTGACCGTGCATTCTAGGCATAATCTATGTTGGTCAATTGCTTGGCAAGGTAGCCTATTTTAGAAAATTTTTCCTCTCCCAATCATACTGATATACTACAAAACATTTCATTCAGAAATTTTCTTTTGACTGACTTTGGCTTTCGCTTTCTTCAGCTTAGTGAAAAATGCTTATTGGAGATTATGTTGTGTTGGAGATTCCTAATGGTTATTTTAACAAAATGCAGGTTATCTTGTGGAAGTGTGAGGTAGATTCTGACATGTTTTCCCAGTCATTTATAGTAGTTTAAAAGAACGTGGTAACACTTAATCAGATGTGCAGTTCATCAGAATGACTTGGTGAAACGGGTTGAATTCAATGCTCGGTTAGTCAAACTGGTCAAATTCTGCCAGCGTAGGTGCCTGCGTTTGGTGTCCTTCGAAATTCTTTCTCTCAGTCCTGAGCCTGATTTTCCAAGGGACCTTCGGACAAGGTCCTCCAGCCGCTGCCTGGATGAGAAGTTTTCCCTAGCCCAGGTCTCCATGCAGCCCCTCTTGTCTTTGGCTGCCTCTTTCCAACTCTCACGTGCAGCTCTGTGCTTTTTCTTGGTGAGTTTTGACGTGGTAGCGCAGAAAAGCTGAGCATACTGTGATTGACTTGTTCTCGTATCGAGTAATGGTTCTGCTCCATGATAATATGGCTGCTCGGAACAAAGGGATGTGCACCCTCAGGACTCTTTTTGGCTGTGTTAGATGGAATTGTCTCCTTCTCAGACGTCACATCTTAGTGTAAAACTGATATGGGTTAAAGTCAGGGAGTTTTTACTTTTGGTTGCATCTTAAAGTGAAGGAGTCGATATTTAAATATAACCTAAGTATCAACAGTTGTGTCATACCGTTTAAGTATTGGATAATCATTTCACAGATTTTTCATTCTCGGTAATACCTGATTGACTTCAGATTATTTTCCCACCCTAGGCCTAGTCCAAAACCAAATCATGATTATGAAAGACTGAAGATTCAGTGCATGAAGGCCATGTCAGACCTACAGTCTCTGCAGAATCAACACACCAAGACACTGAAAAGGTGTGAAGAAGCAGCAAAAGAGGCAGATTTTTATCAGTAAGTATTAGTAAAGCTGTATGAGGTAAGAGTTTACCAGTCTGTGCTAGATCCTCAAGTGTTAGATACAAAGCATCAGAACATGGCAATATGAGATTAAATATTTCTGGCCTGTTTGAAATCAGGAAGTATGGATTGCTTGTTCTGTTTTTGAAGAATTTGAGACAAATCCCTGATGTCTTGATGGGACGCTGACAAGGAAAGCCTGGTTACTGATTTTCAATTGCAATCCAATAGTCTTACTGTCAGGCTGGAGAGCAGAATATAGTTTCAGAGAATGTAATTTCTTACTCTCTTTTAATAGGTCATGATAGCTGTCATGCTGATTTGTGTAAGTTTTCGCACAGGCTTAGACCAATTGTAAGCATTTACGAAAAAGCAATACAATAAGGAGAAATGGTGAATATTTCTAGCATGCATTTCTGTTTAAAAATCCATTGGTGATGTAAGTAGGAACATGTTTTCTTCACTTGAAAGGAAGACAGCTCAGAAATAGAAATGCGAATAAATTCTTGGTTTTGAAGTTTATTTCACTTAAATCTACGCTATCAAGTGTGATTAGTGTTTAAGGACAGCGTTTGTTTTCCTTGGGGACTGCTAGTTCTCACACAGCACTTTCACCCACAGCGCTTCAAGCCTTGAAAGAATAATTTCCTTATGTTCTTCTTCCAAACCATGAAAATAGTGTTAAAGGCTGTCGACAGGTGCAGATGTAGCAAGTTGTGTGGTTTCTTTGCAAAGAGCTCGATTCGTAGTTTCGTTTGAGGATTTTCAACTCACTAGTGAATTCTGTGCGCAGCATTAGTGTTCTGTACATTGTAAATGGATTTTTCAGAGCTGAATTACCTATGTTCATCCCGTGCTGATGTGAAACGCTTGTGTTCTTTGTCCTAAAAATGGGTGTTTTGCTCACCTTATTTGGATGTTCTGTAGTCCCTGAAACTTTACTGTGCTGCACTGTTTATTTCTGTATTTTCATGGTAATATAAAAGGATTTAGCTTCTCATGTCAGGAGAAAAGCTCAGAGTTTTAAAAGGTAGAGTGGTTGATTGAAATATGCAAGTATACCAAGAATATAACTATGTTCCTCAGAGACCAACAATTTAGGCTTCTGCAAAATAATGCATATGAACAAGTACAAGCTTTTGTATTTGCACTTACTACAGACTATCTGGTCAGAAGCAAGTATAGCAAGTTTAAATAGATTCAGAGGTAATTCTTTTTATTTTAAGAACTTATTTACTTGGATATGAATAATGCAGTTTCCTGCTTAAAAGTTTCAAGAGGCTGAAACTCACTTTTGGAGTTTAGGTGCCCAAAATGTGACAATGCATGTTGAAGTCCATGCATGCAATTCCTATTCGTCCTGTGAGCAATTCTCTTGTTAAAGAAATGAATTAAGTAGAAGATGCTATGTTATTTTCTCCTGCAGTAATTCTTAAAACCCCATGCTTTAAAAAACCAAAAAGTTACCATCCCAAAGAATTTAGAATTTCCAATGAAATCTGGTTAACAAATAACAGATTGACCTACGTCTAAAGATCACTTGTGTTTAATTGTGTGAATATAATTTGTCAAAGACGGGGCTTTTTTTAGCAGGTTATTCTAATTTTCAGGTAATTTTTGTAATGCTTTGGGTCCTGTGCAGCCTACTGTAGGTGACCCTGCTTCAGCAGGAGGGTTGGACTAGATGACCCACAGAGGTCCCTTCCAACCCTGAACATTCTGTGATTCTGTGATTCTGTCCAGGAAATGTTGGTATTTCACTTCATAAGGAAGGAGTGCAGAGTATCTTAAAATGTAAAATGATTCTATTAATTTTCATGTGGTTTTTTTTTTTTAATAAATATGGACTTTAAATACTTTACCAGCAGGTGTGAGAGTTCAGTTTGAATGGTTCTGTCTGAACAACAGAAATACTTGTCAGTCTCCAAATGTCACTCTCTATTTGATCTGCAGTTGTAGAATACATCCAATTGATTTTTCTGCTCTTTTTCAGCAGTGGTTTGGTCTAATTTTGGACTGCTACCTGGAGTTATAACCTGAATGATAGTCTCATCGTGTAGCTCTCAGTTGTTTGATTTTTAAGGGAGAATGTATTTCTTTCAATAATTACGGCTTGTATAACAAAGTTTGGAGTAACTTGGATAGCTTTTTACCTGCTTGAACGTAGTCGAAACATACGCAATGTGTTTTTGTTGGTTGTGGGGTTTTTTTGTTTGTTTGGGGTTTTTAAAACAATGGCATACAAGGAGATTTCTGTAGTTTTCATCTGTATTTCCGTTAGCAGCTGCTCAGCTGGAGGGCCCAAGAGAAAGTGGAGGGGATTAGTGAGATAGTTCCTGATATGTCCAGGACCATCTTATACTCGCATTGCACTGTTTCTGTTTGTCTGTCTGCTTGCTTTTAAGATGGCTATGGAATGACATTGATAGGCAGCATAAAGCCATCATCTCTTCTGATGCTGTTTAAGAGTGCTCTGTGCTTTCACATTTTTTCATATTTATGTCCCTGTGTGTTTCTGATTTTGTTTTTTTTTCCCCACCTGCTGCTTGGAATACTCCAATATGCAGAATTGAGTTAGTGTGACCTGCTTTCTTGGTAGGAAACTCATGTTTGAAATGCGTTAGTCCAGGACTTTGTCCTGGCAAGTTGGCCTCTAAGAGCATTTTTGTGTGCCGTGACAGCACGTTGCACAGTCGGCTGCTGAGTGACCAGTCCCAGCTGAAGGAGGACATGGATACCTTGAAGAGGAAAAACACGCAGTTGGTGCGAGAACATAATCATCTCCAGCAGTCGTGCGAGGAAATGAAGAGACTTCACGATGAGGATCAGAAGGAGATAACGGACCTACGCAGCCAGCAGCAGCAGGTGAGCCACAGCTTGTAGCCTAAGCGCTGGGAGAGATGAGGAATTGCTCCTTTGGTAAATTAGTTGGTAAAACTGGATGTGCAGGGTTGCTGCCTTGTATGTTGTACTCCATCTGAAACATCCGCCTGACGTTTTCCAGCACTAGGGGAGAAAATGAGATCTTGGATACGAATTGATTTTCTGTGTTTAGCTGGAAAAAAAAAAACGAGGGATACAGAATATGAGGCTGTATTAAGAAATGTTGATGCAGAGATGAAAAAATGTACGAGGAAGACTGTATATGCATGTTTGGTTTTTTTTTTGAGTGGGTGGAGAGGCGTCAAAATCCTAACTTGAAGTTGGAAAGTGATTAAAAAAATGATTGTTCTCCCAGGGTATTTTATGGGACAGGGCTAACTTTAAACTTGCATGCTATGTTTGCTTTTCTGGAAAGTATCACAACAACAAAAAAAGCGACACATATGTTTGGGGTTTTTTGTGGGGGTTTTTTGGGGGAGTGGGCAGGGCTGTAATTATTCTAGTGACACCGTAATGGTCTGGGGAACGATTGAGCTAGGTTTGGTTATTTAGGTTTGCAGACGCTTTTCAGTTTGAACAAAGCTACAGGTTGATTAACGTTTTTGAACTTTAAAACAAAAGACGACAAGCTTTTCAGGAAGAGGTGGATGTTTCGGAGCTGTATATAGCAGGCTGTCTCTAGGACAACGTTGTTCACAAGTTGTGAAGACAAAACAAAAGTAAGAGTAATAGCAAGGAGCAACCAGTCATATTGCATCCATGGTTCAGCTATGGAGAAGTCTGATAATTTAGTTAGAATCGTTACAGTAACATGCGGAATGGTTAAACAGAATATCTTGGTTAACTGTGTGTAGGCTGATTCACAGGGCAAACTTGCAAGTCAAACATTAGGCTTGAGAAGCAAAACCTATGCAAACAAAAATAATGATTTGCTAGGGTAGGAGGGGAAAGGTCAAAGGCGGCTGGGTGTGCTGAACGGCGCTTCAGGAGGTGCTGGAGGGCCAGTGCCAGGAGCAGTGAAGACCTGTATTTCCCTTTGATCCTTCCCTCTGACGCTGTCTTGAGAGTTCTGTGGTGAAATGGTTTAGCGGCTTGATTCAGAAGACAGCAGAAGGGGTTTGCTGTGTAAACCTGGGCAAATCGTTTAATTGTTCCGCGCCTCAGTTTCCCAGTCTGCAAAGCAGGGGTGTAAACCCGCCAAGAGACGGCTATTGTGTTTGGAGGTTCTCTCCTGAAGTTTGAAATGATGTGGCAGCCCAGAAGGCGGCTGACGTATCATTGTCAGTAAATACAGAAAGAAGTTGAGTCTCGTGTCAACATGGCGATTAAACCTTTAAAGGAAACTACATACGTGACTCTCGGTGAGAAAGTTGTAGAATTCCATTTCTCAGCATGTCAGAGTGAATCATGGTGTCTTGAAGGGACGCCAAGAGTCTCATCTTGCCTGTGTCATTTCTCATCTGAGTGAGTCGAACTGTGTGTCAATCTCTCTCACGTGTTGCTGCGTTGTCAGGCCGTAGCAAAACACAACGTTGTGGGGGCCTCAGGGAGCCAAACCCTTTGATCGGGTTGCTCTTCGCGTGGGATTGCCGTGGATTTGCTGCGTAGCAGTTGACCAGCTTAAGTTTCTGCTGCTCGCGTAGGAAGTTTCTTGTTGCCATGGCTGTCTTCCTCTGGCCAGCTGGGACCATTTACTTTTCCTCAGACTGGGATTTTGAATGGGAGACCTTTCTTATTGCACTGCTTCCTCTTCATGGCCTTTCTGGCTTCCTCTGGCAACTCTGTTAGCAAGTTTATGCTGAGTTCCCTCCAATTTCTAGTATATTTGTCCTTCTTTAATTTTGTGTGTGTTTCCAGCAAAAAGACATTCCATATATGCTGTAGACGGTGAGAAGTGGTTTGGTTCTGTTTGGATTCTCAAATACTTAGTTCTCAAACCTGTTCTCGGAATGCTTGGGGAAGTAGTCTTCAGGAAAATGGCTCCTTCTGAGCAGGTTTAAATCAACACGTATTTACACTTTACATATGCCTCCAGCTGATCACATGTAGCGTATCTGAAACTGTTCAGTGAAGCATGCTAGCTAAGCGTGGGTCTGCACAGGTTATGCTGCTGAGGGCAGGTTATGCTGCTGGGCAGGTTATGCCCCACTGAGGATGGGGCTTTGCGTGGAAACGGCCGTGCAGTGAGACTCACCAAAGTGCAGCCGGTTCCAGGACTGCTTTAGGAACGGTACCTCACTGCTTTTCTGTGTCTTGGTTGGTTAAAGGAGGTGAGTGTCAGGCTGAAGAACTTTGCCTCTTCTACCTTGGCTGTGTAGAGAAGTGCTTTCCTGACAGCGGTGGTTGTCTGCTGGCCGTGGGGAGCGAGTACCGGGCAAAGAGCGGGCGGTTTCTTCTGGTCTCCTTTCCTTTGGTCTGCAGGCAGCCAGGTTCTCCCATGCTGAGGAACTGGTTCATACTCAGGATACAAGCCGCAAAAGAAGATGGGGAGCCAGTCTGTGCATATAGGGTAGTTGCTGTGTGTTTGGCTTCAACTTTCTATAGAGCTCATGGTTTCTATCTTTTTTTCCTTCTAATTTTTTAGTGCTTTCTATTTTCAGATAGTTAGGAACCTTTGTAGGCTAATGTTAGGGTTGTACAAATTCCTGGCACCGCTCTATATAGAGCATTTCCATTTCTTCCCAACACTCCATCAAGGCCAAATTTCAATTTAAAAGATAAAACCAGAAAAAAAACTATCGTAGCATTAAAAAAAAAAAGGAAAGAAAAAAGATAAAGCCTCATTTCAAGCAGTTTTTTTTACTTTTTGGTAAGGAAGAAGGACTAGCTTTGCTGAAGCTCATTAGAGGATTTCTGTTGTGGCTGGTCATTTGTCATCAGCGTTGCTATTTACAACAAGATTCTTATGTCAATGGAAATTAATTTGAAACTGAGATTCAGGTCAGGCTTTATTCATGTTTAAATGGATTTTTTTTTTCTCTTCCTGTTCATGTTTTATGGATACCTTTTGAAACACAAATCTCTTGGGTAGTTCAGATGAAATATTGTATGAGTATTAAAATATATGCCTATGTGTGTAAAGTATTTGGGACAGATTTTATTCTCTCGAAGTTTTAAAGGATTGAATTTGCTCGTGGAGGATACAGGCAACCTGTCATGAATGCCACCTCGTGGTCATTGCCTAAATTACAGCTATCAGCTTGCTCCTCATGTAGCGATTACCTTTTTGCTAGAACTACAAAGTGCTTTGAAAACAACGTGAGCTTAACAACTGTTGGTAGCAGTTACCCTCCAAGAGAGCTTTTCGTAAACTTGTGCACTCCAAGTTGTGATAAAGCAGATTTTTTTTTCCAGTCAACATTAAGCAGATACAGATAGTAATGATTAGAGTAACAGCAATGTTTAGAACAGGCTCTGTGTTTCTGTAGTCATTAAAAAGAACGATTATGAAAATTGGTTAATATATTTTTGTTCTAATAATGTTTCTTGTGTATATTTTAAATCATGTTTATTAGACTGATTAAAAACTGAGTTTATTAATACAGTTTCTGGCTTTTTTTTAGGTTATGAAGCAAAATGGTTCATCAGAGATATTAAATAAACTTTATGATACAGCAATGGACAAGCTAGAGGGTGTGAAGAAGGATTATGATGCCCTGAGGAAACGGTACAATGAGAAGATCGCAAGTCACAATACAGACCTGAGCCGCCTGGAACAGGCTGAGGAGGAGAACAGACGGCTGCAGAAACAGATTGACATGTTAATGAAGCAAAGGGACACAGCAATACACTTCCAGCAGCAGTACTCCACCTCTCTTAGAAGGTAGAATCAGGTTTTGATACCTTCAGATACGCTGTGAAAGCAGTAACAATGCTTAATGTAGCATCTTATTTTCTCTGTGGTAGAATCACAAATACTTTTCTAACTTTTTTCTGAAAATTTTTCTCCAGTGTCTATTATCTTATTATAGTTGGCATACATTACTATATAAGATTTTCTGGCACGTCCTAGAAGGTGTGATGGGGATGTTTATTTGGAGAAATGGTGCTTTTTCTTGAGAAATGAATTTCCCAGTTAGGATGTTGGAATTGTATGAGGAATTTTAATCATTGTTTAGCTCATGGGAGAAAGGGATAATCGGCCTTTCAAGCTATGTTTATTCTTAGTTGCGGACACAGGAGTCAATCACAGTTTTGTTAAACCTCAGACTTAGTGTTCCGAGCATACTCCTCAATGGGTGGCAAGTCTGTCAACATATATATCTTCATTTAAATATAAAAAACAAGTCAACAGGAGGATATGATTTCTCAAAGGTGTTCAGCAGATGAATATGTTCTTAAGCATAAGTTAACTTTCAGTGATGTTAGAGCTGCAGACCGTGTGGGACTCGGAGACAGAGCTATCAGGCTGGCAGCAGAGTTCACTGGATGCAGACGTCTGGGAGTCTCGCTTCTCTGGGAAGGGGCTGCTGCGCTGAGCAGTGCAAGTGCCAAAACAGAAGGGCACAAATACTGTGTCGCACCACACTTCACCTCCCTCCCCTTCTCCTCGATACTGAGCCTGCACAGATACCCGTATGGGGTAGGAAGAATGCTAATATACACAAGGACTCCAAAGAGCATCCGTGGGCGTGCTGAGAATGTTTTCACTGACACAAGTTAGGGATAATACACAACTCCCACAAACTAATGCCAAAAAAGATTGTTTTCCAGATTCATAGACTTTTAGTATTTCAGAAAGGTGAGATTGAGCATAGATAATAAAGGTCACCTGAATAGCATGTGCGTAGTTGTGATACATCTAATAAAGTTATAGGAGAATATGAGTAATAAGAGAATAAGTTATGTAACTTAGACTGCCGTGGATTCCTGAAAGAGGGGGAAAGCCTGATACATACTACAAGAAACACTGCAACCGTGCTGATACATGCAGAACCTCAATGTATTTGTATTATGGCCTTGTGATTTAAGTCTCCTCCTTGAGAGGAAGGTGTGCTTTGATACTGAGCAGAGGTTGGTTTTAAGAATTTCATGAAAGATACTCATATTTCTGTGAACCAGTGGTCCAGCTAAATTAACAGATCTGAACTTCAGGACTTTTTACCTTTTATTCTGTTGGGTTTGGGTCTGGAGTTTTTTCAATTGTTTCTATTGATAGAAACGTTTATTTGTCTTATATTTATACCCTTTCTTCGTAACCAAAACCATATTTTTCTGGGTGACTGACCAAAAATTTTTTAAATGCATTTCAGGTGAGTATAGTTTTTAGACTTAACAGACTTGTAGTTTGAGGATGAATGGGCCATAAATTGCGGCACTATTTGTGTTTATTAGCACCATAAGTAAACACCATCAAAATCAGTTTTAAGAAACAGGAAGAGTGATGGCCCAGGTCGCATTTTGAATTAATCTTTGGCCTTAAAAACTGGCAGGGAAGTGTTCAACCTTTTTTCTTTTATCTGTAATGTTGTCACAATAATACATAGCATATGAATGCTACCAAGATGGTTTAGTTGGTGACTTGTTTGCAGATTACAAATCAGCTATAATGTCTGTGTAATGCCTGTGTGTTAAACCTTACCCTACGTGTGTATGTCTGCGTTTTGAATGTGGGCTATGGCACTTGGGCAAATCTGCCCGTAGTTTGCAATTGCGTTGAAGACAAAGCAGATAGTCCTGGTGAGGATTCTTTTCAGCCTTATAAACCCATGCTTATTGGTACTGACCCTTCTAACCCTGCTACTTGCAGTCCCTTCACAACAGTTGATGGGCTTTCTCTACAGAAGGCATCTGTGAAAATGTGATCCAGCAGCCTGGATTTCCTCCTTAGGAGGCAATGCAAGGTCCAGCGGGACAACAATCTTTCAGCTGGAGCTTTGCTTTCAGGTTTTTATGCAGGTTTTTAACACTGTTTAATACGAGAGTTGCTCTATGGCAGGGACTTTTCCTTTCTGATCAAATCCCCATGCTAGTACGCTTGTCACGGTTCGGGGTTTTTGGGTCAGTTTTTTCCTTTGTTTTTGGTTTTTTTTTTTTTTCCTTCCTTACTGATGACAATTTGTTTGTTTGGCAAACATTGCCTGAAATCTTTTCTCCTCCCCTCTCACTTGGATCTTCCCAGTGATGTCCTTGATTTGACCCACACATAGTTTTCAAAGGTACTATGGTTCTCACGTGGCGGTGAGGTGGTTTGGCATAGTCTCTGTCTTAGATTTCTGATACATCCTTGTACTTCTCTAGTATATTCTTCTTACCTTCCTCCTCGTAGTTCTGAAAAGGCAAAAGAAATGCAGATTGTAATATGTTAAGTCTTCCGTACTGCAAGCCCGATGATCTCTTAAACTGAAGAATTTTCCGAAAGGAGCAGGGTGGTGGTTTTGAAATTACTGGCAGATGCCTCAGTAATGCTGTGGCAATGCTTTGAATACACTGAGGCTTTCAAGGAAATATTTGAAATTGGGTTTACAGCTCTCGCTTGGGAAAGGTCAGGCAACATGCTGGGTTGGACAAGAAATTGCACTTTTAAACAGCGTGAGGCGTGTGTGAGAGAGAAAGAGAATAAAGTCTGCCAGAGGTTTGTGGGCACTTGAAATTTGGATAACCCTAGAAGTCCATCAGGTTAGGTACAGTGTTTCCATCAATGGCATTTGCCTAGGAGTTTTGGAAAAAACATGCAAGGAAAGCTTAGTGTCCAGTTGTGGTAAAACACTGCTCTCGGAAGGAGTTCCTTTTCAAACCTAGTTGTGAACTTGTCTGTGGAATTATATTCCCGCTCTTAAGAATGCTTTGCAGTATAAACACAAAAGTCATGACTGAAGTTAAACTTTTTATGTCCTTCAGTAGGTTGTATGATGAAGTGCCTGTGTTTTCATCTGTGTCAAATTTTAAAAAATTACTTTTGACAGTTGAAGGTATTGCATTTCGGTTTTACTGGATGACCTACTGATGAAGACAAACAGTAGTGTGTGACTTACCTGTTTTTAGTTCCATTGTCTGCATTTTTACTCTAAACCCACTTTTTTTCTCCTCTGAATTGTCCCTTACCAACCTTGTGGCATATTTGGGCATGTGGAAGTTGTTCTGTTTTTTCCGGTTTCTGCATTTGTGTCCCTTCCTCCCACATGCCTGGGAGTGTGTGTTGGGAGGAGGAATGAACTTCGAAGATGAGCAGAGCTCAACGCAATAAATAAGGTTAAGCTTGTGCATTCCTTTTAGAGTAAATTGGTAGAAATTTACTTTTAATAATTAAATTCTAAATTACTTCTAATAATTTTTATGTTTGAGTTCCTTAAAGAGGTTCTCCAGTTTTCCTAACGATCCAAAATAATCCTAAAGCAGTAATTAGTCTGACTTTTATTTTACAGCACTGAGAGTGCGTTGTCAAAGATGTCCTCTGCGGGTGTGTTTTACTAATGCATACATTTGGTTATCCAGCCAAGTCCTTAATGTATGAAAAAGGAAAATGAGGAACAGGTATCTTATAGACATTTCTGCTTGGTTTTAGATTTGAATCGGTACAGCAGGAACTGAGCAACACCACAGCACAAAACAAAGAGTTGCAGAGAGAGATGGAGCGGTTACAGTCGGAGGTGACAAGGTTCAAAACAATGCAGCTGAAAGCAGCAAAGGATGCAGAAAAATACAAGGAAGAAAGGGATTCCGTTTTCAATGAATACCGCCTCATAATGAGTGAGAGGGATCAAGTAATTAAAGAGGTTGATAAACTTCAAACAGAGCTGGAGCTTGCGGAGTCCAAACTGAAGAACACCTCTTCTGAGAAGCGAGTGGCTAGTGAGGAGATGGAGGCTCTAAGACAGGTACTAACGGGGAAGGGAAATGAATATACACTGTTGATGCTTAGAATCAGAAATGTGTAACTGACATGGAAAATATGAATGCACTGCAAAAAGGAAATTCCTTGCTAATGTTTTCCTGCAGCGGTCCTTTTTACTATCAATTTATTAAGATTGCATGTTTGAGTAGAGTACCTGTCAGCTGGAATTTGCTATTCACTTGACTTAATTCTGTTCTGTGGATTATAAATCCTTCCTTTACTGAGTTTGTCTTCCATGCCTTTTAAAGTAATGCTGTCTGTAATAGTATAGCTCTAAATATTTATTAACTTCTAACCTCTACAGGAGCTACTGGATACTATCTCCTATTACTTAAGGTGGTACATGATAAAACAGTCTCAAATATTTATGCAAAGCCTATGCTGACATGCATGTTCTTACTCATGTGCCCTCCTTCTGCCTTTTAAGAGGATATTTTTGAAGATGTTTCAGTAGAACTCAGGCATGCCTTAAATTCAGAATTATTCTTCACGCTGTAATGTTTCCAAACAGAAGCTGTTCTAATCAGCGCCAAATGGCACATTGCCCTGTGCTGTCATGTTGTAATCTTCTGGAAATGTCACGGGAAAAAGACAGAGGTGAAATTTTACTGCTGACCACTGGAGGCAATGGCCGCTCTTACTCAGTTTGTATGGAGCATGCTGGAATAAACTGTGGCAATGTGTATTTTTTCCAATCAACTTTAAAGCATTGTAAATTTCTGTTTAATGGAGGGCTTGCTGGCAGCTTTCCCTCTGCCTTGATACTTGATGACTTTCATCCCTGCTGCGTGCTGGAAAAGACTTAATACTTTGGTGTGAGTTTTATACACGCGTTTGAATGCCCATTTTATCCAGGCTACCGTTAAGCTGCGTAAAACGTTGCTTCCAGTACTAAAACTTGTCTGCACCGCCAGCTGGGTCAGGGATTGCTCTCTGCAGAGGTACTGAGCAACGGAAGCTCTCACTGATGTTGAAAAAGCTTGAGTGCTCTGGTAATTGCGATGTTTAAAATTCACAGAGTGAGTCACTAATTCTAGTGCTTGTCTGTTACTCTGCAGCACAAATATCTGTTTTAATACTGTTACAGAACTGTTTTAACAGCCTGACTAGCCTTATATTAGAGGCCGTATCTCAAAAACAATTATGTTACTACCACAAAATAGAGTTGTCATCCATGCTTTAAATACTCAATCTTATTCATTGCAAATTGTAGAGGAAAACAGAATGGAAGTCAGTTTGATGACATGATGTCTTTCTATCCTTAAGTGTTTGGACCATTTTATTTGCTTTTCAGATGTCAGCCATCTCCAGTAATCTTTCTGAGATCAAAACATCAATAGTTTCCAGCTAGGAGTGCCAATATGTAGGAGAACTTCTTTGTAGCCATTGGCTGAATGCTTGTAGAGGACCATGAAATTCAACTGTTTCAATGCTTCATTCTTCCAATAGGAAGTCTAGTTTAAACTATTTTATAAGGACAAGACTGTATTTTAGAGCTACCTTTTGCTCATCTTTTTCACTATGATGTAGTTGAATTCCACATTTATGAGATGTACTGTCATCCTGCTTTTATGACATACTGTGGTTTCATCTTGCACATTCTGTAGTTTACACATTGGTATTTTACTGGCACGTGACATTAATGTCCCTTTAAAACTCACCAGGAAATTATGAGATACTTATATAGCTGGGTTGTCTAAGTTATTTCAGTCCTATAAAATCCAGGCAGTTGCTTAAAAATACTTGCAATATATTACTACCCTTTGCCATATTTAAAGCCTTTTTTAAAACACCAAGTTTGACTGGTTAATAAACTTCCCTCATTTAGGTTCCTCAAATGGTGAGTGCTCCCAGATTCTTGCTTACTTTTGACATAGCACGGTGCTAATGTGATGGTGTGATATCTTTAATACACATTAAACGTTCTTTGTTAGTATTTGTATGTAATGTGAGCACAGTCTGCTTTGCTCCATTTTTCAGATCATTAGTGGTAAACTCTAGGCTTTTAAGGTGTCAGTGTGTATCCAGTTGGAAAGATGAACTATTTCATTCTATACTTAACCTACTGCAAACAACGTATCTTGTTTTAGGAGCTAAACTCAGCTCTAGTGGAAAGAGATCGAGCAATTTGTGAGAGGAATGAATTGCTGGAAAAATACTGTCATGAAGTGAAGGACAAAGCTGAGGCCCAGAAGGAACTTGACCAAGCTTGCAAGGATATAGAGACAGTGAAGGAAGAAAGAGATGTTGCCAGGAAAGAGAGAACGGAAGCGATCATCCAGAGAGACCATCTACTGAGGGAATATTATCAAGCCCGTCAGGTATTGCAAGTCTTCACAGATGGCTTTTTCTTTCTTAGTTTCAAAGAGTCAGTCATTTTCAAGACCTTACTTAAAGGTCTGGGCACATTGGGTGTCTTCCCGCTTTTCCCCGAGTCACTCTAAAATACCTACATATAAATGCACGTATGTTCTTTGAGACATAGTGACAGAACTTGTTGTTTGAAAGAAATAGTCATGCTTCATATTAGATTTCTGTTTGCAAAAATAAATGGCAAATAAAATACTGTGATCCAGCGGGTGACTAGGCAGTTTATTACCTGCGGGTAAGTTTGTTGCAGTCTCTGACATGTGGTGTTGGTGCCTGTGACCTGCTCAGTATGTTAGCTATTTAGTTTATTGTAGTGTGATTGTAAATTTTCTAATCTATACATATTCTTACTATAAACATGCTATTCTGATGGTTGATGTACCTGTGTGGGTAGTAACATTCTTACAGTTCTTCTCGCTTGTGCGTGATACTGGACATCAATCCACGTACAACTGTGAATGCTTACGTGTAATGTAGTATGAAAATGCATAGGATCATAACTTTTATGTTCTTCAAATAACGAAGGAATAGAAAATTATTTAATAATAAACTAGATATTTTAGGTTGTTTTCATTAAACCTCTATTCTCTTTTCAGTGAATACTGACCCTTTTTTTCAGTCTTGCCTGTCACACGGATTTGCCAATCCCGAAGGAGTGTGTGGGGAAGCAATTAAACTATGCTTGCAGTTGTACTGGACATAAGTCTTTCACTGTGTTTTGATTTTTCATGGCTAAGCCAGTGGGATTTTGGAAACTTGTGCTTTTCTCAAGGAAGCTGAGTAAGCTTGGGTGAACTTAGCAATGGACCTGCTCAGGTGCTCAGCTTTGGCAGATTCCAGATCAGAATTGATGTTTCAAATATGAACATCTGTTAGTTGATCCTAGTGGGCTTTTTGATTGTCTTTTTCCTGCCAGTGGACTGGAAGAGAAGAAAGTGGTCCTTGGAAATGAAGAAGACAGTTGAAAGTCCCGGTATAACTCTTTATGGCCTCTGTTTGGTCTTATTTGTTGCAGTTTTTGTTTTTTAATGTTGAGATGAGAATCTAAACCTGGGGTTTAAGGTTCAGTGCTCTTATTTTTTGAACATAATTGTAACTCATTTAGAGGAAAAAAAGGGCCTTTAAAAGATACTAATTGTGACTTAGTAGTCTCTTTTTGATGTACGTGCATCTGGGTCATAAAAGCATTCCTCCAAAGTTTAATCTTTAGTCGAATAACAAGTCTAGTAAGACTCATGAGATTTATTTATATTCTTAGTATTAGTCACACACAGTTGTTTGCAAGCCCATGGTGTTCAGTGCTTGCGGTGGGCTATACCATTGTAGCTGGCTTGTGTCTATTGCGCTGCAAGCTTGGAGTATTCCCTGTGTATCTGTCCTACTGTTGTCACCATATCGCATGTTCAAAATAGAGAATGTTGAAGGACCAAGTTAATTTAAGAAGAAAGTAATTCTTGTCCAAAACAAGAAACACTCAAACAAAATTTTTTAATTCCATTGCTCTGCTTTGGAGTTAAGGGACATGTGTGAATCACACGTTTATGTTGTGACCGTGTACATCTAGTTGTCCCAGGGTAAAGAACAGACATTAAAGCAGCAAATCTGTGTTGTGAATCCTTTTAATAGTGTATCTGATGTCTCAATATCCTGCAAGTTTTTTCCTGTCTGCTAAACAGAACAAGATAGAAACATGGAATGTCATCTCTGAAATACAAAATGTTTACTGATGCTATTTTGAAGTAGGGATTCTTACTCATGTAGATTGTATTTGTACAAGTTTGTGTGCCACTGAATGTAATATATTACTGCAGATTTTATCTCCCCCCCCCCCC
>Ga0065711_1040925_pt1 | contig 16552 bp, 19 predicted proteins | sample Hoacrofraction12_FD_59098 | JGI IMG/M metagenome (GOLD analysis project Ga0065711, IMG submission 59098) | Hoatzin crop microbial communities from Cojedes, Venezuela - Epithelial fraction 12 v2 (version 2) | ecosystem: Host-associated > Birds > Digestive system > Esophagus > Crop | place... | reverse complement strand
CTCATCCTCGTAGCCCTCCGCTGGACTCTCTCCAGTAGCTCCTCGTCTTTCTTGAACTGGGGAGCCCAGAACTGGACACAGCACTGCAGATGAGGCCTCCCCAGGGCAGAGCAGAGGGGGAGGAGAACCTCCCTTGCCCTGCTGGCCACACTCCTCTTGATGCCCCCCAGGATCCCATCGGCCTTCTGGGCAACCAGGGCACGCTGCTGGCTCATGGTCACCCTGTCGTCCACCAGGATTGTCCTTTGGGTGATGGCAGCCAGCGATGCTGAGCTCCTCCTGCCCCGAGCCGCAGGGGTGGCACGCTCGGGAGAGGGACGCGTGTCCCCGTCAGCAAGGGACAGTCTCGAGGCCCTTTGGGTCCTCGCAGGCAATGGGGCACGTACGGAGCGGAGGAGTGGGGACTGGCTGTCTGGGGATGTCCTCGGAGCCCTGGGCAGCAGCTTCCACACGTGCTGCCGTCAGCAGACCCACAGGGCTGAAGCCCAGCTGTGCCTGGACCCCGGACTGGCAGCACCTGGGGGGCTGTCCCCTGTCACCCACGGGGGCTCGCAGAGCTGCCGGTGCTGGGCAGGGGGTCCCAGTCCCGGCTCAGCCCCATCCCGGCCATCCCGGAGGGCCGGACCCGGCGTCGCTCCCGGCTGTGTTTGCCTGCCGTTGGCCGTGGCTCTCGCCGCGGCTCGTGACGGGCTGCCCGGGGAGGAGAGGGCAGCGTTCAGCGCAGCACGTGGCCGCCCGCTTTGTGCATCCTCAGCCCTTTAATTATGTCCCTTTTTCCACTCGCGCTGTGAAAAGAGCCGGGGAGCGTCCGCCTGCAGCCGCCGGCACCTTCTGTCAGCGTGTGGGCAGCGGGGCCGATCCTGCCCGTGCCACAGGCAGGGTGCTGGGTTACGCGTGGCGGGGGCTGCAGCGTGCTCCTTGTGTTTGCTGTTATGGCCGTGTAGGAGACGCAGGGAAGAAATCCCTCCCTAAGCCCGGAGCTGCCCAGGTGGGGACACAGAGGTGCCCTGTGCAAGGTCAAACTGTCCCTCGGGCTGCGGTTCGGTGCCTGGGGTCCAGCGGGACCCTCGCTCTCTGCTTTGGGTGACACAGCCAGACCTCTGTCCTGCCGCAGCAGACCCCGGGCGCAGCCCCTGGGGAGCTGGCAGGGCAGGGGGGGGGAGGCTTTGGCTGCGTGGCGTCAGGATGGCCCTGCCCGCTGGGTGAATACTGGGAGCTCTTTGCCTTTTTGGGGGAAAATGCCTGGAGATGGGAGGTGTTGGGCACCCAGGGCTGGTGGACGGGCGGCTGGGAACTGGCGAACTCCCCTGGCAGACGGCGCGGGGCTCCCCAGCACCCAGTGCCCCGGCAGCACGCGGCTCCTCGTGCGCTGGGGACGGGCGGCTGTCGGTGCCACGGGCTGTGCCGGTGCCTGACCGCCCGGCATTTCTGCCCCTGCCTTCACGTGCCCCCGTGCCAGCAGCTGGAGCTACTGGTTAGACTGGTCCGAGACCTTGTTCTCCACCGGTGCCGCCGGCTCTTGTGACGGTGACGTAGCCATGCTGGATGCCCCGTCCCTAAGGACAAATGCCCTTCGCCCTGCGATGGCTTCGTGGCCCGCTGTGCCGGGAGCGGGGCTCTCCCTGGCAGGGCTGGGGGGGCTGCGGTGGGCGCTGGGTCCCGGGGGGCACCGGGGACGGCCGAGGAGGGGGAACACCGGCACCCTTGGCTGTGCCGTGTCCCAAGGGCTGGTACTTGCCGGAGGAAAAGCCTCCCAGCTCCTCCCAGTTCACCGTGCTGTTGTGGAAGCGAGCAACTGGTTTGCAGGGATGCTGTGCCCAGCGGGGAGCAGGCGAGGAGGATCCTGGGGGGGGGTCCCAGGGGTGCAAGAGGAGGGAGCTGGGGAGATGCTGGCCCGGAGCCCGGCAGGACGGCTCGCTGCCGGCTGTGCCGTGCGCGGGAGGAGGCGGGAGGGCTGGGGGCGAGCGGGGAGGCCAGAGGAGGGGCCCCCGCTCTCCTTCTCCCATGACCGAGGAGCGCGGTGGGCGCAGCCTGGCCGAGCACCCTCCGGTCCCGCGGATGGGGACGGAGGGAGGGAGCGGGGGGCTGTGGGCACCCGCCTCGCCGACACCCGCCCGGGCGAGAGCCAACCCGGCGCAATAGGCAGAGCCTTGGTGGGGGGCGGCGGAGCCCCCGCTGCCGCGGGGCCGGACCCTCTCCCTGGCCACCATGGTGGTTTTCATGGGCAGGAACCTCTCCTCGCTTCTGGCTTTCTTCAAGAAGAAGGGTGAGTGAGAGGGGAGCGGGGGGAGCGGCGCCGTGTCCTTACACAACCCCTGGACCCCCCGTCTGCCCGGCACCGGCCGCTCGCCCACCCGCAGCGGGCAGGGGGGCTGTCACCCCCGGGGAGGGCAGGGAAGGTCACCCCAGCCCTGGCCTCGTCTATGGAATAAATCACTGCGGTCTGCTCGCCAGAAGGGAGCTCTGAACGTGCTGGGGGGGGGCGATCGGGCAAGGGGCTGCAGAAACCGCGGGAGATAAGGGCTTAGGGGAAGGGGAACGTGATGGTGGGGGGGGGCTGTGGGTGTTTCGTGTCCCCTGCGCCCGTTCCCCCGGCCCGGCCGTGGCCCCGCTGCCCGCTCGCCGTGCTCAGCAGGGCAGCATGGCGGGGCGGCGAGGGCCGGCTCCATTGTTCGGGGCCTGCTCCTTTGTGCGCCGGAGCCGGAGCGCGGCCGCCTCGCTGCCTGCCCGGGCTGGCTGGGAGGGCACGGGGGACACGGGGGACACGGGGGACACGGGGGACAGGGGATGGGCGCGTGGCGCCGGTGATGCTGAGCAGCGGGTACCCGTGTCCCCGGGGTGCTGCTGCCAGCCCCGCCGGCTTCCTGTGCTCCCCTTTCCCTTCCTCAGCCCGAAGTTGTTTTTTTTTCCGGGAAGGAAGAGTTGGAGGCGTTGCGGCGGGCAGCGGCGGGCAGGCGGGAGCAGGCAGGGCTCTGCCTGTGGTACCCCAGCCCCCGGCAAGGGTCCCGAGCCGGTCGTGGGCACCCCAGGGTGCTGGGGGTGGTTTGCAGGGAGGGGGCTGCGAGACGGGGCGTGCAGGGTGGGATGTGGGGTCTGCAGCACCTGAGGGGCTCGGAGCGGGGGGTTGGGTCCTCTGGAGTCTCTGTACCAGGCTGTGCCTCAGTTTCCCTCGTCGGTGCAGTTCCCAGCCTGCCTAGGCACAGGGTGGGTCCCTGCTTTGCAAGGCCTGGGGATGATGCAACCCTCCAAGGGGAACGTCCTCACCTCCCTGTCCTCGTTTAATCCCCCCCGTGCTGCCCCTTCTCCGCTCAGCTGCCCACGGCCCCGCACGCCTCGCTGCCTCGTTTGCTCCTAACGAAGGTGCCGGGGAGGGGGGTGCTGCCATGCCCCAGCTCTGTTCGGGCCAGCGGGGAGAACCCCTGCGGCTTCACGGCAGAGACAGCCCGGCTCCGGCGTGTGGTCCGCCGGGCAGCGCCGCGGGAGGTGATGACTTCTTGCACGGCGTTTCCAGCGCCCGGTTCGGAGTTGAGCCGGGTAGCGTCATCCCGCGCCGGCTGTCGTCGCCCGGCTTGGGGTCCCATGGGTGGGGGGTGCGTCGGTGGCAGCTCGGCTGTGTCCCCCCGGCCGGGCTGACCCCTCTGTCTCCGCAGGCGCTGCCAAGGGCGAGGCCGAGAAGCGGCTGAGCGTGCAGTACGCGCCGGGCGAGGAATGCCCGGACAACGTCTTCTTCCCCAGCACGCGGCCACCGCACCTGGAGGAGCTCCACAACCAGGCCCGGGAGGGACTGAAGTCCCTGCAGCACCAGGGTAGGTGACCCCAGCCCCGGGGTGACCCGGGGACGTGGCGGAGGGGTGCAGCCAGCCAGCCCCGGCTCCGGGCTGGGTGGGCGGCGCGATGGGGCTGACCGGAGTCCAACGCCGGGGCTGGCGGCGGTGGTTGGGGTGTGCGGGCGGCTCGGCCGGGCTCGGCGGCCGTTCCGCTGGCTGGCCGAGCCCCGGAGGGATTTACCCCCTGCCTTCCCTCCGCAGAGAAGCAGAAGCAGACCAAAAGTGCCTGGGACCACGGGGACAGCAGCAGCCTCCAGGTGAGCCCCGCCGAGGAGCCGGCTCTGCCTCGCAGCACTCTCGGGGTGCTGGGGGCGGGTGAGGGGACACGGGGTGGCCCCTCCGTCCCCCCTGGGTGCTGTCTGGGGACTGGGAGCAGGTGGGGAGCTGGCTGAGGCTGGGGCTGCAGTGCCGTGGCTGGGGGGGGTTTGTGGAGCGGGCAGGGACTGTTCGTCCTAGTGTCACCCCCTTTGTCCCTGTCGCCGTCCTCAGCCTCGGCACGTCCTGCCCTGCCTTGTGGGGCTCTGCCCGGGGACCCCCACCATGCCTCCATCCCCCCCTCCCGCCCCTCTGGGAGCCCCAAGCGAGGTGGGGTGACGGGGAGCGAGGTGGGGTGACGGGGCGGCGTGACGGGGCCATATCCAGGCCCCTCCCTGGCTGCTGACGAGGAGAAACTCCCACTCCCTTGGCCGAGCTGGGCTTTGCCGCTTCCCGGGGCCCTGACCCCACTGCCAGCACCCGTGTTTGCTCAAGCCGCTGCGTCCCGCTGGCTCTCGGCCCCCTTAACCCCTTGGCAGCAGGGGGCTGGGAGCCCGGCTCCGGGCAGGGTGGTGGAGGGCTTGGGGGGTGGCTCATGCTGATGGGTCTCGTCCCAACCTCCGCCTGCACCAAGAGGTGCGTTGGAGGGATGGGGGACACCGAAAGCTGTGCCTGGCATGGGGCCGTGCCGCCGGCCGTGCCCAGCGGGGCACACGCGTGCTGCAGACCACCCGTCACGGCCCACCGCTGTCCCCGTCCCCACCCCGGCCGCGGCCCCACGCCCCGCTCCCAGCCATGGCAGCCCTCCAGCCCCGGGCTCGGGGGCACAGCAGGGCTGGGCGCAGCCGTGGGGCCATTTTGGGCTTGGCACGGTGCTGATGGCAGTGGTTCCCTCAGGTGCTCCTCCAGCGGGCTGGACCCTGGCTCGCTGGCTCTCCGGGGGGCTGGGGGGCCACGCGGGGTCCCTGGGGCTGCTCCCGGCCCCGCTCCTGGTGGGAGGACTCTGGATGCCGGCGTGGCTGACTCAGTCTTTGGCCCTCGGAGAAGCTTTTGTCTCGGCAGCGCTGGGCTGCGGAGTCAGTTTGCGGCGGAGAAGGGACCTGGCGGGGGCCGGGGCGGCTCCGTCCCCGCAGCCCGGGGGTCCGCCTGAGCCCGCTCTCTGCCCACGCAGTCCTGCGCATCCTCGGAGGATGACAGCGTGTCCTTCCGGAGCCGGGCGGCCTCCTGTGCCACCGACAGCACCTCCGAGGACGCCCTCTCCATCCGCTCCGAGATGATCCAGCGGAAAGGTACCGGGCTGAGGGGCTGGGGGACGTGAGCCGAGGGGGTGCGAGGGGGGCCGGGGCACGTGGCAGGGAAGCTGGGCTCTGCGCTGGTGTGGCCACGAGCCAGCGTGGGGATTTGGGGGCCCTTGGAGAAAAGAGAGCAACTCTGGCTGAGTCAGAGGGCTGGGGCTGGGCGAGGGGGGACAGCCGGACGGAGTCTGTCTCCTCCCTGCTCAGACTGGGCAGCTCTTCAGCAGCTGCTGGTGCCTCACTGGGCTGTGCTGGGTGCCTGAGCCCGGCTTGTTCTGAAGCATCTCTGGCAGTGGGGGGGTACTGGGGACACTGGGGACGCCCTGGCCAGAGCCCCCCTCACACCTCTCGCAGGTTCCACCTTCCGACCGCACGACTCCTTTCCCAAATCCTCGGAGAGGGCTGGCAAGAAGAGGAAGGAGAGGAGGACGACGGTGCTGGGCATCCCCCAGCATGTCCAGAAGGAGCTGGGTAAGCGTCGGGGGCAAGGGGGGAATTTTTAGGGTCTGGTCCTGTCCCCTGCGCTCCGTTTGCCTTGGCTCGGTGTGTCTGCCTTGGGATCACGCCGGGTTCGTCTCTCCCTGCTCCCAGGTCTCAGGAACGGCCAGGAAGGCACGGGACCCCCTGAGGCCGATGGGCGAGGACAGGCGGGGTGCGGGGGCAGCCGGGTGCCGCAGCTCTTGCTGAACGGCGGGCAGGTCTCCGGCGACGCCGTCCGCATCCCCACCATCGACGGGAAGCTGCCGCCGCTGGCTGTCCCCGGCGGTGCCCGCGTCCGCCTGGGAGCCTTGGAGGAGGCGGACGTGGCCCTGCAGAAGCACATCGACCGGGTTTACTACGACGACACGTTGCTGGGGAGGAAGACAGCGGCCAAGCTATCACCCATGGCGAGGCCAAAGTCACTGGCTGTGCCGGGCATGACCACCAACGCCAGCCCTCCGGAGCTGCTGAGCCCCGTCATGTCCATCTCACCCCAAGGCACCTACATGTCCAAGATCATCCCCAACGCCATCCTGCCGCCCATGGTGGACGTGGTGGCCCTGACGCGGAGCAGCGTGCGGACGCTGAGCCGCTGCAGCCTGGTGTCGTCCAGCCCGGCCTCGGTGCGCTCGCTCGCCCGCTTCTCGGAGCACAGTGCCCGCAGCCGCGAGCCCTCCTCCTCCAGCGACAACTGGAGCCACTCGCAGTCCACGGAGACCATCGTCTCCAACAGCTCCACCATCTCCTCCCAGGGCGGCTCCGACCGCCGGCAGCCCGAGCCAGGGCCGCGTGGCGAGGCAGATGCCGCGGCTCGCTCCGACGCCGACCAGCTCAGCGTCTACAGCTCCGCCAGCTTCGTCAGCTCCCGCTCCAAGCCCCCCGCCGGCCCCGCAGCCGCAGCCCCCGGGCTCCTTGCCGTGGGGAGCGGCAGCGGCCGGGCGTCCCCCGCCTACAGCACGAGCAGCCAGGCGGAGGGCTCGGACACGGGCAGCCTGGCCAGCGAGCGCTCCTCCGCCCGCAGCGTCTCCCTCAGGAAGATGAAGAAGCCTCCGGCCCCCCCTCGCAGGACCTACTCGCTGCACCAGAAGGCCGAGGGCGAGCCCAAGGTGCTGGGGCTGCCCCCAAAGCCTGACCGGCGGTCCCAGCGGGAGAGCAGCACGCCCTGGTCCCCACGCCCCGAGCCCTTCAGCCCCACGGCCGAGGATGAGGTTTTCTCCCCGTCGTCGCTGAGCGAGACCAGCAGCCTCCGCTCCGAGAGCCTGGCCGGCACCAGCTCCCCCGAGGCCTCGCGGGGCAGCCCCGGCGTGACCGTGGTGCTGAGGGAGCCCCAGGCTCAGCCCAAGTGGAGCTGCCCCGATGGGTCTGACCGCACCATGTCCCCCTCCAGCGGCTACTCCAGCCAGAGCGGGACGCCCACGCTGCCCGCCAAGGGGCTGGGACCCCCGTCCGTGTCCCCGGGCAGGGCTCAGCCCCAGAAGCCGGACCGGGTCTGCTCCCTGCAGTCGCCCGCGCTCTCCATGTCCTCCTCCCTCACCTCCATCTCCTCCTCGGCTTCGGACCCGGCCGCCCCCGAGACGCTGCCCGGCCGCTCGGACCGGTTCATCATCCCGCCGCACCCCAAGGTGCCTGCGCCCTTCTCCCCGCCGCCCACCGAGCCCCAGCAGCCCGCAGCCCCCGCCGGCCCCCTGCTCCCCTCTCCAGACCCGCCAGTGCCCAGCGCTGCCGGCCAGGAGCCCTCAGCCAAGCCCAGCGGCAAGTCCCCACCGCCATCGCCGCCGCCGGCTTACCACCCGCCTCCCCCGCCGGCCAAGAGGGCGGAGGGGAGCCCCCAGGCCCCCAGCGAGACCCCGGCCGACGCCGCCTGGCCCCCGCCACCCCCGCCAGCTCCCGAGGAGCACGACCTGTCCATGGCCGACTTCCCCCCTCCGGACGAAGCCTATTTCTCCAGCCTGCCCGACGCCGCGCCGGCTCCAGCGGCCGGGCAGAAAGCAGCACCCAGCCTGGGGGCTGCGTCTTCCTCGGTCTCGGACGCCGGCTCCTCGCACAGCCCGCCGGCCGGGGCACCGCAGCCGCCTTCCCCTGCCGAGCCCCCTCCCGAGGCCGCCGTGCCCCCGCCGCCGCCTCTCCCCCTGCCCTCGGCTCCGGCTCTGCCGCCCCAAACCAGCCTTAAGAAGGCGGCCAACGGTCCCCGGGCAGACGCCAAGAAGGAGCCGGCGTCGCGGAGCAAGAGCGGCGCGGTGCCCAAGGAGGACGCCAGCCTGCCCATCGTCACGCCGTCGCTGCTGCAGATGGTGCGGCTGCGTTCCGTCAGCGTGGAGCCGCCCGCTGGGGCCGGGGCCGGGGCCGAGGAGCGGCTGGCACCCCAGAAGCCCGTCCGCCGGTCCCTGTCCACGCGGCAGCCCCCTCCTGCCAAAGACGCGGTGCCTTCGAACCAGCTCCACCACGCCGTGCACCTCAAGGCCGCTGCCCTGGCCTCCGGCGAGGCTGCGGAGAAGCCGCCGGGCAGCAGAGCGGCTCTGCCCGGCTCCGAGGGGCTCCCCGGGGACGGCCAGCTCTCCCCCCGGCACAAGTCACCGGCCTCCACCGCCAGCTTCATCTTCGCCAAGAGCTCCAGGAAGCTGGTGATCGAGACGGCCTCGTCTCCCGAGGCGCAGGCTGACCTGAAGAGGAACTTGGTGGCCGAGCTGAGGAATCTCTCGGGTCAGCGCTCGGCAGCCCCGGCTGCTGCCCAGCAGGGCCCTGGCAAGGCGCAAGCCCACCGAAAACCCGGCAAGATCCCCCCTCCTGTAGCCAAGAAGCCTTCTCTTGGCCTGGGGCCGGCTCCTTCCCCCCTGAGCCCAAAGACGCCGGGAGCGGAGGCGCTGGGCTCGCCCGTGCCGGACGGGAAGGCCAAGGCAGTGCCGGCGGACGAGAGCAGGACTAAGAGCGAGCCGGCGGGGACGGCGGCCTCGGGGACGGAGGGCAGGAGCGCCGCGGAGCCGCCGGCACAGAGCCTCCCTGCACAAGGTACGTGGGGCGGGCGCCTGCGTCAGCCCTGCCGCGGGAGGCTGCTCTAGGTGCTCGGGGTCCGGAGCTATAGGCTCCTGAGCTATAGGCTCCTGAGCTATAGGTTCCTGATCTATCGGCTCCCGAGCTATAGGCTCCTGATCTATAGGCTCCTGATCTAAGGCTCCTGATCTATAGGCTCCTGAGCTACAGGCTCCTGAGATATAGGTTCCTGAGATACAGGTTCCTGAGCTATAGGCTCCTGATCTGTAGGCTCCCGAGCTGTAGGCTCCTGATCTATAGGTTCTTGAGCTATAGGCTCCTGATCTGTCAGCTCCCAAGCTATAGGCTCCTGATCTATAGGTTCCCAAGCTATAGACTCCTGATCTATAGGCTCCTGAGCTACAGGCTCCTGAGCTCTAGGCTCCTGATCTATAGGTTCTTGAGTTATAGGCTCCTGATCTATCAGCTCCCAAGCTATAGGCTCCTGATCTATAGGTTCCTGAGCTATAGACTCCCGATCTATAGGCTCCTGAGCTATAGGCTCCTGAGCTACAGGTTCCTGAGCTCTAGGCTCCTGATCTATAGGCTCCTGATCTATAGGTTCTTGAGCTATAGGCTCCTGATCTGTCAGCTCCCAAGCTATAGACTCCTGAGCTATAGGTTCCCGAGCTATAGACTCCTGATCTATAGGCTCCTGATCTATAGGCTCCTGAGCTATCAGCTCCCAAGCTATAGGCTCCTGAGCTATAGGTTCCTGATCTATAGACTCCTGATCTATAGGCTCCTGAGCTATCAGCTCCCAAGCTATAGGCTCCCAGCGCAGCACACGGGCCGCGTCGGGGCCGGGGTAGCACTGGAACGGCCGGGGGAGCCCAGACTTGGGGCAGGGCAGGGGGAGCCGGGCGCAGGGTGGCTGATGGGCGCTTCCCTCCTGCCTTGCAGACGGGCGGGGAGAGACGGCCTGAAGACGAAGCTGCCGGACTGGTGCCCCCGCGGACAGGAATCCAAATCTCTCAGGGACCTGGGCAGGTCAGCGGATGAGTGTGGAACTGGCAACTAACTTAATACGGAAGCAAACAGCCTTAGCCTCCACGGCCTTGATGATATTTATGCAAAAATGGTGTTGGTTTCACTTTTCCTAAGTACTACAGCTTTATTTTGCTTCGTTTTTTTTTTTTTACTGGACTCGAGGCCTGTGCCTGGAGCCAGCACCTCCCGCCGTTTGGGTCTGTGCGTGCGGAGCGGAGCAGCCGCGCGGAGAGGAGCGCGGGGGCGAAGACGCTGGAGCCGGAGCCGCTCCGCTCCCGGCCAGCCGGGCCCGCGCGGAATCGAAGCACTTTGGATGGGGACAGAGGAAGGCTTCGGCCACGGCAGCGCCCGGGGGATGCGGGCAGGAGCAGCAGGACTGGACGGAGACGCCGGCTGGGAGGGTGCGGGGGCCTCGGTCTGTGGTGGAGAGGCGAGAGGGGGCTCTTGGCCAGCCCGGCTGCCCCACGAGCGGCTCTTCAGGCCCTGGGGTAGAGCCCCGATTCCTGTTTCTGTAAACTCGGGTCAGATTTTGAATTCTTTGATTGTAAAAAAAAAAAACCCAAAGCAAAAGCAACCAACCCTCCGCCGCCGAGTAGCTGCTCAGAGCTCTGTACCTGGCTGGTAAAGATGATGACCGAAGCTTGCCGCCTCCTGTGCTTCCTGGCTTGCGGCCGCGGTCTTGCCACGCGCGGCAGCTGCCCTCCCCGCAGCTCCGGGGCAGGCGCGGACCCCGAGCGGGCTGGCACCACAACACCGGAGCAGGGCTGGCTGCCGGCTCAGCCACCTCTCCCCGGACAGACGGGCACACCCCGCGGCAGCCAGCGCAACATTTTATTTGGGTTTACGACAAGACAGATGGTTCCCGAGCCGGTGTTGAAGGCCCGCGCCCCCCACGGCCCCTCACGGGTGCAGGACAGACCCACGAGTGGGTGGGCTGCGCGGGGGTGCCCGGGCAGAGCCGGGGACGGGGCCCGCCACGCTGCCAGGCAGCTGCCCCCAGCTCCGTTAGCAGCAACACCGCTCTGAGCGAGCAGCCTTCCCTTCTGCCCTCACCGCAGCACCCGCGCACGCCATCCCAGTCGGGACCAGCGGGGCACAGGGCATCCAGTCTATGGCACATCTGGGAGCGAGCCGGTGGCCCCAGCGCCGAGCCCGAGGCCACGGGCAGGTCCCTGGGGTGTGGTGCCACTGGCAGGGCCCAGAGCCAGGGCATGGATGATGGCGGAGCAGGCCTGGGGCGCTGGTGACATCGGGAGGGGCTGCAGGTTCAGTCCCGGAGCCCCCAAGTCCCACAGGGCTGAGCCCCTGGCGCAGGGCACTGGGAGGAGATGGCAGAGACCGGGGAGGAGAAGCCTGGCTGAGGTGGCGGAGGGGGCCAGGCAGGAGGCACGAGCTGCGGCTCCGGCGCTTGTTAGCTGATGCTCCCTCCCTTCAGGCTTTTACAGGAGACTCTCCCCAGCTTGGTCAGGAAGTTTCTCTGCTTCCACTGGGCCACACAGTCCTCGGAGACGCGGAAGTCGGCCTGGGGAGCAGAGCAGGGGAGGCAGGGTCAGGTCGGGGCTGCCAGCGGGGCAGCAGCACCTCACTCAGCCCGTGGGGAGGTTTCTTTCCTCCACAGCTTTGCTGACGGTCGCAAACACGAGCGCTGAGCAGCAAACAGCTCATCTGGAGTCACCCAGAGGCGGGGACAGCAGCGTCTGCGTGCCCCACTCGACGCCTGGAACCCCAGCCCCTCACCTGCAGCTTCTCAAAGACCTTCTTCTTCGGCTTGAGCTCGTCGTCGGGCTCCCCACCCTCGTAGCCCTCCACGTAGACGCGCTCCCCGGCGCAGCACCCGGCCGGTGGGTCCAGGGGCTCCACCTGCCGCGGCTCCCCCACGCTGCCGAGGGGCACGGAGGAAGCGGAGTCACCCCGAGGAGGCACCACCTGCCCCCCAGCACCGCCGGGCTCCGGGACAGGGGGGTCTGGACTGCTCCCCGGGAGGGGTACGGCCCCGATGCGCCCTCCCTCACCTGGAGGCACACAGCACCATGCCCTGCGACTCCACACCCCTCATCTTCTGGGGCTTGAGGTTGCAGAGCAGCACCACCAGCCTGTCCTGCAGCTGCTCCTTGGGGACGAACTGCACCAGGCCGCTGACCACGGTGCGGGGCTCGGGCTCGCCCACGTCGATCTTCTCCACGTACAGGCTGTCGGCGTCCGGGTGCTGGCAAGCAGAAGCAAGGTGAGGAGCAGGGAAGGGGACTGGGGTGGTAGAGGACGGGGCAGATCCCCCCACACCCCCTGAGTGCCCACAGCACCATGTGGAAAGGTTACTCCCCTCTCCCCGTTGTGCCCGCACCTTTTCCACACTGATCACTTTGCCCACACGGATGTCCAGCCGGGATGGGACCACGTTCTCTGGCTCCGAGTTCTTGGTGCTCTTCTCTGCAGGCTCTGCAGTGCAAAGAGAACAGTTGTGTTGCTCAGCATAAACCCAGGGAGCTGGCCAGGCCCCAGGGAGCACACAGTGACCCCCAAACACTGGCTCTGGGGAGCACACGGTGACCCCCAAACGCTGGCCCTGGGGAGCACATGGTGACCCCCAAACGCTGGCCCTGAGGCCCGCTGAATTCCCTGCTTGTGTCTGCACCACAGAGCACAGCCCCTCCTCTGCTCTGCCGGCCTCTCCAGCACCGGAGCAGCAGGCCGGCATCTGTCCTCTCCGCGGCCAGCAAACACCCCTGGTGCTGGCCTTTCCTCACCCTTCCTAACGCTCCCCGGCGCTGCCCCCAGGACTGAAGTTTCAGAACTTGTAACCTCAGCCCTGCAGGGACTCTCTCCCACCCAGCCCTGTGTAGCCAGGGCCCCCCTTCCCCGAGCTCCCAGCGGCTCCTTACTGGCTCTGGATGGGTCGGGATACGCTGCGCTGGTCAGCTTCTTCAGTTCCGGGCTGTTGAACTTCTCTCTGATGGGGTCAAGCAGTTTGTTCAGGGCCACTTCCACCGAGTTCTTCAAGTCTCCGGGATGCACAACCTGCGTCGCGACAAACAGACGGGATCCTGCGTGGCTTCCCTCCGGGCAACGGCGGAATCCGAGTCACGGGTCCGAGTCCAGAGAGGCCGGAACCGGAGGCCACGCAGGGCGGGGAGATGAACCCCAGCACCGGGACCAATTCCCCTATGGAGAACAGGACCCCTCTTCTGGACGCTTTTGCTTGCAGCCCCAGCCAGGAAGAGCTGAGAACAGTTCAGCTGCTGCTCTGCTCCAGGACGTGGCCGACGTGGTCCCGCCCTGCACCAGGAGAGCTCGTGTCCCCACATCCTTCCCCCTCCCTCTCGCCTTCGGGCTCTCCAGGCTGGAAGCACCCTGCCACCCCACAGCCTGCTCCACACTCTGCTCCACGCTCTGCCCGGTGCAGACTCCCATCTCCCGCTGCTGCTCAGAGCCCCCGGACTGAGCTGAGGAGCCTCAAGGACGGGAAGAGGGTCCCGTCCCTCCCGGCACTCACCTGCTCAGCGAAGTCCTTCTCCAGGGCCTCGTAGGCTGTGTAGGTTTTGTTTCCTCCCCACTTTTCTTCTCGCAGAATCACAAACTCTGCGACACACAGATTTTAAGGCGCAGATTAACCCATGCAGAGCCTCGCGCCCTGCTCAGCCACATAAACCCCCCGTCCCGCTTTGCCCGAGAGCAGGGGCTGGGGAGGGGGCACTCAGGGGCAGCCTGCTTCAGGGGGGGCACGCGCCCGTCCCCTCCTCTCACCCACAGGAAACACCAGGTCCAGCGCCCGAGCCCCTCACCTGACTTGAGGGGAAAGAGAACGTGCTTGATGAAGGAGAGGACACCGTTGTTCTCCACGTTCCCTGGCTCACAGAAAGCCTTCTTCAACTTCTTCTTCACGTCCTCCTTGCGGTCCAGAAGGTCAATCTTTGAGTCCTGCAGGGAAAGATTTCCGCAGCCCTTCACCCAATGCTCTCGCCCAAAAGACAATTCACGTTGGAGTAGCTGCAACTTCTTCTCAGCCCCCAGGGTGAGCGGAGAGAGAAGGCACCTCGTCTCGGGGCGCAGCCTCTCTGCCCCCAGCCATTAACCCGCCCCCCGCAGCGCCCCAGACCGCAGCCACCGTCCAGGGACCAACCTCTTCCGACGAGCTCATTTTGCTGCCTGTCAGACCAGGAACCATCGGGTTCATCAAATGGACGCGCTTGGCGTAGCCCAGGGAAGGAAGGTACTGGGAAAAAGCACGGAGGCAAGTCATGGCCAGTCCTCTTCTGAAGACCAAGCTTTAACTCACAATCCCTGTGAGGCTCCAGGTAACTTGGGGACCCAGAAAGCTACCGCGAGGTCACAAGGCGTGGACAGCCACAGCCAGGGCTGCGTGGCAGCACACCAGCGCCCTGCAGACCACAAGAGCAGCAGCGGGAGCTGCGAAGGGCACTGCGGTGCCAACCGAAACCACAGACACGCTTCTCCCAACGGATTAACGAGTGTTCGGGCCTGGAGACGGGCGTCAGCACCGCAGGGGGCTCAGAAACACCCCTGCTCCTCACCTTCTCTGCGAAGGTGAATATCTTCCTCTGATCAACCCCTCCGAACTGCGCGTCGACCTTGAGGTACTCCTCATCCAGCGCCTGCAGAGAGACACACACAGCCCTGAGATGGACCCTGAGGCTCCACGCTCCGGCCGTGCCCAGCCTTCGAGGTCCTGCCCGTCCCCCAGACCTGCCCAGCCTCTGCCGGGGCACGCGCTCCTGCCCCGGGAGGGACGGGAGCCCTCCCCATCGCCTGCTGCCCCGCGGCTGGCTGGAGTCGCTGCAAAAGCAGCTCTGGGATTGCGTTACGCTTTGTGCTGCTGCCAGGTGTAATGCTGGGGTGGAGCACAGCGACCTCGGCACCCCGCCTCACCCGGCCCCGCAGTCCCCGCTTCGCCCAGCACCTCCCCGGCCGCCGCCTCGCCGCGACGAACCTGCAGGCCCGGGTAGAGCAAACCGCTCAGCAAGGGGTGCTCCACCTGCTTCACCACCTCCGCTCCCGCCTTCTTGGCGTCGTGCTGCGTCACCACGGACGAGAGGCGGTACACGTCCAGCGTGTACTCCCTGCCGGAAGGGACAGCGCGGGTGGCACCGGGCAGGGGGACGGCTTCTAGAGCCGCTTCACGCAGACGCGGGGCCTGGCCACATCGAGAGGGGCCAAGGCCTGGAGGCACCTTCACTTTGTTCCCTGAGTGATGGCGCCTCACGAACAGGGCAAGCTCAGGAACAGGATCGCAGAATCAAAAAGGTTGGAAAAGACCTCTCAGATCATCAAGTCCAACCGTCACCCCAACACCCCCATGCCTGCTAAACCATGTCCCCAAGTGCCACATCCACACGGTTTTTGAACCCCTCCAGGGATGCGGACTCCACCACTGCCCTGGGCAGCCTGATCCAATGCCTGACAACTCTTCCAGTAAAGAAATTTTTCCCAATATCCAATCTAAACCTCCCCTGACGCAACTTGAGGCCATTGCCTCTCGTCCTATCGCTGGTTACTTGGGAGAAGAGACCAACCCCCTCCTTACTACACCCTCCTGTCAGGGAGCTGCAGAGAGTGAGAAGGTCCCCCCTCAGCCTCTCCTTCTCCAGACTGAACAGCCCCAGCTCCCTCAGCCGCTCCCCATCAGACTTGTTCTCCAGACCCTTCACCAGCCTCGCTGCCCTTCTCTGGACAAGCTCCAGCCCCTCAGTGTCCTTCTTGGAGCGAGGGGCCCAAAGCCGAGCACAGCACTCGAGGTGCGGCCTCACCAGTGCCGAGCACAGGGGCCCGATCCCCTCCCTGCTCCCGCTGGCCACACCATTCCTGACCCAAGCCAGGGTGCCGTTGGCCTCCTTGCCCACCCGGGCACACTGCTGGCCCGTGTCTGGCCGGCTGTCGCCCAGCAGCACCCCCAGCTCCTGCTCCTCCTTGCAGCTCTCCAGCCACTCCTGGCCCCAGGTCAGGCTCTCCCCTCCCGAGGGGGCTGGGTGCCCCAGGACTCACTTGCTGAGCTGGTAGTCAGTGCCCCGGACGAACTTCAACTTTTCCAGGGGCACCCCGATGCTCTCCAGCATGGCTTTGATCACGTTCTCGTAATAACGGGTGCGCAACTCCAGCAGCTCCCAGGGAGCCTTCATGTTGTCCAGGTAAGCATGAAGGTCAGCAAAGAGTATCGTCACCTAGTACGGAGGGGGACGGAGTCAGTGCCGCGCTGCTCAGGGGAGCGGCACGTTCCCACCCACTGGCACGGTGACAAAGTCCCGCTGGGTCCCGGCTCGGCCACCCACCTCGCACCCTGCCTTCAGGAAATCTGCAATCTTGGACATGGGCACGAAGTAGGCCACGTGCGGCTTGCCCGTGGTGGCGGTGCCCCAGTAGATCTTCAGCTCTCGCTCCTTCAGGATGGCCATGAGCTTATCCTCCCCCAGCACCTCCTGTGGAGGACCAAGACACGCACCCGGCATGGCTGAGCCTCCCCGGGCGCATGCTGGGGTGCCCAGGGGAGGGAGACCGTGGGCAGGACAGCGTCCCGCCGAAGAGCCGAGCCCCGAGCCGTGCCAGCCCTGCATGCAGCGTCTCCCCGGGGCTCCTGCCGGGTCCGGAGGCTGATCCGGGCCCGCTCCGCTACGTCCAGGGCCTGCCCCGGCCCCGATACTCCCTCCCCGGCCCCGATCTCCCCCTCCC
>Ga0065711_1040915_pt1 | contig 16552 bp, 10 predicted proteins | sample Hoacrofraction12_FD_59098 | JGI IMG/M metagenome (GOLD analysis project Ga0065711, IMG submission 59098) | Hoatzin crop microbial communities from Cojedes, Venezuela - Epithelial fraction 12 v2 (version 2) | ecosystem: Host-associated > Birds > Digestive system > Esophagus > Crop | place... | reverse complement strand
CCCCCCCCCAATTTTCATCTTCTGTTTTGCTTTTCTCCTTCTGCTGAGTGAAGGAATGAGACAGCCACGATACAACTCCAATAAAATGGCAGTTCCCTAACCATGCTAATATAAAATAAAATTAAAAAAAAAAACTTAATTTGGTTAAGTCAAAAGCAGATTAAAAAGTCCCAGCTAGAAAAATTTCATGAGAAGCAATTCCAACAAGCTTCATGCTGAGCTGATCTTCATTTAAATCTACGCAAACCAGCTGGGTTTGCTTAAATGCCATTCTTAAAATGACATGTCTTGCTAGTGAACAGCCTAGACAGATCCAGAACAAAGCACAGATACAGTGCTTGTCTAGATTCTAAAACGAGACCAGAATTGTATTATTGATGTTATACCCATTGCCTAAAACTAAACACATTTTCTGCTTCAATCTGGTATTTTCTAAACAGGAATATAAATTTTTCTTCCTTTGCTGCTTATGTTTTTCACATGCACTGGATGAACAGGCATGTGACCCAAACCAGAGCTCGTCCACAGGGACAGCAAAGCACAGTAAGGACATGTACAGGGTACACAGCTGCAAGACACATGATGTCAGGGAGGAAGCAACAGGGAAAGTTTAAAAAGCCCACAAAGGTCTCTCTCCTGATAGGCTCTTGTGGTCCTTCTCCACTTTTGACCAAAAAAAAAAAAACCCCAACAAAAAACCAACTTTAAAAAAATCACCCTGCTTTGGCAGGAGGGTTGGACTAGATGACCCACAGAGGTCCCTTCCAACCCCTACCATTCTGTGATTCTGTGATTAGGGCACTCAATAGAAATGAAGCCATTTCAAAAGAAACATTTCATATGCCTGCAATACCGAGCAGATCCGACACCAATTCAAGTGTGTATGAGCCATGTCTGTGTGACTGCCTTTCGTGGAACTGGTAAAACTTATGAGATTTTTTTTTTTTACTTTTCATACAAAACTGTAAGGAGTTCAAGCTATATTTTGCAGTATAACAATTGTTTTTCAAAGTTAAAGTAGAACTTTAAAGTAGAATTTAAGTAGGATCCCAAATGTCTTACTAGGTGCCAATAAAAAGCATCATTAACATAATTCGCAGTGATAGTTTTCTATAATGATTTAAATAGACTCATAAGTAAACAAAACAGAATTAATGTCTGATAGATGCACAGACTATGAGCATTTTGCCAGATGTTGCAATTCTTAAAAGCACTATTCATTTTTTCCATTTCTGCTAACACTGTGGTATTCAATTCCCTAAGCAGTCTCACTGAAACCCATGGGACTATTTGTTATATAAGGTACTGCAATTAAGAGGGAAGAACTACTGTGAAAGAGTAAGCAGAGCAGAATTGAGTATATCGCCAGCTTTTCTCCTTAAAACATGTAAATCTGAACAAATGCCACACTAATACCTCTTTCTCAATATATTCCAGTACAGCTGAATTGAAAACTGGCATTCAACTACACAGAAATTAAAGGACAAGCATCTTTTGCCAAATGCAGCCCCATCTATTCTGGATCTAGAAATGAAAGGCCAACATAAACAAGGGAATCAAACTCAGAATTCAAGAATCTTTTTATAGGCAGTTTCCTCATGCACAATGTAAAGCCACATTTGAAAACCAAACCAAACCAAACACTTCCACCCAGCCAGTTCCGATACCGTGGGATACTGCAGCGCACCTGAGTGGAAAGCACGCAGCCTTTGCACAAACCACTGCACCGTTTGCCTGACGACGACAAGCATTTCTGGGTGTCCCGTTCCCTCTGAGGGCAGGCGCTGGTTTATAGTCTGGATCCTGTCTGCTCTTTTCAAATCAATTTATTTACAACAGCGACAGCAAAGCCTCATAATCCACCCCAAACTCAGAGATCAGTTTTTATCCACAGAGGGATCAAGAAACCCTTTGCAAAATGATCCCCACCCTCCCCTAGAGCACAAAAAGAAGCACCATTTCACCAGAAGCATGTGAATTTGATCCAGAACAAGTAGCACTGAGTTTCCCACTTGCCCTTTAACAGATGCCAACTAGACAAAGACAACTGCCATTACAACAGATGAATAAGTGGAAAAAGGAGAAGAAAAAAAAAAAAAAATTAAAAATTCCCTTTGCCCTGGTGAAGGAAGGTGAACACCATCTGGGCACCATTTGCTGCTTACATTGATCGCAGCGGGCGCAGTGCTGGGTAGAGGGAGATGAGGATACCACCCAGCCATCAGCCCTGGGGAAAATGAAACCCCAAACCCACAGACTCTTCAGCAGCCATTCCCACCGCTACACACGAGACATCCAATTCCTCACATGCATAAAATTACAGCTTAAAAATATGCCGGTTCCACTTCCTGGGCACTCCACACCCTGCAAAAGTTTCTCTTTACAAATATGAATAGGCCAGATCCCCAGCAAATACAAGCCACCTTGGGCAAATCAACTGGAAATGCAATATCACTGATAAAATAACCTCTCACAGAAGAGCAAGGAAAATGACCCCATTGACTCACAGAGCTCTTGTTCTTCTCCTCTACTGCCTACTGGAACTTTACTAATTAATTACCATGTAACCCTTTAAGTTTACTGCTTTTAATCTTGACAAATTATACCATTTTAATCCCAGAATTAACTAGAAACGTTAGCGTGGGCCCTCATAATCCTTAAAGGCTGATGTTCATTAGCACTAGCAAACTCTGTATTAATTTTTTTTTTTTAAGTATCACATGAAGGAGGAAGAGAAAAGTAAAAGGATCTTTTTGTGTGTGTGTGTTTCTCTGGATTTTACCACAAATCAAACAGCCCTACTCGCAACATGCAATCTTTGCCCTGAATCCAGTCAGAAACTAATATACAGCAAATCTTCAGTCATCTGAAGCATGAGAAATGCGCCTGTGGGGCCCTCCCATAGTCTGTGAATGTAGTGCTTCCATACCAGAAGGTCATCTGCCATTTCTGAGCTGACCACAGTGACTGCTCTTTAGCAAATCCATGTTTGACCATTTCTCAGCAGCTTTGAAGATGCTTAAACTACCACAGGGGTCACAACAGGTAAATAGGGATTACAGGGTTTTTTTAAACAGCCTAAAAGATCTGCAAGAATTAAGGCTTTCCAAACAGCCAAAGAAAAAAAACCCATTAAGTTAACAGAACTAATGAATATTTGATTAATACAATTAAATACGCTTTAAAAAAAAAAACATATGGGGACATCAAAAGAAAATAGTCAATTGCTTGTCCTAAACTTTCAATTTAAGAAATACCAGTCTTAAAACAAATTACAATGTCAGCTGGCAAGTGATACATGTTAATCAACTCAAAGCAGGTTTGGATTCTTTCTCATGCCCTTTGCAGTGATAAAATTGTACTACTTTGCAATGCTTATTTGTCAAATGTTTCTGTCCTATTTATCAACTCACTTCATTTCACCAAAATTCTCTCTAGAACAAGACAGCAAGAATCCAGAAATTGAAAACCATAAACCTTTCTCCATTTTTACTGAGGTAAATAAGCAAAAGAAAGAAAAAAAATCCCACAACTAAAAAACCACCTTAAACCCCACAACTCCCTCCCCTCTCTCAAACTCGCAGCCACCAGCTGATAAGAAAAGGGCGCAGGAATGGGGAAGCAACACACTGAATGAACAAAAACGTCTAATTGAGATTCCCTCCCCCACACACACTGCAGGAGGAAAACAACTGACTATCTGATCCTTGATTTTACTATACTGTCCTAACATAATCTGCAATAAAAGCTATTGAACTCCTGTCCAATTATTTTTAAAAAAGGATAAGGACAAGATTATCCATTCAAGACAACCTAAATCAAGACAAGGTTCTTTGAGGCAGATGATAAAACGTGTTTTACACTTCTGCATTTAAAACTGGAATACCTAAAACAAGCCACCATCATGAGGGACAGAGCTGCAGGAAGTCTTACTAGGCCCCAAACCCAGGAATAACTGCCAACAAAATAAGCTTACAATTTTATTTTTTAAAAATTTATGGACTTCCCCTATTAGATTTAATAAGCTGTCCTGCCATTCACATGCAATGTTTTAAATGTTGTATGTCAAGAAGGTTTCTGAAATCTGTAAATGTTTAATTTAAAACTTTCAAACTGTATGCACTGAGACAAGTGACCTGTCTGCTCCCTGACCTCGAAATCTCTCCTGAGGACTGCGGCAAAGACTGCATTTGTTTCAGTTTCTGATCTATTACTGTAATTTCTTAGTTTTGCATTAACCTTCTTGTTCCTCCTGAGTCTTGTTAAAGCAATGACTTTTTCAGTCTAGGTGTAATACACTTCAATGGCTAGTAGGCTTTGTAAAATCTTCTCACAAATCAGAAAACCTTTTTTCTTGATGTTTCAAGCACAGAAAGCTGCTTCTCTCACTTTATTTTGTGGTCAACTTCAATATGGAAGCCCACTCACAAATTTTCACCAGTGCAAGAGAGAAAAGCTAAGCTAGTGAACATTTTACACTTTTTTAAAGTGTCTGTTGATCACAGATTGAAGTATTCCCTTTTGTCTTTCATTTTCATTGAAAGTAGGCCATATTATGGACCAACAGATAGGACTAATGGCCTCTTATTACAGCCGAAAATTTAAGGACCCCATCCTCCCCTTGACCAGCAATCTGTTTTCTGGGAAGGTACCTCAGCCTGGCAGAAATCACCTGCACAAAATCACCCTGGAGACTGCTCCTACACCATCTGTGCTAACAGATTATGGATTTCATGAGGCCGTCAGGCAGAACCCTGGCTACAAAGTCTCCATGAACACTGAAAATGTGCATTTTTGCTTTAGCCTTTCATGTCCACAAAGACATCTGAGCGAGTTGCTTGCTGATGCACAATGAGAGTTTGAATCTCCCCTTCCTGTGCTGAGGACGCATCTACATGGAGAAATTTGGGAAAACTACAGTGAATGTGAAGTGTGCAGAGCATCTCTGAGTCACCTCAAGTATAATGAACTCTAGTTTGAGCTAAGTGGTATACTCTAATTACATACATACAACACATCTGTGAACCTGGTAAAAAACTCTCACTTGGACGCATAGTTCAGGTGGTGCTTGTGCAAAAGACTGCTCATGTTGCCAATACCACCCAACTATGAGCTCTCTAACAAAAGAAAACAAGCAAGCTATTCCTGTAAATTAAGTATGTCCATCAGATCTCACAGTTACGTACCAGTACATTTGCAAATAGCAGGAAAGGCAGTTGTACCCAGCAAAAATTCCCCTCTGTGCTGAAGCGGTGCCCAGATCTGTTTTGAAGACTCTGGCTCCCTTTTTGAAAGGCTGATGCAGAACAAATTTTCCCAGCTCATCTACTTTATACTCTCTAAACACAGATTGTTCCAGGGATTTATGATTACAATTGTCTAACTTGTTGGACATTGCTTGCTGGTTTTAAGCAGAAGCAATCTAAATTTGCTCTAAGTACAAGGATGAGTGAAAGCAGAAGAGGCTTATTTCTGAGCAGACGCTCAACAGATTTACTGCCACGACACAGAAGAACAATTGCTGAATTTGTTTTATTTTTGTATAGCTGACCTCCTTAATTCAGCACTTACTTGTACTACTAATAAAAAAAGGAGAAAAATCTTGATAGTCCTAGGACAAATTCAGAAGGTAAGTAGAGTAGTCACTTCAGTATTCCTGTCCCAGCACTGATTTTGGCTTTATGTTTCCCAACACCTTCTGCTACAGAAGGCCCACCAGGATACAGTGTCTGATGCACAGGCAGGGGTCCTAACCCCGTTTACCTCATCCAGTAGCTATACAGGAAAGTTAACTTCACCAGAATTTGTTGACTGTGCTGGAAAACGGGTCACGACTCCCACAATGAAATCTCAAAGGTAAGAACCGGCCAGGCCAAGCAAGAAGCCCAGCACGCAACTTGTTACATTAGCAAGAGCTTTCTGCTGCTGAGCATCACGAATGCCGCCTCAGCAGGCAGCGCGCAGGAGAGCTCAGATCCAACCCTTTCAGAGGGGACCTGTTCCTGACCCTTCCGAACTGATTTTAGAAAAGCACGCGTATGCATCTGCCTTTCATCTGAGAGGTCCAATGCTCTTCCTTCTCCTCCTGTTACAGATGCATTAGCTGTTATTTCCACACCAGCATCATTATCCCATCTCTCCCATCAAATTATACAAACTAAGCACTGTACTGTGGAACCCACACGTGTTTTCAAAAAATAAAAGCTAAGCAGCTTGTGAGAGAATTCAGCTTACTGAATTAGTGAGATTTTGTGTTTCTTTGGCTCAAATTATTAGACAGCATTTACACTCACCAGAGGGGAGGAAAAAACATTGCTGGAAAATCAGTACTTTGGGTTGGGGTTTTTTTCTGCAAGGTTTTGAAAGGTTGTTAATGTTTTGACCCAAGAAACCTTTCCAACAAGCAAACATGTTTTTGACCTCGGCATTTCTACAAAGTATTCTAACTTTCACTAAAAGTCTTTAAAAAAACAAAACGAACTAACCAATAAAAAAAACCCAACTCACACATCGATCACCAGTGTCTTGCTACCTCTTAAACACAGAGCTGGGAAGCTGTCTGAAATCCTTTCTAACCTAGGGCATTGCTCATCCCTCATAACAAAAATCAAAGTACCTGTCAAACTGGCTGCTGAAAATGCATCTCTTACAGTATTTGGACCTCAGGGAGCACGGCTGGCAGCAGCCTGCAATGCTGCTGAGGGCTGGTGAAACTAATGGTGTGGAATGAGAAACTGCTCATCTAAAATAAGGAAGGGCAATCCAGCACTTTACTAAGTGCACATATTTGCTAGGATCTAGCACGGGCAGAGTCCCAGCAGCCAGTGGTGGCAGAAGCCAATGCATCGCTACACATGGGTTCTGTCGGGCTTGCTCCATCGGCCAGAAACCCCTCTGCAATACAGTCACTAGTAACTCCAGTACCGCCACAGCCCCTGAAACGCTACAGCACCACTCCCATGCATTCTTCTGCCTTTTGACAGAAAACATTCTTTCCTTTAACATATCAAAGGTGGATATAAAAGGCAGGCTAAATACTAGCACTACACCTGTAACACCTGATGCCACAGCAGTACTGACACCTACACAGATTAGCTGTGAAAACTGCTCCATGTCTGCTTGCAAGAGCAATACTTCACTTTCAAAGAGGTTTTAGCAATTTTTCAGCTGGGAAACAAAGTGCCCTATAAATTCAGCATGTTGTCCTAGAAAAACAGCATTCAACACTAAGTGTCTTTCATACTTCGGATGCTATATAAGTGAAAAATGGTCTTACAGATATCAGCTTTAGAGAACAAAATTTGGTCACAGTAATCTGCTTGGGGGCAATGAGGAACTCAAGGCCTTCCATCCAAGAGTACTTTCACATAATAGAAAGTTTCACTTTACTCAATAGTCTGTCAAAGATAGTTGTAATAAAAAAAGGGACTTGGTATCTGTATATCAGCTTGCAGGCTTACCAGTTAGTGCAGTGCTAATTCACACCATTTTAAGTAAATAAAGCAAATTATCCTCATCACTCAGTGGCAGCATTATGAAATGCTTGTCGTACAGAGTTACTCTTAAGGAACATGACTGATATGACTGACCCAAACCACTCAATTACTGTAAAGCTGTTTCTTTTTTGTAGCTGGATTTCTCACATTTATATTGTCCTGCCTTTTTTTTTTTTTACTCAACATACATGTCTAAAAGGCACATCTCCCCATTGTACAAAGTAAAAAATGCCTGGTTTTTCCTGAGATTTTGCCCCAATGACAAAAACACGACCAGTAACATCTGCCTGGCTTAAGCTACCTTTGCACGCCTGCTAGCTCCCATCACAAGCGGCAAGCCAGACCCGCCGACCACAGCCCCAGTTCCAGCCCCTGTTCACACATACTGCTAAACCCTTTCACCTCACTGAGCCAGTAAACCTACTTAATCCTTTCTCTTGCAGGTGGAGAGATTAGGGAGGAGTCCATCTCAAGCTGCATGTTAGTTTGTAACAGGACTGACTGGAGCAGAGGGTGTTCAGCCACCCGGAATACCCAGCGCAGCCTCTTACCAGCCGTGCTCTGGTTGCTTCTCCAGTGAGTAAGTCACTATGAATATGGGACACAAACAAGGCCAGCAGCTTACAAGCAGCGGTAGCCATGTTTACCAAACATGGAAGCAATTTTTTTTTTTAATATATGCATGCTTAAAGTTACAAGCAATTCAGTTTCTCCTGAAACTCTGAGACTGAAGAGCTGAAGTGGGGAGGAACTGCATGCTGTCTCCAAAATAGCAACAAGAAATGCACAAATGTAAAGAAAGGTCACAAATATTTTTGCAGCCAGCTGCCTAATGCTTTCTTTCTTTGTAACATCTAAAAATAGAAAGATTAGTCACTCTGTAACTTTCCAAGCGCAGATGAGGCAGAGGGAGAAGGGAACGGCAGGGGAGATGTGCTCCAGCCCTCCCCACCTCCCCCCCACGGTGCCTCCTCTCAGCTGCCCTCCACCAGCATCACCAAGGCTGCAGCAGGTATGGATGATACAATGCTGAAGGTATCACTCTCACCCCTTTTGCATACAGTAAAATCAGGATACACGAGCCAGGGTCAGTGCTATGTTCAGGTCACCAAAATTCCAGCCCACTGCTAAATGTCAATGTAGGTAAAAATATTCTCCCAGCTTCTAAAAAACTGCAGCTCAGGGACTCTAGACCAAAAAAGGCATCTCTGCGTACAGCAGTCCCCAAAGAGCTGCTCCTCTCTCCCCAAGCTGCATTAGTAGCTCGCTGAGGCCATGTAAACTTTTGACATTCCGTGGCAGAGCTCCCCAGTGTAAATTCAGACTGTGTGAAGATAACCATCTCCCTTCATACTGAATGCGTCAACCGCCAGTTTCACTTCTGGTCCTTTACTTCCTGCACTGGGTAGAAATGAACAGTGAATGCCAACGCATCCTTTCTGTACCACTCCTGACCCTACAGATTTGTCTCTTACTCCCCTCTGCCACCTCCTAAAATACAGAGTTGATATGTACCGCTATTTCAGCAAGTCTGGGACAACGAAAGCGAAGAGCCAGCCACAAAACATCTACGTATGAAAAGACACACGGCACAAACGGGATTAAACACTGGACAGAGGAAAGGGCAGGAAGAAAGCACAGATAGAAAGGGAAGATCGACAATTTAGACTTCTGCCACATTTTCAGTATGTAAGCAAGGGAAAAAAAGAAAAAATTGAGAGCAATACCTGTGTCTACATTAAAGCTGTAGCCAAGGCATACCACCCACTGGCCTCTTGGCACGTACACGCACTCTTCATGCAGCTCTCCTTCGTCCACCAAGGCAGCTTCCAAGATGTAAAAAGATGCTGCAGTTACCTGCCACTTGGACATGACCCAGAAGTTGCTAAGTGGCTCAGAGCAACTGTCTAAAGCAGTAAAAGCCTCAGCAATCATTTGATAAATAACTGCCCACTAGAAAGCCAATGCTACTCCTCCAGGCTCCTCTGTGGTAGTTCTTAGCCTGGTCATTAAGTGATAGCTCATCTCATCAATGTCCTCTTATATTCTAATTTATTTTCCTTACTCTGATCTATCTACTACCAGGAGGCAAAATAATGAAAGATGTAGTTAAAAATCCCTAATGATCCCTCTAACAACAACCAGTCCATCTGATACTATTACAAAAGACTGTAGCAAGTCACAAATGGAGCTGGACAGTTCAGCAATGCCTTCCGGGAAAATATTAAAAGGTGTTTGAAACGTTGAGAAATTCTATTGCTCTACTAGAACAGTAACTCATTAAGTTACTCTGGGTCAGCATCCATTTTTTGAAAGCAGAGAAAGCAGATGCTTTATATTCAATGGAACATTAAAAACAAATTTTAAGTGCTCAAAATGTTTCCTTGTTTGTCTGGCTGAAGGAGCCCTCCCTGCTGCCTTCCCCGATGGGTGCTGCAGCCAGTCCCTCAACAAGCGCAGCTGCTGCATGACCGGCAATGCCCGAACCTCCACCCATCTGCTATGAGTGTGCATGTGCGTTTGAGCAAATGACCCGGCCTGCCTGAATGAGTTACAGGCATGCCCTAGTCCTGAACATCGTCATGACACTACCTGGCGGAGGCACAAACTTCAGGTCTTGAAAGAACAGCACACACTACAAAGAATTTAAATATTTGTAAGGTTCCTCTTTGTCCTCTTGGCAGTTTGAGCCCTTCACTGAAGGTGGGCTGTCACAGCATTCAACAGAGGATTTAAACATGTGCCTCACTCTTACTGACAAACCAGTACCTCTGGTGCAAACCCTGTTTGTTTCTCCTTACCTCAGCGGGTAGGACGTGCTTCAGGAACTTTCCTGCTCTGAGATGAAAGCTCACACTAAATTGTTCTTCTGGTGAAGACTGTTCCCCTTGTAGAAGGAATAGGTCATCACAACAGGATGGCTGTGTTTCTGTAAGTAGGGACGGCTGGTTTGACTTGGAGGTTAAGCTTTCATTCCAAGACCCTGGTCACAAAATCATCAAACCTTCTAAGGACACTTCAAGACAAACCAATTTTCATCCTGGCTGGCAGACATTAGTCACACAAGATGATCACAATGGTATTCATTCACTATATTTTTTATATGTGTGTAAGCTCATGTATATATGTACACAGAAACATGCATACATATATAAAGCTTATCCAATGGCATATATATTTATATATTTGTGTATGTATATGTGTTATATGTGTGTGTACACACAATCAAATTTCAGCTTATTGTCTGACTACTCAACAAGAAGAATTAGAGCCTTATTTCTTTCCAGAGGCTTTACACAAACTCAGAACAAGACTTTGTTCCTAACTGGTACAAAAATCTATTTCCTCAGTTTATTTCTAATTACCTTCCAAGACAAAAAGACAAATACATCTAGATATTCAGGAAACCTATTTCTGAAAAAGCATGCAGCCAAACTACACAATAAATTATTTTGACTGTTTTATCCTTAAATTGAGATTACTTAAGAAGATTAGGACTGTTCAAAGTTCACAGCTGGAGTTTCCAGTTGGATCCAGCTGAGCTAGGACAGGGCAGACTCCCCCGAGCCATCCCCAGCTGCCCGGGCACAGCACCATGAGCAGGGGCAGCCACCCGAAATGCTCAGGCTTCCTCACCCACACTCGTCCCACAGACGCAGCAGATTAGGCCTTCGAGAAACTGAAGACTATCCCTGCCCACCTTCCCAGAAAAACATTGAGTTTTCAGCTGGATGACCTGATCCAGTTCACTCCATCAGCACAGCAGTGCTAAGCCAAGATGTAAGCAAACCTGAGTGTGATCTCTCTAGAAGCTCAAGTTAAGCCATCACAAGACCACAATCAGATTCTGCTCTGGAAATCTGACTTTAGTATTTCTTAAAAAATATTCTGTTCTGAGAAAAGGGATTAAAAAAGCATATTAGAGTACCTGTAATTCAAAAGAATTATTATGAATTAGTTTTTCTGGAAGCAGTGTTTCAGCAAAAGATTTGTAAAAATACCTATATTAATGATCACACCTGAAACCCCAAAAATCAGCTCGGATGCCTTTTGAGAAGTACTTTTTACCTGCATTATGTGATCATTAAATACCATCCAGACTGATTAAAACATTCAACAAAGAAAAAGAGTAACTAGTTCTCAGTAGTTCCCATGCCTTCCTGTACATTTTTCACCTTCATTCTTCTCATTCTATTCCAAGTTCTTTTCTTAATGCTTTCCTGTTCGATTGCCACCTCAGCAGGGCACTCTTCTGAAAAGGTAGAGAGGCGATCTGGGAAGCAGCCACGGCTCTGCATCCCCAAGCGCAGAGCATGCAGCCCTCCCGACAAGCTCCCTGACCCGCTGCGTGCCCCACCATCTACTGGGGAGCCGGGGAAGCCAGCGCCTGCCGGAGTGCAGGACATGCTGCAGTGTGTGAAATGCCGAGCCTTTCTTGCCTGCCTTCCATACGGAGGGTTTCCCACAGCCAAGCCTGCCACCGCGGGCAAACGACAAGTCTTGCACACAATAATGCTCGTACCACAGCTGACGGGCATCTCATTGTACTCCTAATGCGCAATAAACAATGTGCGATCGGACAAAGCAGTGCAAGAACAAATCCTATTAACACATAATAGGATGTACCAGCAGATCACCCAAACGCCACTTTGGCAACAATTCCCTGGGCTGCCGCAGCCAGCAGCGGGCGGCAGGGAGGGAGCCTTGGGCACGACGCGTTGGCGAGCCACGCGCACGGCTACCGGCTGGCCGTGGGAGCTCGCTGCGTGGCAACAACGCTGGTGCACCAGCTTTGACGGCAACCGAAAACGCTGCAGCACGTGCCAAGCAAAGAAAGAGTAATCTCATACCCTGGGTATTTGTGAATCATTTACACCTTGGATCCATAAGCAAGTGTACATCAAAACACACAAGAAACTTACAATCCTTTTTTTTTTTTAGCTCATTACAAGATTCTTGTCCGTAGCTTGCACACTTCAAACAACCCCAACAAAGGGCCTCTGGCCGAAATGCGATTCCCTCCTAGTACTGGTACATATCTGCCCACCTCGACCAGCAGAAGGTTTTAAAAACATGTAAAAATGAAAGTATTTGTGCAGGTGGGTATTTGAGGGAGCCTGACACTGTAACGTTGTCCCCCATTGGTTGCTATTAGATGCCACAAGTAACTGATGCTGAGATGGTAACACAAGATGTGGCTCTTTTTCTATTAAGAGTTTGAAAAAAAGGAGGAGACAAATTTCCAGTGCTGAAAACCAGGCAGAGCACTTACTCGCCCTGGCAGGTCACAGAATAATTGTAAGATAAATAGTTAAAGCTTTTAAAGTGGGAAGTATTTTTCACTCCTTGTATTTCTGTTTACAGGTGCTATATGACTTCTCATCTCCTTGGGAACATTAGAATTATATTGCTTGTTTATTTCTTTTTGAACACACTACAGTGCATGCTGCTTGGGATAACAGCAGCTTGTTACGCATACCACGACCACCACCACATTACAGAGGAACTGGACCCTGCTCTGAATTGGTTTAGTACCTTCTACTAGAATACAAAACCAGAAACTAATTACCAAAACTGGGAATCCATGAGAGTTATATCATCATAGAAGATTTTTACAGAACTGTAGACCATAAGCCATATTTTTTAAAGGGGAAGAAACATGGTTCCTAAGATCGGTCATCAAGTAATTCTTATGTAGGAGTATAAAAAGTCACAAGGACAAACATTCTGCCTTTAAAATAAGCTGTGACCAGGCAATATGAGGGTACAGCTTGAGTGAAGAAGCAATGTGGACACTCCTGAAGGCACAGGTTAACCTAGCCCAACCACCAAAACCCACCCAGCTGAAATTATACACAAACACATTGCGTTGTTGGGGATCACCTCTTCCATAGGTCTTTACAGCTCGTTGCATTGCTCCAGGTTACGGCAGTAAACTGAGCATTCTCGTGCACTTGGAGAATTACGAGACAGCTCGTTGGAAAAAGCACAAAAGTTATTTAGTACGGTATCTAATACGTTGGTCTGCCAACCCAAATGGACCCCAGCTGGGTCAGAGATACGCCATACATAACACCGCTGCACCCAGACTGTGGAGTGCTATGTGCTTGGCAAGAGGAGGAAGAATGGAGGGGATGGAACAGGGTGGGGAAACACCTAGGCAGCAATCGCTGCAGGACTCATTTTGAAGACTTACCCGTACAGCCTGTTTGCCCAGGAAAATACAAACGTTTATAGCCCACCATATGCACTCGGCCAGCATGCTGCTAAGACCCTCGCACTTCCCTGTCGCATGCTCTCCAAAACATTCAGTATGCACATCAGCTAAGTATCTGCACAGTGCTGAACTGCAGCAAGGCTTTGCAAGCATTGAGAACACTTGATAATTACCAACTTTACACAGAATTACAGATCAAAATCTGCCCTCCCTTGAGAACAAATTAGACACGACATCTATATCCAGGATACACGAGGAAGTATCACAGCCCAAGCTCGTAGCTCACTTAGAGCGGGACTGGAACTGTCAGGCCAGCAGACACAATGCCTCAGAAGGATACTCAGAGCAGCTCCTGTGAGCACACACGTCCTTTCAGCTCCTGGGCTGACAGTCAACTTTCTTGACACGCATGTCAGTCACCGTCCTCTAGAGAAATGTTACTGACACAGCCTGGCTCCCAAGGAGCATGACTGCTGCCTCCATGCCTACAGCCAGGAACACAAAGAAAATCAAAAGTCTTCAGAATATCCACAACTATGGCATATTCACAAATTTTACTTTAGAAGCAGAAATGGTGATGAATTTACTCCACTGCAAGTTCAGCTTCTACCTACAAAGATATCTTTTCAGCTTCAGAAAGAAGCACTTGCAAAACCAAAGAGGGATGGAAGCAGGAGGTCTGGGGAACGCTGTTACACCAAGGTCACAGCAGCATGCAGAAACTATCCTTTTCCATGCCTAAAGCAGGTGAATATTGTTGACTGACACATGCAGGCCAGCTAAAGAGAGGGACAACCGCTGAGAAGTTCTCATGAAGCCCACAGAACCTCCCCTGGTCCAAACACCATCTTTGCTTTGCTCTTCCCCCGTAACTGCAGCCCTCTCCTTGCCAACTGAGAGCTGGAAACTCTTGCCCTCTTCAAGAGCCTCTCCAGATGACAAGAACCAACACTGGAGCCACAGCCAGTGCCATCAGGAGCAGAGCTCACAAGCAAATAGTGAGAAACTGCAAAGCTACATGAAGATGTGTTCCAGCGCTACTACCTACAGAACAACGAAAGAGAGTTTCGGGGGCCAGGGGGGTAGGAAGCCAGGGTGTACCAGCAAGGATGGGTTTATGCAGTCTCCTCTCCAGCTACACCTCCGAGCAGCTTCAGAAACAGAAGTCAGTTCCCTGGCTTTCAGTTGGGTGTGGTTTCCTGTAGCAGATGCAAGTGGTTCAAGAACAAAGCCAGTTATTAAAGAATGCAGAACAGGTAAAACCCTTATAGGTCAATGATAGACCCCTGCGCTTCAGTTAACGAATGGCTCTAGAAGGGAACCTCTCTGTGATCAAACGTCAGAAGACAAACACTACACACATACCTACTCAGCGACTGAATATCCCCCATCAGATGTCTGTAGCAATGCTTATCCAAAGCATCTGGAGGGTCAAAGCACTGGTGATCAGTCTGTCATGAATCCCCATGCTGTTATAGTATTTAGTACTAATGCCGGGTCCTTCAGTGCTAAGTATGAAAAGAAAAACAAACAAACAAGCAAATCAAGCAAAGGCCAGGACCACTTGATATAAATAGAAATAAGAAGGCAAAATTATTAGATTGGGGATGTTATCAAAAACTTTCAAAAAAAAGTCTTTCAGACTTGTTTAGCTTTGTGTGCAAAGCAGCATCACAACAACTCCAGCACAAAGTGAAGAGGGACTGTATTTCACACACTTTGTAATACTGCAAGCAGGATGAAAAATGAAGCGTGTAATGTCCCACAGCTATCAAATCGACAGGAAGGAGAACGATGGAGGGGCCAGGCAGAAAGCAGCAACCCCCACAGCAATCCAGCAGGAGTAGGTGTCTTCCCTTACTTCCTCACCATACGTGCACATTTCACCGACAATAGAGTGACGAAAAAATTTTTCATTTTTACCCACCAAATTTGAACATTCAAAACAAACGCAGCTGTTCATGCAGGGAACAAAAAAAAATTAATAAAAACCTCTTCTAAAGAGGCAGATTTATAACTGAATCTGTCTGCGGAGCCATGCAGATTGAAAAAAACAGGTCAAATCTTTTGCTAGTCAACCTCACCGCTATTCCTCCCCCGCCCTCCTCCCCTTTAGCTTTCAGGAGTTATTGAAGAAGTCAGTTAATAAGAATGCAACAGACCTATCATCCAGGTCTCAAATTACTTCTGCCTCGTACATATCAGGGGGGTCATCTATGCAACTACAGATGGAAGGGGGAAAAATGAAATCATTCTAATCTTTCCAGTTCACAAATCCTAATCCTAGAGTGTATGTATGCAATGCTACTAGGGTCCATTAGCAGCCAAAGAACGATGCATGTCAAAAAATAAAAGGGGAGGGAGGGGCGTCAGAGGAAGACAAGGATAGGCCAGAAAGAGGCAAAAAAAGAGGAACTGCTGTGCTTTCGCTTTTGCTGTGCTTGCAACAAAATCACTACCGCATCTGCTGCTTTTAATGACATCTTGCTAGCGTATTTTCTACAGCTTCGTGAGTGAACAGTTTTAGAAACCTCATAAATACCTCGCTTTTGACATTAGATTTCTAAAGAGTAACTGTAATACTAGTTTTTATATCTACTAGTCACCCTGTGTATGTTTTTACATAATTACCTTTCAGGAAAAAGGAACTCGCATACTGCAATTCATACATTCACTGTCACAAAGGCATTACGTGTTTTTTTAAATCTTCATAAAATGTAGCGACCAAGTCAGTCCAATTCCAGATGACTCATTTTTATTCATTTCTCTCCTTCTGTTGCACAGACAGAAGGCACTCGGTTTCATCATTTCAAAAAAAAAAAAAAAAAAAAAAAAAAAA
>Ga0065711_1040924_pt1 | contig 16553 bp, 6 predicted proteins | sample Hoacrofraction12_FD_59098 | JGI IMG/M metagenome (GOLD analysis project Ga0065711, IMG submission 59098) | Hoatzin crop microbial communities from Cojedes, Venezuela - Epithelial fraction 12 v2 (version 2) | ecosystem: Host-associated > Birds > Digestive system > Esophagus > Crop | place... | reverse complement strand
GGGGGGGGGGGGAATGACCCATCTGCTACTTTTCAGCACCTTAGGCAATATTTCAAAGCCAGGCTAGGCCAGCAGTAATGCTGAGCTCCAGATAACATTGTGCTGGCTGAAAGCTGTCCCACACTGGTCGCACTGCATCTTTAGACCACTGGCTCATTGCCTTTTGGGGCTCTGGGGTTTAGAAGCGGCATGGAGGAAGCGGAGACACAGGAGGCCAATGGCAGGTGTCCTCAGAGAAGGGAAAAAGAAGGGTGAGGAAGGGATGGCAGCAATGAGTTTTCCGACAAGAAGGGTTGGACACCCAAGACCTGTATGCTGTCTGTATGGTGCGATGGCACCTTGTCATTGAGGAGAGGAGAATACAAGAGCATTTCAATGACTGAAAAAACAAAGTCATGTTTATCTAGCCCCAGGGTGCCACAACACAGCCCCAGAGGGCTGCGGGGCAGACCAACAGGACCAACAGTAGGGTTATAATGGAGCATTAGGGAACATGCACAACTCTTCCTAAGCCAACAGTTGCACAGTAAAGACGACTGCCTGGAAACAGAAGAGGGACTGCTCAGCAATTAGGGTCGTATTTCTCAAACTTGACCAAAATCTGCTCCGGTCCCAGGCTTTTAGTGCACTCAGTTGAGAAGTCTAGTTGTGACGGCTGTGCTTTCAAATTACAGAGCAGTGGTTTCTGCTGAGTGCTAAGTGCTTTGCAGAGAGGGCTGCTTCGGTGATGTGCTGAAAGGAGAGATGTTGCTGCTTGGAGAATCTGGCTTTTCCTTTATCTTTCATTATTCCTTTGATTTTTATAGCTGCTTTTGTCTGTGTATCAGGAATTATCATTAGAAGAAATTAAAGCCACGTTTTGTTTACTAAAATACTTTGATGTGATTTTAAAAAAATAATTACAGTAAATGCACACACACACATTTTATCTAGCCCTTACATATATGAGCAGATTTACTCCTGTGAGGAATCAAATTTCCTTTTCCTCACTTTTTTCATCCAGTGGCCAAGAACTCCTGTGCAATAATTGTGTAATCAGTTTGTCAAGTCATAGAGATGGTTTTACTGCAATAGTTACCAGAAGTTTGGAAGATCTTCTTGTTGACCCATCTCCTACTGAGCTGCAGCAATAAAAACACAAAATCTGTATACTACATATACAAAATGTGTATATCTCTCCCTACAAATGCAAACCTTTGTATAAAAAAGATTGGCGATAAATGCTGACAGACAGGAACTATATTATTCCGTAAATACTGTTAATCATACAATAAACCATTATTTTTCCTGTAAATGGTATGGTTTAATGACATAAAGCAATAGTATGAAATGGCATGTTAAAGGCTCATTAGACAGTGACAGCTGTAAGCACTTCAGGATGCTGTATTGAAAACATCTGCATAAAGGCAAAAAATAGCATTAAAAAAAGAAGGGAATAAAAAGCACAGAATAGCCTTACATCCAATTTGTTGTCTGGTAGCTGCTGAAACTGGGAGTGACCAAAACCTTCTGATTTCAAAAAGATAAATATAGCATGGGCCAGATCCTTGGGATCTGGGCACACAGTGACCCAAGTTACACATTTTGCCCTGTATTCCCCGGCTTGTGGGGCATGAATTTTGTGAAATGCCTTCCTGCGGTTATCACATGGAAGGTGGTTCCAATATGCAATGTAACCACTGCACCTCCAATTTCTTGGCAGCTGTGGTCTAGCAGATTTTTCACTCAATGTGCTCAAGACAGGTTTTATATGTCAAGAGATCCTGGGCTGAAAAGGAGGACTAAAATGTTTGCTTAGGATATTGTGCAGTAACAGGGAAATACATGTGGAGTCGATCACCCAAAATCCAGATGCAGCTACTGTTTGGCATCTGCTTCTGCTGTTTCCAATTCTGTTTTTCCTGAAGCTGAGTTGCCATACCTTTGGTATCCTCAGCTACTAGGTGCTGGCGTGCAGACAAGGAATCCAGGAGGAGGTGACCTTGTGCTACTTCTATGAAAATAACACAAAATGGTTTAAAAAAACCCAGCAAATCCAACCCCATCAACCTCCTAAGCTGAAGCCATGAGTGGGTCTGATCTCCAAACAGGGGCACTTCATAGGTAACCCTGCTGGTTTCAGAAGGCTCCTGAGCCTCTTGGCCATTGCAAAGCAGAGAGATGAGTCTTGCAGAGGGTGGGTAGGAGGAGCACATTCAGAGAGCCTAAACACAAGTGATTTGGGTGAAGAATTGCACTTTCAGTTGCTAAAGGAATGCCTCACAGCTATGGGTGGAAGGTATTCCTCCTATTCTGCTGGAGGAAAATACCACTGCAGACTGAAAATGGAATTGTAATACTGTGTGAAATACTGTTATGTTTCCTGAACAGAACGGTTAGTGTTGGCAAATGGGAAGTGTCAACAAAAAGACACAGATATGCAGCTTTTCCTTCATGACAGATTTTCAAATTCAGCATTTTTCAGTGCCATTTTATAAAAAAATCTTTCTGAATTTTCCAGCTAACTCTGGAAATATGAGCATCTGATGTCTGGAAATTGGACAGAGAATAAGCATCAAAGCAGATATTCTCCTATCATTTAAAGCTACTTACTTCTCACAAGACAGAAGACCTGAAAGGAAAAAATGTCTCTAATGGAAACCCACTGTAATGTAGGGAAGCTGAGCAAGCAAGTTATGCCATTGAAACAGGAGACTCAGTCATTCTTGAAAATGGAATGAGTCTGAAATTTTAAAAGCCCGGCAACAAGGTCAAGTTCTTGAGACTTCAGTTGCTGAGTATGAGCTGAGATGTATGTACTCTGAAAATGTCAAGTAATGCAACTCGCATAGCCTAAGCGAAGGAACTCGCATAGCCTAAGCGAAGGAAGGCTGGAGAGAATCAGATTACTTTGCATTTTCTGTGGCCTAACTTGCATCTACCCATGGACAAGCTCTGCCTCAGCTGACATGACTGAGCCGGAGCCGCAGCTGCTGTTCATGTGTCTGGTCCAAAGCCCATAAGAAGCTCATTGTAACTCAAGCCAAAAGTGAAGTGAAAGGAGAGCCACAACAGTTACTGAAATGTTGCATCTACACTGTACTTCCGACATGCAGACATAAATTTCCTTTTGCGTTTAGTGTGATACAAGAAGAAAGCCTCAACACAACATTTTCAATGTTTCTGTTTTTCAGATGCTCTCAAGCTTATTGGAAGCAAAAGAAAATCTCACAAAATGTTTCACCAAAAAGTTTTGCTCTTCAGTGGCAGCTTTGCATCCAGCAGCCCATTTACCCAAAGTCATCCTTCAACAGATATGAAGTATCCCTTCCTCTTGCCAGCCCACATGGAATTTCATGGGCAATTACTTCCTGCCTCCATCTTGAACCAAGAACTCATAGAAAGATTTATTCCTAAGCAAACATCTGAAAGCTTCACCAGTTGTGCCTAAATATTTGTGTCCATGCCTACAGAGTAAATAATTGCATCTAGTGTAAAAGAAAGAGGTACAGACAAACGAAGGAAGTCTTGGTGGCAAAGGAAAGTGATGAAAACCGTCAACCAGTCTGAAGGTTAAACAAATAACTCCTGAGTTTTACATCGCATTGCTGCTCAGATCAGAACACTGTAACTTCATTGTTGACATTGCTAAATGTAATTTTGCACAGTCTTAGGAGAGGTATTCTGTACAGTGCATCTTTCATAATTAAAAAGAAAACCACTGTCTCTTTTCCAAGTTCAATAAACCTTGTTTATCTGGAGGGGGAGTAAGTGTGGTGAGTTGGTCTGAGAGGCAATTTTGAAACTTTAGATCCGGAGGAGTCTGAAAGTCTGAGCTGGGGACAAAGAACTCATCTGCAGCATTGTATAAAAGGCCCTGGCACTGAAAGCTGTCAGGATCCTGGCTGTGAACACTTGGGGTACGTTGAAAGCCTAAGGACAACAGACCTGACCCAGCACTGTGGAGCCAGAGGGCACTTTGGCAAACCCGCAGCGTGCGCAGTGTTGAATCCCAGCAGACACCAGCGGAAGCGATCAAAGGCTGCGTGAGCTTTCCCCACCTGCTGCCCTGCCCGCACATCGCTGGCCCGGGAGGGGCTCTTTGATCACAGCTATCACCATGTTGCGTGACAGCAGTGACAAAGCACGGACATACTGACTGCGGGGAGGGATGGGGTTTGCAGATGGAGGACTTTGTACTTTGAGACTCATCCAGTGGCCACTGCGAGAGGGTCTGAGTAAGGGCTGTCAATCCCAAGGGAGAGTAGGCTCAGAAATGACCAGGGCTAGAGTCAGCTGCCATTCTTCACGGGTTCAGTTCGAAGGCCCTCCCTGTGCCCTCTCTATGATGCCACATACTGCCACTCGCTATGCTGACCGCGAGCTAGGAGAAAAAAGCTCCAGGCAAACATTTTTGTTCCTAAGAAATCTTGCAATTACAAAGAATCATCCTAAATGTAGTGCTTCTGGTGATGTGCTTGATGTTGCTTCTTTCATCTGCCGGACTCCAGCAATAAAGTCAGTAATTGTGGCCACTCACACAGTAAGTGTGGCAGGTTCACAATGCCAACTGAGATGTATCGTTTGCAATGAGCAGCAAGGTTTGTGGCTGGATTTAGACTAAGTCCCTGGCAAATTCCACTGCTGACTCCGCTGGCAGGTCTTCAGAGACAGCCTCTGGGGCTCTTTCGGATTCAGGCAGTTGCTGGTTTGGCCTCTCTCTCATGCCTTCTTGGACACGGCTCCCCTTTGTCTTTCTCTCTGTGACATGTATTCCCTCTGAAACAATTAGGACCTTCACAAGCTTTTTGTTTCTAACTCTGGGCAGTTTAGCACAAAGTATATTTTTGCTAATTACATACTGAAAGTGCACTCAGCTCAGCTTGGCTTTCCCTCATCAGGACTTTTAAGAAGATGCTTGTCATTGCTGGGAGCAACATTGACGGTGGCAGAGCTGCAAACCTAAAGGATCTGCCCTCCTTTGCTTTACCCTCTGTCCTGGAATTGGGTGGCATTGGATATTGATGTCTTGAGAGTTTTCCAGCTCTTGTTCCTCTTTAAAATGTCAGCTCTACTTTAAAACTTCATGGTTCACATTCCAGCAAGCATATCTGCTCTGAGCCTGTGTGATGCCAATCTCCCCTTCAACAGAACAGATCTCCATTTCAGTGGAGCAGAGCTGAGAGACAACAAAAAAATTGTGTTTCACCTTTGGAGACGCCAAGGCTGAGGCTGTGGCTACAGTGCACGGAATGAGCCCTAGAACTGAAAACTAACTCAGGTACCACTGCATAGCACGGAGCACATTCAGGTTTCGCACAGAAGTGACCTCCAGCGGATAGAGCACTATCCTGGGCTGTTGGAAACTCTGCTCCAAATGTCTGCTGCCCCATAGGCTCCTGAATAACCCATTAGGGTGCTGTTAATGCAGTAGCTATACTGCTAACTCTCCTTGTCTGTGTACGCTTACCCTGGAGCCTGAGGGCACACATGGGGAGTTACAGTAGTGTAGCCATGCCACACAGTTGCCCATGAAGACAAGCATCTAGCCCCTGCTGTGCCTCAGTCTCCCACTGGGAAACTTCAAAGAATACCTTTGTCCCCTTCAGGAAGGTTGTGGGAACAAATCCTCTGAAGATCTCAGGTACAATGGGGGGATGGGCCCAGGGTGTGCAGGTTCCTCTGGCCGAAAGAGGTCACACTGCATTTTTACAAAATTCAAACAATAAAAAGAGATACAAATATATTTTTAAGAACCTTCCAGATTGCTGCAAAGAATTTTCTATTAAGTAATACTTAAATGTCTACAAAAAATATTTGGCTTCCTACTTTCCTTCTTTCTCCCGCTTTTCTCTTTCCTGCATTCTTTGGTCCTTTCTGAGCAGCAAGCAGTCTCCAGTATTTCTGCTTCACATTTCTCCTTTCTATGGCTCTCCTCAACAGCAGAAACTAAGGTTGTGATGCCAGCAGTTACTATGTATTTGTAATTAAAATGTAAGAAAACTATGTGAGACAACAGCATACGTCCTTGTACACTCTCCTACACAGTTCCTCTAGATGTGCTACCAGGAGGTTCATAAATAATCCAAGAAAATTATAATGGTTTGCACAACCAGGTGTACTACGCTTTCCTTCAAAATGCCCTTGAAACACCTGCTAACTGGAAAGGAAACCCTGGTGACTTTCTGATTTGTGTAGAAAGTAAAGGCTTGGGGTTTTATTACCTTCATCCACCAGGAAGCAGGGAGATGACTGATGATGGTTTTTTCATGTATTGAGGAGAGAAGGAGACAGGAGATTTTGTTTGGGTTTTTTGGTGTATCATCTGTGGTTCTTTCGTCAAAATTCTGTTAAGTTGCAGGTATGAATGTTTTAAAACAACATCCTCCATGTCAGATGATGAAAGGACAAGGGAACAATGTCAGAGGCTGCTGGGGAAAGATGCATCCAACTAGGCATGTTTGTAGGGTGCTTGCAGACCTCGCTCACACACACAGGTCAGACAGGTACAGCCCAGCTTCAAAGTAGAGGCTGGTGGCCACACAGCACACTGCTGAGGAGCAAGGCAATGTTAGCTCATCTTGTAAAGATGCTGATGTGTCTCCACCAGTTCCTGGTTATCTTCAAGACTGTGTGTAGGCCCATGGTGGTGTAGCAGGTGGAGCTGGTTCTCCTTTTTTTCTGACTAGCTTCACAAAACCTGGCCTTCTGAGCTCTCTCTTGGGTGGGTAAGTCTTGCACGTGGCATTAATGTGCTTGCTAGGCATGTGGGTGACTGTGACTTAAAAGTCAAACAACCTTCCCATTATGATCCACTCATAGCCTGTTCACTAGTCCTTCAGCAAGGTGCACTTGTGGATCCAGCTGGGAAACTTCCATCCAGGCAAGCGTCCATCTCTTCCAGTGCTTGGGAGCATGTAAGAAGATCTCATGAATAAAACTGCCTCCAAACCCAGGTGGTGCATTTCACAGCTCATTTTAAGCTTGCTATGTGGTAACAGCAGCAGAAAGCTATGCATGGTCTAAAGAAGCCAGCCCAGAAACAGGGTAAATGCCTGAGTTTCTGGTTTCTGTGAACTCCCAGCTGCTGCTATAGTGCTGGGGAGAACTAGTGTACCTGAGCCTTCAAGCTCTGACGTCCACAGCACAACCGTGTCCTAAACGGAGCTGCAGGACGCAAGCTAGAAAGGCTTCATAGTCAGCTCCCATCTTCAGCTCGTTTCGAGGTGGAAGCAAAACCATCTGTACTTTCAGTATCTGCTGCCTGAGGGACCTAATGGCCTGGGGTGGGATGGGCTGAAGGGGACACTCTGGCTGTAAGCTTAATTTAAACCAGTAACCGCAGGCCCTGACCCCGCTGGCTGACGTGCTTCCTGCACAGCCGTCTGTGCCAGAAGAGAGCAGAAAATGGCTGGCACCAAGATGGCCCTTTACACCCCAGGATTTCCCGTCTGCCAGCAAGTTTGTGGTTAAAATGTGTTGCTGCTTGCTTTACCCACCAAAATAGATAGTCAACATCCGGCCCATATATTCCAAGGATATTACTTCAATTTATCTCTCAGCTTAAATTATTTCAATTTCCCAAGCTGCGTTCAGCCCCATGAAACAAAAAGGTGGTTTATAGACCGAAAGGACTCATTTGTTTAAAAAAAATAAATGGCAGTGCGTGTGTGCTGCTGGATTTATGGCCAAGATGGTAATGCACAAGCAGCGCCCTGCGCTTTGATAGCTTAGCACTTCTGTGATGTGTGAATGAAGTCCAGCAGGCCCAGGACTATGTTAATCTCAGGGTTTTGATCTCTGTCCGTAATGAGATGCCGGCAGCCTGTACTTCAAAGCCTGCACTGATACAGATAATCTTGTGAAAGGCTCTCCGCATTTCCAGCTAGCTTGTATTGGGGATTACAGCGACAACAGGAGGAGATGACGGAAGAGGAGGTGCTTGTTTGATGCTCGCTCCTCCAGTTTCTTTCTAATATCCCTTGTTTTTTTAATTTCTGAAGGGTGGTGGGGTACCCCCCCACACCCAGCTCAGCAGGACTCACTCTGTCGATGGACCCTGTGTGTGCTAGGGGGAGACAGGGTGGCCGGGATGTTCTTCTGCCCGGGACGTCCATGAAAACATAGCCATTCGGCACTGAAGCAGTGCATGCTACAGCGTCTTGGCTGAAACATGGGCAGGGACTGAGTTAGAAACTGCACAGGCAGTTAAATGTTACACTTCCAGACTTCTGAGGTTATTTCTTTCTTGAAACAGTTGTAAGAGAGTAGGGGAGAGGGTAAAGATGACAGGAGACCACAGGCAACGAGAAGCATGTTATAAAGCAAAATGAGCACTAGTTTCACATACACAATTATGCTTTATGTTGAAAGTATATAATTTTCAAGGCGTGCCTGACCAGGAAACAGAACTGAAATATTTTTATGTTGACGGATCCTACTGAGCTAAGAGAAAAACAGTGGCAAGGACGTATTACAAATGTGTATCTTGACTGGTCTTCCGGCAAGAACATTTACAGAAAATAAGACCAAAAACTAGACTATAAATTTAATTGGAATAAATAGAGGTTAATACCTGGGACCCCAGTACCAGCTACATTGTTCTCAGAAATCTTGTTGAAGACTACTCAAGCATATATTTAAACACAGTTAAACCTAAATTTTCCAGGCCTAAAAAGGAACAATGTGGCATTGGGTCTGAATTACTGTCTGTCTTACAGGGACGGCAGCACTGACTGCAGTATGCTGTGAGAAATCAGAGAGGTAGCAAGAGCAGAAAAGTGATTGTACTGGACAAATTCAGTCACTTCCAGGTGCACTGGCTGTTTGCCACATGGGGGCAGGAAGCATAGGTTAGTATCTGGGATGTTACCACTGTCAGCATCCTGGCATTAGCACATTAGTGACTCCACAGAGGAAATCCAGCCCCGTCCTCAGGACAGAGGGAAGTGCAGTGTCCGTTCAAGATGTCATAGTGGAAAATTTCTTCTGTGTTTTCACCGTCACATGCTTAGATCCAGCATCCCTACTAGAGCAACAAAGCCCCAAAACTCTTCCACAGACATGATAAAATGCAAAGAGACAAGCTGTATAAATGAGGAGACTAAATACAGAAGCTAAGGCAGCTATATCTTTCCTGAAATATGGAGAGTGCTGGATGGCAGATACCACACTGGGAGTGGAGTGACATCCACAGCACCCAGCAGAAGGGGCTTGAGAAAGGGTAGGGGTTTACTTGTCTAAATCACCAGGTGAAAGAGGTTATTTGGTTTCCAGAAGCACCATTCAAGGATCTTTATCTAAAAGGTGATGGTATACTCCAGTGGGTTAAACGTAAAAATATAATTAGGCCATAGAATAGTTTAAGGAGAAACCACATAAAAGGAATCAAAGCCATGGGAAGCAGGAAGTCCTGGCATGGAGAAATGGCTGAAAGGTAGTAAAGAGAGCACAGAAGAAATTGTCATTTCACTCAGTAGAGGGAAGTTACCAGTGGAAATTTCAGGGATCTGCACTGAGGTCTGTTCTGTTCAAAATACCCATAAATAACATGGGAAAGGGCACGAGCAGTGAGAGGCAAAGGTCACGGATGATGCAAAGTTGTTTAAAGTAATAAGGGCAGGCTGTTACAAATTGCGGAATCATCTTATGAGACTGTATGAAATATCGGATGAAGTATAGCGTAGCTAAAGGTATAGCAGTAAAGCACCGTGAAAATGCTCCAAGGTTCACACATCATACAATCATAGAATCATAGGTTGGAAAAGACCTCTGAGACCATCGAGTCCAACCACTCACCCAACACCACCATTCCTACTAAAGCATATCCTGAAGTGCCATATCTACACTTTTTTAAACAACTCCAGGGATGGGGACTCAACCACCTCCCAGGGCAGCCTATTCCAATGCCTGACCGCTCTTTCAGTAAAGAAATTTTTCCTAAAATCTAACCAGATTTTGGTTCTTGAGTTGACTATTTCCTGTTGAGGAGTAAGGCTTTGGGATTAGTGCTGCAGAGCTGTGGAACTCCTTGCAGAAGAACGCGAAGGACAAAAGCAGTTTTCATCAGTTCAAGGGGAGACTGGGCAAGGACTTGGAAGGAAATCCGTTGCAAGTCACTAGATAAGTTGCAATGGGTTCAGGAAAGCCTAGTGCCTCTGCCCCGCTCCTCCTCTGCCGCACAGACCGCCTTACCTCTGTGGTCCTCGGGGGCTTGCGGGGAGGGCGAAACCACAAATGGGATGAACACTTGAGAGCCTATGGGAGTTCTGAGCAGGCCAAGATGAGACTGGGACAAGGTTGCAATGAGGCGATGGTGACTGCATGGAGAAATGAGTATACATAGCTGATACAGAGCAGCTGGGATACTGCCTTTGTCTTACACTACATACTTGTGGCGAAGCTGAAGTTTAAGACACGACATGTCTGGAGCTGTACCTCACAAACTGACTAGGGATTTTAAAACAATGGTATGAGATAATTGCTGCTCATGAAGCCATATGTGAGGGCAGTGGAACAAAGACTAGATGTATCCAGTAATTACGAGAAACAGAAAGGCATACACGTTCCCAGTGAAACTACAGGTCTGGACAAAGAACCAGCAAAAAGGATTCGTTTGACTGGTTTAGCTGGGAAGCGGGCAGATGATGACTGGTTGGGAAGAAAGTTGACTAGAACAAGTGATCAGTGTGCATTTCTCATCTCAGCAGGGTTACAAGGGACAATAGTCAGCTCTGCACTGCAGGGAGCAGGAAAACTCGCAGATGGCCTGTCTCATGGGGTTGGTCAAGCACAATGAAAGGGGCAAGGATGTCCCTATCTATGAGGGAAGAGATTTTAAAGTGGCTAATTTTATATTTACTTTAAAAAATATCTTGATGGGAGTAGCCAGATGAGATAAAGTGGAGGGAGGAGGGAGAGAGAGAGAGAGGGAGGAAAGATGGAAGGAGAATGAAAGAGTGTTTAGGACTGAAAGGCTCACAAAAATTACAAGAACAGAAAGAAAGTCCATAGAGAAGACAGAGCCAGCCTAAAAAAATAAGAAAGAAAAGAAAGTAACAGGCACTAAGAAACTAAAAGTTGAGTTACAGTCCATGGAGTAAAACATGGTCATGGAGGCAAAAGCAACAGATACACAGATGAGGTCTGTGTTTGAGTTCAGTGACAGGTTATGGACACGTCTGCTATATCTCATACCCAGCTATGTATTGGGTCACTCCTCTGTCTGCACATCAGTCTTATCTTGTGAGAAAACTGCTGGTAAATAGCAGAACTGGGACTTCCATTATTTTCACAAGCTTTGTAGCATTAGTCCCCCATGCAGAAGATGTTGCATATGTCCCTGCCCCAGACGATTCCCTTTGGTTACACGGGCACAACCCAGCAAGCTCCAGGGCATCTCATTTCTCAAGGAGGGTTGCAGATCCCAGTTCAGAAATCCTGGTGGGCTCAGCTGCTGTGTTCACCCTCAGGCCTGACATGGCCCCAGTGCTCCAGGAGCCTCCCAGAGAGCCTCTCTAAAGGCACAGTTGGTGGAAAGGCAAGGAATATGGAGAAATGTGTTTTTCCAAGTTGGGCTGTCTCAGAAGCAGCACACCACAGCTGTACTATCAATTGTAAATTGAAAAAAGTACCAGAGGAACGCTGAGGTTCACAGTCTGTGATTAGGCAGAGACCTTAATTTATGCTTGTCCATATCCAGAGGATGTCTACTACTCAGGGCTAAGCCTACCAGCTTTTGCACGGGGAGCAAAAAAGAAGCAGCTGCCATCAAAGAAATGTACTGACTTGCTTCATTAGAACCAGCAGCTGCCACAAAGAAAGTTTCCTGCAGGACCTCTAGTCAAGCAGCATCTTCTTTCAGGCAGGCTTGATGCAAAGAGGAGATAAATCCCTGGGTTTAGTGCCTGGCTCTGACTCAGCTTCCGTTGGACAAACCACGCTGCGGTGAGTGCGTGAGCCCATGCACAGAGAGGGGATGGGGCATGAGGAGAAGGAGGGACGCAGCTTGAGGAAGCTGGAGGGGAAACTCTCCCCTTTTTTCACACTCCTCAAGCCACCAGCACTTCACCATGCTAAGCATCTGCAATCTGATTCCCGAGGTGAGGACTGGGGGTATCCGCTCTCCCTCACCGAATCAGCGCTTCCCTTCTTCATCACTGCAGGAGTGCTGGATGGAAAGAAGGGTGTATAAATAAACAAAATGTAAAAATCTCCCTCACTTCAGATATGCATGAGCTGGAGATGTTCTGCACTCACAGTAGCTAACAGTCCTCCTCCAAAAGACAAAACCCAGACTAAAACAGCAGTAAGAGAAGCCTAACTATTTTAAAACCAAATTACTTAGTATGTAAGTAAAGAAAATAGATCATCAATAATACTGGCCTCCTCCTGGTCTGGAAATGATCACGAATTCTGTTTCGTTAATGGCAGGAGCAATGACTTCTCCTCTGTGAGGCAGTTAGACATCTTTCTGTTTAGCAGGACAAGAAAGGCAGTGAGTTAAATGAATGTCTCTTGCTTCAGAAGGCATCAAAGAACAATTTTTATAGCACATGGTAAAAAGGGGATATATTTGTGTAGTGTAGTATATGATTATATTCTATTAAATATACTTTCCAAATATATATCCCCATCCTGTTCCTGTGCTTCTACAAGATGTCTATTTATGCTCATTTATACACCTCCAGAATCATAAAATGCTGCTATTCTTACTTCAAAGGCTTTCTTCAGCATGAGCTGGAGATTTTCATTAGGTATTTTACATCACCTAGATGTTATTGCTTTTAACTATCTTCAGAACACTAAAGAAATCTGTCTCCAAGCTTTTATTCTGTTGAAGCAAGCACCTGCAAGATATACGCAGAATTATTTTCCTAGGAGACCGGCTTATCATGACTTCAGCTAGAGGGAATCTGTGTTTTATCTCACCTGATACAATATCTCATGTTAGCCTTAATTCACACTTCACTTCTGGTAACCTTTAGGGCGTCTTTAATGACTGCTGGAAATCTTCTCTAGCAGGTTGTATATTTTAGGGAGAAATACTTTGACTGAAATCAATGGTTTCTGGCTTCTGGAAAGGTTTTACTCCTTGTTTCCAGATACTACATACTTGGAAACACTCCCAAGTGCTTCTAACTATATAGTGGCTGTAGAAATGGAATTCCACTGCCAGGGGTGCAGCCATAAAACCAGTCCAAAATCACAGCAGTTCTCAATCTTTTCTGGCTTATTTGCCTTACCTGCCACCCCATACTTCTAGTATTAGAAGACATGTGCACAGTGAGCAAAAAGTCATAGCTGATGTAGACACCAGAGAATCAGTCTCGGCAGCTGGCAAATGGGATTCCTGCCCAGATCACGGTCTTGTGAGAGGTCCCACACTGCTGGCGTTTCACAGAGAGTTGTTAACACCTTCCCAGGAGGCACCAGCCAAAGGAATCTTCCAAAGTCTTCCAAAGTTTCCATCAGGGGCAAGGATCGCTCCTCTATTTGCAGCACTACAAAAGCACATCTGAAGAGTCTTTAATTTAATCTGTCTGTGGAAGAAGAGGAGGCATTTCTAAACAAGAAGAGCACCTTTGTAGCATGATAACATAAACATTTTAAAGCCCTTATGCCTCTGTGGTGCTGCCTCCATTTTACAGGTGAAGGAATAGTGAAGCAAAAGTCCATCCTCTGTTCTGGATCAGAGAAGATCAATGCCAGAAATGAAGTCAGTTGTTCTGACTCCCTGAGCTAAGACCATGCTTTGTTAGTCTTTTAGACCAAAAGGCTGTTGTTAAGTGAGAAAGAAAGAGAGCCAGAGCTGTGTTACTATCGATCGTCTCTTGTGGTCTTCCCGGAGCAGTGCACAGGCCCCTCCATGGCAGCAGGGTCGAGAAAGTGGCAGTGCCCGCAGCCCAGCCAGCAGGCAGCCCTCCGAAACAGCAGGGTGCAATTTATATACCTTTTACTACTATGCAAAATGCTTTCTCGGTGTGCTTCTCACCTTTACAACTAATGCTTTGTGGAATGAGTTTTGAAATTGAATCCTAGAATTAAAAATAACAAAAAAAGACCAGACCTTGTGGGAAGGGCAAATGGAGATAAAAAATGGTATTTTCGTTCACGGAGAATCCACATGGAATTTTTCTCTCATGATTAATTTGTGAAGCTGTGCTGGTAAATCAGAGAAGATATTAGAAAGTAATAGAGGAAATAATTTGGCACATTTGGGGAAAGTGACCGAATTTTTCCTTTGGAGACTTCTCTTTTTTAAAGAAATAGGGGATATCTGTCAGCTCAGAAGATTTCTACATCTCTGTTCTGCATCATTAAAAATCAGCCCTCTTGTGACTGGGAAAGAGAAGTCAGAGTTGTCTAATTTTAAAGTTTGCTGCAGAAGTTTGAAGAAAATAGAGGATACTTTTCTTCTTTGGTGAGCTGTTGCCCAGTGCTGGTATAATTCTGAAAGTAAGAGGTTTCCATCAGAAACTCAGTTATTGCACCTTTTCATCTGCTCTGAAATGTCTGCATTTTAAAAATAAACTACTTCACCCCTTTGACATGATGAAATCTAGTCACCACATCACTGCTGTTACTGTGCTGCATGCCTCCTTCACATCGAGGAGCGCAGCAGAGCTCTTCACACCTCTGTCCTGCGAGAGAAGAGGCTTGTTCTTGGCTAGCTTGTGAGTAGCGTAAGCCCACATCTTCTAATCTGAGATCTCCTTGTAGCATGAGAAAGAATGGGATAGATCACAAATTTTTAAAGTGGAAGGATAAAGAAATAGCTTTATAACTCGGATATAGAATTGGGAGAAAAAATGTGGCAGAAGTGACTGAATTAAGGCTGTCCTGAAAGCCTGTATTTTCATCCCAGATTTCAATTTGAATTTATCTAATTTTCTTTCCGAAAAAAACATACAGTTATTTAGCCAGAAGAATGTTGCAGACAGAGACAATTTATTTGGTTTTCTCAAATTGCCACCTAAGGAGAAAGAGATACTTCTGGTAAGAAAACAGAGACTGACACTTAGAGACTCTGAAGTGGCCTATTGCATGCCAACATACACAGTTTGCACAGGCAAGTGCCTATTGGTACTTCTATGATTTCGGCAGGTGTGACACAGATGCAAGTCTTTGAATACTCACTGCAGACCGAATCTGTTACACATTTAGGGGAGTTTTGCCTCAGGTGTAAGAACTAGGGAAGTTGTAGCACAGCTTTCAGTCTGGCAAGAGTTTTGAATTTTACCTTGTGACTTCTCCATTACAGCCAATGCAAAAATAGTCTTACGATTTCTTTATAATCACAAAAGCCCACAGCAGCCATCAATTACTTTATATTTCAAAAATCTCAAGTTTATCTGTATAGTATTAGTGATCTAGAAAGAGGCACATTGAGAAGCAGAGGTAGAAGGAATTTGGTCCAAGCCCGTAAATATTTCTGATAGCATCCCTCACACCTAAACGCAGCTATCTAAAATAGAGGGTCTGGTTCACCAGGACCCTGCTACAGCAAGGGTAGGTCTCACTAAGGGGCGAATTATCCCATCCTAAAATTGATGTCTGTGTAGGGATTCCGGTTGAATGAGCTTAGCCAAACACTGTATTATGACAGTGCCTAAGCAGTTTATCCTACCACCTCTTTTCCGGAAGATGTGATTTTTAGGAATCCCATTTTTCAGAGGACAGTTTGGCTTTCATTGAGCCCCTTCAATGCGTGTTGCAAACTCAGTATTTGAATTATCCCTCTGGAGATAACCTGAACTTGTCATAGCACATGAACACAAGACACTATACAACTACTTCCTCTCTCTGGTAATGTTTTGATTTATTTATGCGTTTTGTTTGCTGGATTTTTAAGTTCATTTTTTTGTTGCTGTTGTTTAATTGAAACCTTATGCTTTTTTCCTATAGAATGATGAAGGAAAGTAAGAGTAATTGGATCAGACTCGTAGACTAAGCCTGTGCTATTCTAGCACAGACAGAAATAGAAGAAATGTTTTCCATATAAGGCCCACATTGTAAGCCTGGAAGCAAGAAAATAAACTGCATAGGAAGAAAGATTTCTGAAGTTACAGTACCGAACAGAACAAAATTATACTGACAGGAATTTTTTAGAGCAGCTAGCTCAGGATGCTGGGATTTCCATGTTGTTCTAGATTTTGTCTCTTACTTTTGGAACCATCTATTTGCTACACAGTATTCAGTATTGTTAAACAAGCATTTATCCCGCCCTCTAGAGCTGAATCACTGGTGGTTTCTTTTTGCTTCAAATTGTGCTTAGTACAGAAGTAACTGAGCAGCTGGTGGTCTGACTGCAGTCTGAAGTATTGCTGCAGATCTGCCTTTGCAACTCAGAGGTACACTCTATACCTTCAAGGTGATATTAATAGCAGTGCTACTAGAAACCGCAAGAAATTAGAGGGGTTTGTAGTTTCATTCCAAGGTCTCAACTCAATCCAGATGTATGTTTCAGGTTTGCACATTTTTTTCAGGAAACCTGGACAAAATTCTTCAAAAATTGAGTTCCTTCATGGTTTGTGACAAAAAAAAAAAAAAAAAAAAAAAAAAAAACAAAACCC
>Ga0065711_1040923_pt1 | contig 16553 bp, 7 predicted proteins | sample Hoacrofraction12_FD_59098 | JGI IMG/M metagenome (GOLD analysis project Ga0065711, IMG submission 59098) | Hoatzin crop microbial communities from Cojedes, Venezuela - Epithelial fraction 12 v2 (version 2) | ecosystem: Host-associated > Birds > Digestive system > Esophagus > Crop | place... | reverse complement strand
TCTCCTTTTAATAGTAAAGTGGCCTCTTGTGTAATTTGTTCACGGGGAAACAATGGACCTGAAGGCTTGTTCTGCATGAATTCTATGAGGATCACTGCATTTCAAAAGCCATGCCCTAGAGAACTTAGTGAAAAATTCAACAGGTCCTAGAAGAAGAGTAAAGGTTCTATGCAGAAATTACGTATCTTACTTCAGCTCCACTGGCATAGCTGAGTTCTACTTACTCATCCTGCTAAAGCAGCAGAGGGTAGAGAACGGGACAGCTACGCTCCATTTAATTGTGTAACTAACTCCTCTAGTCTGGATGAAAATTTAGGTCATTTGTGCATATTGTGAGTCCCAGTAATGCGCCTATTTTTCATTTGCCTGCAAGTGCTAACACACCATTATGTCTCTCCCCACTTTACATTCACGATACTTACGTGTCTTTTTTGTGGTCGCATTTACTGTGGCACTAAAGGGACCGGCTCCGGCACTGTTATAAGCACGGACAGCTGTGTAGTATGCTAAGTTGCTCTTCAAACCTGTTATTCTTATTGATGTCTCATTCCCTGCAGCTTTTACTCTGTTTGAAGATTCTTCTTTTCCACCGTTATTCCAGTACCTAACCTAGTAGATATGGAATAAAACCATTTAAAATCTTGCATGGAATGGGCTGTTCACCCACCGCATCGCATTTGACTCCTTTAAGTGCATTTTGTTTCTCAGATGAAAAAGGTAGAAATACATTAAAGTTTCAAAAATATGTTTACTATGTAAAAAAAATTCGCATCCATCTGCCTTTCACGCTTGCCGCTCTTTTTAGTGTGACTGTAGGAAAAAGGGAACTGAAATATTAGATCTTGCTTGAATTAAAAAATGACAAGAGGAAAATCATTACTTCATCTAAAAAAGTAAACAAGTTACGCTCAGAAAACTGTATTTTACAAAATAGTTTCTTTGCAAGTAAATGTAATTCTGAAAAAATATGTCAGACAGACACATGATTATCAGCACAGGAAGCAAAACACGATTTCATTCTGTGGCCTTTGTTTTCAATGACACTTAGAAGAAAATAGCCTTCTTTGGGATGTACGTGGGGCAGGAAGAAAGCAAGATGCGTGGCAATCTCTTGTAAATTTGTGCTGCTGTCCTGCAGCCCCCGTGACCCTTCTGCCTCATGAGCCTTCACAAAGGAGAGTATTTTAAATGAGCTTACCTCGTAGCCCAGTAATCTTCCACTACTCATCTTCCAGGGAATGGCTGTCCAGGAGACCTCGATGACCGAGGACGACAGGCTCGTCGCAGATACACCGGAGGGTGCTATGCTGGGCTCTGTATGCGGAAATCAATAAATGAGAGACCAGCAGCACTGGTGACTGTGGAAATAAATACACTGGTATTCAAAGTGATCTCATTTCTATTAACTGTTGCTATGTTCTCCGATGAAATATCTTGTGTTAAATTTCTGGAGGTAACTCAAGCAATCTCGAGATAACCACATACCTTCTTCAGCTGAAAAAACTGTGGTTACTGAACTGAATGGCCCTTCTCCTTTATTGTTATAGACACCAACTTTGACTTCATATGGTGAAAAGGGCAAGATGCTTTCATTCCTAAAGACATATCTTGGTGTGTCGGGAGAGGTGACCACAGTCTGTATCCACGTTGTGGTGCCGAAAGGGCGGAAAGCAACAACATAGCCAAATCCCTCTCCGTTCTGTAATTCTTCTGGGATGGGCTGTGAGAAAAGCAAGAGATGGCAGAAGTCTGTGATGTTACGTACAACACTGGGGATACTTTGCAGGGTGAAAGCAAAGTATCCCCAGTGTTGTACGTAACATCACAGACTAACATACTAACGTACATGATTGCAACTAGGTTCTGGTACTGAATTTGGGATCATTCCATCAACAAATTAACTCTGGTACAGCAGAGCAAAACATCTTCCTCTTGAACCTATTTTAAGATTTGCACTTTAAGAAGAGAACAACTTTCAGGTATATTCCTTGTTATCCAGTAAATATACTGCTTTAAGACACTATTCAATAAATTACATTTTTTTTCCAGTTTCTGGTCACAATTCATAGTTCATAAAAAAAATTAATAATTGCTTAGCCAATTACTACAGAATCCAACACTACCTTTGTACAGTGGCTTAAACCTTCGTCTGATGTGATTATGATTAAGTAACCACACAGAGTAGTATATGTTACTATTACTATGTTAATACTATGTTAACATTTTTTTACTCATTAAAAACAGCCCACTTAACATGAAGTAGCCCCTGACCGTACAGCTAGCACATGTGCCCAGAGTTAACAGTAAGAAAGCAAGAACTGCAAAGCTGCCCTGAGAAGCATTGTTCTTCGGCTCAACCTTTGAGCAACACCCCTTCCTCTTCCCCCGCCCTCCTGCACCCTTTCCAGCTGAACATTTGAGAACAGAAGCAACCTCAGACAAACGAACTAAATGTCCTCCTGATTGCCATCTGGCACAGTAACACAGGAAAGCGAAAGAGGGAAGGCAAACGTGCATAGCTCACAGTACAGAATGTTACCGAGCACATATACATCCTAGATGAGAAGCTGCTGCAGCCAGGGAAATTCATCTTTTAAGGAGAGTTTGAATGAAAACAATCATTCTCTGAAGAAAATTGCTTGCCAAGAAAACTTACATCCCATGTTATGACCAGTTCAGACCTGCTGCCTCCTCCCCCACTGACTTCAGATGGGGGAATTTCGGGAACTGTGAAAAGGAAACGTACAGCTGTCTGCACAGTGTAGCGACAAGAGATGACATCATATACCGTTAACCTCCTGCTCCAAAGCTAACCTGCCTGTATTCATATTGCTTTTGCAAATCGAGGGCAAGGCTTTTCCGGGCAGGGTGGGCAGCGCTGGAAAGCCCCGGCCCCATCCTGCACTCACCCTGCTGCTTTCCATCGCTGGGGCAGGCGGATGCTTTTCTGAGCGGCTGAAGAACCTCCCTAGCTCGCAGACTGAACCCTGTATGCTAATACTTATGAGCTTCTAAAAATTTGAGGCGTGCTTCATTTTTTTTTTTTTAATAGGGTTAACGTATGCGGTTGTATTGGGCAATGGTCTTACTCCAAGTAAACTCCTGGGGTTTTAACTGATGCGCTCTTCTGAGCCACATGCTTCTTACATGGAAGGTGTTCACTGATCAAACACTAGGAATGAAAAAAACCCTGTCAAAATTAACCTCTTTCCCTTCATTAGTACCTTGAGATGCTGCAGCACTGCCTGAACTGACAGACATTAGCATACTAAATACAGTTTAAATGTATTTAGATGCCACGCTTCTGTGATGCTCAGTAAAGCAACACAAACTATCCCACAGCTAAATGGAAAAATCATGAACAAACTAGTTGTTACAGGCATTTATAGTCAAGGGCAATGCCAAGCTTGTCTGCAAAGAGCCAAGGATATGAATGCTCCTTTTTTTTTGTTAATATTCAACATTAATGAATTCAAAACAAATAGAAGAACCCACTAACCTGCCTCTTCAGTTCTTACTTTTTCTGAGGGCAAACTAGGTTCTCCACCTCCAATTTTGTTACTGGCAACTACACGAAATTCATATTCAACCCAAGGATTTAAATCCACTACTGTGGTTGTGAATGTTTTTCCATCGATCACATCTGGAACTATTAAAAAGAAAGAAAAAAGGAACTAAGAACATGGTGTCCTTGGTCGAAAACATTTCAACAGCGCCTGTAACAAGAATTGTGTTTTACCTGTTGTAACTCGCTGCCAGCCAACTGAGAAAGGTGTCCTTGCTTGTATGTTGTAAGTGGTTACTGGGCTGTGATTATCTGTGCCTTCTTGCCATGAGATCTGAGCCGTGGTATCAGTTATTTCATCCACTTTCACATGTTCAGGGGGCCCAGGTGAACCTAGCATCAGATTGAAAAATGTTTTGTAACGCTAGTACCCTGGAAATCACTAACAAAGCAGTGATTCCCATTTTTATCAGCACCACGGTAGGAAGAAAACAATTCAGCTTGGAATGAGAACACTTGTAATTATTGTTTTACATTCACTAAACTTCACTCTGATAATCTAATTCTGAAATACTCTGAACTGCAGCAGAGATGACAGGGTTTTGGTTTCTTTCAAGGACCTTTGTTCAGCACGAACCTTCTATCTTTCCAACGTCTTTTACTTTAGTCCTCAGTGTCCTCTTTTAATCTACTCATACATCTCTGTAGTCTGCCAATTTGTTATCTACAGCTGTGTTACTGTACGAAGCACGGTAACAATTTCTCAGCACAACATCTGATCAGCACCCCGAGCAGCAATTCACTCAGGCGAGCTTTCTGCTGCCTTCTGGAAAATCCTGATTTTGGGCATCCTGGAAAAAATGCTGGTTTTTGTCTCATCTGCACCAGCAAACGGGGGGGAGTGTGTGTGTGAAATGACTAAATCATCGGCAATTAGAAAATATCTGGCATATTTTAAAATACATTGAGCAAGTGTTGATCACATAACGTGCCTTCCCAGATCAAAGCTTTTCCCTTGCAGTAAATGTAGCTGTATCACCGCAAAGGAAGCTACGGTTCTGGCTTAACTGTGAGCATTCCTTCTCTGAATGAGAAGGTAAAAGCCTGCATTACACGCTTCAAACTCCAGCCTGTCCCTGGGACAAAGCCTCTCCTAGGGTCTGGCAGCCGTTGCCCATTTCACAGGAAGGATTCTGGAGTCACCAACCCCAGCTGCTCACAGCTGCCAGTACCGAGTTCCCTCTCGTCAGCGACTTGAAGGACTGTCAGTGAGAAAAGATGTGCAGTCCATATTATATCCTCCAGCTCTTAATTTCTCTGGGAAAAATTAGGCTTCATCCAAAGATTGAGCTAAAATTCTCCCTGACTGCAGGGCAGAATGATGTAATTCAAGTCACAGTCATTCATCACCTAATTCAAGTCATGAACTGGTTTTGTAACCTACAGCATCAGTTGCTTCTGTCATCTACAATATAAAAGAGAAAATATGATTCATGGTTAACTGAAGCTGAAATTTACCTCGTACGATAAGGTCCGCTGCAGATGCTACGCTATCCACGTCTGTCTTCACCATACAAACATATTTCCCACTATGTTTCAGCTGGATGTTTCTAATCATTAAATCTCCTGATGCACTCTGTCGAAATACAAAGTTCTTATTAATGTAAAAGTACTACCCTGTAATTTAATACTGATTATATTTGTAAATGGAAAAGAAATCAGCCAAAAATGTTGAAGATGAAGTTCCTCAAAAATTGCACTGGCAGACAGCCTGCACGATAGCAAGTTATTACCCATCAGCACGGCAATTGTCTGTAAGCAACGTGAGGTAGCATCCCTCTTCTACAGGCAAAGTAAGCTACAACGAGGTTAGCTCCTACTGGGGACGTACCTCCTGGCTGCTGTTGGGAACCATGGAGAAAGCCAGCGCCCTGTGACCAACCACTTGTCTCAAAGCCCTAAGGAGGGGAAAAATGTAGTTTCGACGGCCATTAACCAGTCTGACTGCTAGGCAGACTTTCTAAGTCTCGTTATTACAGATTTTTAAGGCGTTCAGATTGGTAAATGACAAAGCTGAATTTGGTCCATTCTACAGGTTACTGCAAGCACACTTTCATTGAAAGGTTGTACATTTCAGGCTATACTCCCCATTTTACAAGTTTAAGTTCTATTCTTTGTTCTTCACTGAGTATTATTTAACCTTTGGTCATTTTTTCCCATTGGTCTCTCTCATGTCATAGCACGTGGTTGATCTTCTGAATTGTACATAAAAACTGAGTGATAACTGTAACTTCACACCACGTTAGGGCTCCTTGTATACTATTTGTTTTCTGCATCACTGTGTAGAGAATTTGATATTAAACCTTTGGTAGCCAGTGTCACTTCAAAAAAATCTCTTTCCATCAGCTGATTTACTGCTTTAACCCGGTTCACATCATATTTTCCAGGTGACAAATCTCCCCATCAGATCTCAATTTTTAAAAGTTGTTAGGTTTTTTTTAAATTTTCTGGAAAAGCAGCGTTTCAGTTGAGGACAGAACCATATTTTGTGGTTGTTTTCAGCTACTCTGGCTACATGGCTGGTTCTTCAGTGCACATTAGTTTGGGAGAAAGGGCAAGACATGACTGTGGAGTTTATTTTAGTCTCAGAACAAAAAATAACAACTTTTCCAACCATTTGATTATTTTTTTTGTTTCATGCATTATTTTAGCATTACAATGTCTCGCTTCTTTATTCAACACAAGCTGAAAACAATTCTGCCCACTTCCCTTCCATGTGTGTATAAACACAACGCCTGGTCTTCTCTGAAAACACAGAGGTGAGGATGCACGGGACAACTCAGCCCTGACTGCCTACAACGCATCAGAAATGGAGTCGAAGGCAATCTAAAATCCACCTACTTGACTGGAAATGGATATTCAGGGAATGACCAACAACAGCCATGCATGCTCAGAAGCAAGCCATGTTCTACACGAACTTATTTTAGCAAACTAAATTTAAAACTTCTCAACAAAGTCAAACAGAGTAATTTTACTTGGCATAAAACCCACCAAAACATTAACGCTGCATTTAAAGTATTTGTGGGTATTTTGGGGGCTGCAGACCATCAGTGGGATCCACAGCCTTGCCTAGCCAGATTAAATCTTTGTCAGTGTGGACAAGTCCCGGTGACAGGAAGGTCACCTTCCTTTCTCCGTGCTACACAGAATACAAATGAAGAGCAGTCCATGCGGCATGAGCAGCTGCTGATGCTGCTTTTGCTTCTCCTGACTGCGTAACAACCTCGGCCACGGCTGGGCTCTAGGAGCAGGTGATACCCGAAACAGTTTAGAAGCAATCTGTTCAGAATTTTGGAATCTGCTTGGTTTGCCATACTTCTCGTACAAATCATCTGCCCAACAAAAAAAAAGAGCAGTAAGACAGTGTTACATCCTATATTTTTCTAACCATCTGGAAGACCAGGTGGTGGTCCCATAACATTCCCACTAACTACTACTACGTGTCGGAGACCTCGGGGACTTCCAAGACATCATTACACAGGAATCGATCCATAGAAAAATTATCTTCCTTTTGCCATGTTTACAACCAAGAAAGCTGAAGTTATTTTTGCACAGATATTTTCATTTAACAAACACACGCTGTAACTATTGGAAGGCTTAGGACATGTTTATGCTTATGTACTTACCATGACCCACACATAACTGCAGGTGACATTCCACTGACCTCAATGTGATATAAAGCCCATAAAATATTTTATTAGATCTCTTGCTAACCTATGAAGTTTTCTACTAATGAGCTTCAATCCCTCTTGACACAAATAAGAGTTTAAAAAAAACCCCTCCAAATGTCTGTATTCCATAAAAAAACTCTAATTCCATCCCTTGTGAGAAATTTCCAAGTAAAATATTCTAGATTCAGAGTTCTGAGCCAATACTCACCCTGGATTCTTCTTCAGCACTGACTGAGAATTTTTGTCAACAATACTTTTTTATGCTTTGTCCCTCAGAGCGGGGCGGGGGGTAAAGACACCTAAACAAGGCTCTGATTTGGAATTACGCCTGTGTTTGTTTTAGGAAAAAAGCTACAATGTTTTGTGAGAAAAAATACTGTACTTTCCAATCAGCTTTTGAAGCCTTAACTGAGCCAGTAAAACTGTCAGATTCAGGTTTTTGTATGGTTTTAACCTTTCCTTTCTAATCTTACTATTTGTATATACAACCAGAGTACAGCTGGGGGGAAATATTACTAAATAAATAAAGTCCATGTAGCAATACTGGAAGGTAACGGGCTATGAAATCGAAGCATTCCCATTACAGCATGACAGATGGTCAGTTTGTAATTCTCAAAACACTTCTGTGCAAATGTACATGATATATGAATATCTCATGGCTCCTACAAGGAAACCTCATCATCTCCACATGCACTTGTATTTAATCAATTGCAAACTGCAGAACAATCTGTGTGTTTGGTGCCTACTGATGAAATGTGGAATCTTTCAAGGTTTTACAGGTAAAGAAGAAGAAAGTTTGGTGCTGGAATTTCACAGTTTCACAGTCAGTAGTGTCTAACCCACAGCTATTCTTCTAGAGCAGGAGATCTGGCAAGAATATGTGAAAGGAAACTTTATGAAGGCTTATAATGGCCGGTTTCAGGCTGATGCTCAGCCGTTTGTTTTGCTACCGCTCGGCCGTGGCTTGCACTATAATAAGGCCTTTTGCTGTAATTGATTTCATTCTCGTGATACATCCCTTGTCTGTCTTAACGCTTCACTCTTCATGTTTTGATTAGAAGGCTGAATTCAAAAAAGCATTAATGCCACCACCCCCCACCCCCAGCAGCATCTCTGCATGCTGCGTAGGAAATATTCAATGAGATACTTGGCTTCTCGCCCCGGGAGGCTCAGGCAGAATGCTGAGGGATTCAAGCGCAGGAAAAATAAGGAAAGATGGAATGTTTTTCGTTCGGCTTTAGGCTGAAGCTCACAAAGTCTGTTGTCAAGTTCCTTAATCTGTCATTGCTGCGTTTCATGTGATCTTGGGGAAAATCATGCAGGGCCAGATGCAGAAACAGAGGTAGGAAGTTAAGAGTACTTCAGGTCTAAAATACAAGGCATCTGTACAACAGGTTATGGGCAGCAAACTAGCTCAATGAATGATTCTCCTTTCCCAACACAAGAAAATTCTACACGCTCAAAAGAGAAGAAACATCCCAAGTCTACTGTGTTGAGAAAAGAAAAAAGAGTAAGCCTGTCTGTGCTGCGTAAGGCCAGTGATGAGAAGATGTCTGCAACTCACCCCTCCAACCTTCTCAAAATGAGAAGCGTCCTTCTTGAAATCGGTGAGCGTTCCATTGAAATACCAGGTGAAGCTGATGTCCAGTATAGGATCATGCTGAACCTGGCAAGGCAAGACGACACTTTCTCCAACGGTGACATCCATGTTGGAAGGTGCCAAAGTAATCCTGGTTGGCTCTGTTGTGAGCAGAAATATCGGTTATTGGATTGCTGTATTGCTGAGCTTTGCTTGCTACTAATATTCTACCACGTTCTTCAAATCTGATTAATGACAGTCACTTCAAATTATGCAGCTGGACTATAAATCCTGCTGCCCAGCCCCTCTTGTTGGAGCATTGTGTCCTTGCACATTTACCAGTGGGAGCTACTCAAGACTGAAAAGGTAAATTTTCACCTGCGGAGTACGGGCCGATACACTTTACAAAGCTAAATGCACTGCAACCCACAGCAATGAAATTACCATTCAAGAGCATGTATGCTTCTCAGCAATAACATTAATGTTTTAGAGCAGGAAGCTGTAGTAGCAGCCACTGGGCAGATTAAGAGGTGGGAGTGAGAGAAAGAGTTAACAGAATCTGGAAACTAAAGGAAATCCACATAGAGTAGAATGCATTGGATATTTGGGTCTATATATCATCTAGAACATAAATAGTGTAATTAAGAACAGCTGCTTGTTATTTCACAATCACATGAATGGAGAAAAATTTCAAGTACTGTAAATACTGTAAAAATAAAATTTGATTTTAAAACCCCTTTGTATGTAATTTTATTATTTGTATACAAAGGGATATGAATCATTTAGGAGCACAGACTGAAAATGTGAAGCTGTTCATTCACTGAGCAAAATAATTCTCTTTGGATCTACGAGATATATAGGATATGTAATACAGTCAGACAGTAGTCTGAGTTTGGAAAATCTTTTGGATATTCCAATCTTTAAAAAACGACGCCATGAGAAAAGACATTCTTCAGAGAAGCGTCACCGACTACTGGGCCTTTTAATCCAGGGTCTCAGACAGCAGCTAAGAGGAAGGGGCAAACACCCTTTTAACAACAATTATGTATAGAAAGGCTTTGTGCTTTACTGTCCATGGAGTCTCTGAATGTTCCTGCAGCTGGAGTTTCTACCACATCCTTTTCCATAAGCAACCAGCATATAGTTCCTTAGGACTAACCAGATTTTGTACTGTAATATAAAATTACCTCAAATACTTTTTTCATTACCATGTTTTTTTATCAACAAATTAAAAAAAACCTCAGTCCTAACCTAAAAGCATAATTGCACTATTTAGGGAAATAAGAGAAGGGAGAAAAGCGTTAAGAACTCCCTCACATCTGAGAAATATCTTTGTCAAAGACAGAAAATCCCTCAGTCTCTTTCCCCTCAACTAATAAAAGATCTGCAACAAATATCTTTTTCTCTTTCTGTATTATTAAATATATGACTTCTCACACTCTTTACCTTCCACTAGATTTACTATTTTTTCAATAAGCAAACTCAGACTCCACGTCGCTGCAGAGTTTGCAATTCAATGCACATCCCCGCACAGAGGACCCTCTGTTCCAGCTCACCTACCGGTAACGATTAAGTTTGTAGAGCCCCTGGCTGTTCCAAACTGGTTTGTTGCCAGGCACGTGTAGCTTCCAGCATCAGCTTTGGTCACATTGGCTATTCTTAGTCCTCCATCCTTTAGTAACACGATTCTAAAAAATTGTGAAGAGATTTTAAAAGTTGCGGCATCGGTTTGTAGACAAAATCCTTTATTACTCATACTGTTACCTCAGATCTATCAAACTGCATCGATTACCAACCTGATGTTTGAAAATTTTGTGGCCATACACTGACAACCTGCAACAAATTTATACCCATCTGTATATTACTCACCATTTTGGACACCAGTAGAACCAATGTTTAAGACCTGTATGTGTGCATATGTCTGTCTGTGTGTGTGTGAGCGAGAAATAGCACATTAACTCCAACTTCAGCTGCACCAACTGAAACTAGAATAATTTTCAACTGTTATGCTGTCTGCCTCCGGCAGCCTTGCATGGTAACTTTGAAATACCCGTGTATCATGACGATGCAATGGGATTTTTCATAAGCAATCCACCTTTTGCACTTTTCAGGGTTCGTACAGACAAGCCCAACATACTGCGTTGAAGTCAACAGCTCATTTGCACATCTGACTCTAAAGCAGGATTTAGCCCATGCAAGTACAAACTCAGTATTTGTTTAGAAAGCAAACTGAGACTTCACACCGTTGCAGACTTCTGTCTCCGTTTATCACCAATGCTGAGCAGGAGAGACCTGCAGACATGGGAGAGCTACGCTTTGTGGCATGACTTGAAGGAAAGAAAATCCCCTCCATCCCACACAAACCCCACCAGTGAGAATCATGCCTAATGAACACACAGCATGGAACAAAACGGAAAGATCCTCATAAAAAATGTGAACCAAAGAAGATTTGCATTACTGATACAGACAGAAGAGTGCCAGCATCCCAACAGCTGAGATGACAAACTATGGCACATCCTAGGCAACAGCACTGGAAGGATGCAAAAGCAAGGTTAATTTGACTCCCTCGTTCCCTATTCCTCCTCTCTGTCATATGCTTAGATGCAGGACCTTCTACCAAGGCTTCACTAAGGTAACCCAGAGCAGCTACACAACTAACTGTAACTGTATATACAAACACCCAGAATAATTAACAAAAAAGTAAACAACATTTTTCCTGACATGCCTAATTCTCTCTCCGATGACATCAATCCATTTCAATGGCACCAAACGAATCGCGGCGAGGCTGTTCTGTTGGTTCCTAAGCGCCTTGGCTAGCAGGTATTTTGGAAATGCCCCAAACACCCACATCTAGTGACACCGAATCAACAGAACAGCAAACAACCTGAACACGCTGGGCAAACCTCTAACTGCGTTAGCTGGAGTCTTACACAGTTATCGCAGTAAGTACCAGCTGAGGAGGCAGCAAACGTCCTGAAACTTCACATTGCTATCTTCCCTTTCTCAGAAGCCATGAGGATTGTGCCTTCTCACTTGCACGTACTTCATTATTAACCTGCTTCTTTATTCAGTACAAAATTAATTAAATACACACCCCTGCTGGTCTTTTTATTTTTAACATACTTGGTGCAAATTAGGATCTCCATCGCTTGTCCCAACTGAGATTCAGTGCTCTGAAGTTAAACACATATTACAAAAAGTCGATGGGGAAGTCTGCTGTGTTAGGTGGGAACTGGAGTCACTGCCTCTTCCCAAAGCTTGTCCCAAGCATGGGGTAAGCACGATGTTCACTAGAACAAACAGGTTCCTTGCTCTTCCGGCACTCACACGCTGTAACTACTAGCTTGGCATGAGCAACTCTCCATGCGAAGCTCCACAGGTGCTATGGCAGCTGACGAAGGACAACGCCAGCTTGAAACGGCAGCACTGGCTGCAGGGCAAGCCTGTAAAGACTGCTGGGACCGAAGGCAGGCACGGCTACAACACACCTGGGGAACACACCACCGGAGACTTCACTGCGTTGCCAAAATAAAAGTTGGCCCGCAGAAGGTATATGCTTCAGTAAGCTGCACTGTCATTGATTATTTATAGTGATTTATATTATAAATAATACAGTGTTACAATGTGTTTGGTTTTTTATAAAAGAAATTCAGCTGAATGCATATTTCAGAAAATAATTTATTTGCTAAATGAGAGCAACAGAACACAACTCTGGAGTTTGATGGGTTCGGTGATCTTATCCTTCACCCTTAACTTCTCTGATCCTTCAAAACCATGTTCACTACCGCAGACCACGGCGGTGGGAGTCTCTCGTGCCTCTGTAGTTATCCTGCTCCTCTCCTTTAACAGCAAGTTCACCTAATCCTCAAGGCCACAGGGAGACTGCACTTCACATGTCTGAAAGCGGGAGTCTGGATTCCCTCCACAGCTGCGCTGATACTACATAACCCTTCCCAATGAAACAGACTCAGAAATAAGCACAACCTTTACTTAGTTTTCTTAATTATTTTGAATTGCATTTTATATTTTCTTAACAAAAAGATGTTGCAACACTCAACGCTGTAGCGGAGATACATTTCCTTCGGGCAAAGGTGATATGACGATGAAATTAGCAGATGCAAATGACAAGTCACCTTGTTAGAATGATAGACAAAAGCATCTTATTTGGGGGAGAAAATAGTTGTATATAAATAGATAGACAGTTTAACCAGTTTACATTTGGAAGTAACCACCTCTGAATCTTCCTTCCTAAGTACGCTGAGGTAGCCAAGCCAACGTGGTGGCATCTGAAGCACATTCGTAAGGAGGATGTGCTCCATCAGTGTCTGCACAGCCGACCTCCCTGAGGCTTATTAACTTGTTTTGGAATATTTATAAGTTGTATTTCGCTGCACTTTATATTAGATGGAACATTTATAATTAATTAAATCTTCCCATAAGGTATTTTCAATGTGTTAAAGACATGGTTAATACATTTTATAGGTAATTATAACGACATCAATAAAAGGTGTTAAAATATATCAATTAGGGTTGCAAGCAAGCTATTGAGACGCTGGACTTTCTAGTTATCTGTATATTTGGCAAAGGCTTGTATTGCATCATCTACTTTGAAGCAGTTTCCAATAGAAAAAATGCAAAGCCAAATAAAAACCCAACGGTACTGACTAAGCCTGAGATCAAACAAAGGAAAAAATAGGATTGGGGTATAAACCAGAAAATGGCTATTCTTTAACTAAAACAAGTCACGCTTAGAGTGCTCTGAGCTATCTGGAAGTCTAGCTTGCCTAGAATAATTAAGCAATAGGCTTATTAAAACCAAGATATAATTAAGATCAAGTTTTTTTTCCAGAATTAAAAAAAACCAAACACACAACAAATCAATTCTAGAAAAAAATTATTGTCAAAATAAAATCTTAACTGGTAAATTAAAAAGATAAACACTTTTTCAATTACAAAACAGTAACTGCAGCGCAGCCTATGAAAACACTAAACCCAGAAATAGCTCTGCCCCTCCTGCTGAAACATTAAACAAACCAAAGCTTTTAGTATACTTAAAATTATTAGATACTCACACACTGTGATAAAACAAATGTACTACGGCTGGCTTGCTGCCAGGAAGCGATCTAGATCTCTAACACAAAAAAATAACACAACCTCCAGCGCTCCCTCTACCTACAAGCATTTTTCAATACATTTTGCTGAAGGCCAGCAACGTTCAACGTGAATTCCACTTTCAACAACCTGCACACTTCTGATGCACGCGCGAATGGCAGAAACTTTTCGCCCTGTAAGAGATAATTGGTGGAGCGATGCTCTGGCACATAGCCATTTGCACAACTGGAGACTAATTTAGGACCTGTTTGGTCATCAGATCAAAACATCATTGGCAAAATCATCATCTCTCACTAACTCTCGAGCAAAATAGTGGGAAATCAGTCTTTGAGAAGGTTCTTTTTTTTCCATTGTCAAAAGGATGGCACAAAAAACCCCAACTAAACAAACCTGCAACAGCCAAATGTCCTAACTCATGCCCATGCTCTTTGACTGAGCTCAGCAGAACGGGGAGAGGGATTAACCAAGCCCAGGACTTCACGGTTCCCGACCCGAGAGGCTCACGTTGGTAAACTCTGAGAGTCTTCCTGTCCCACCCGAACTGGGAGCACGTATTCAGCATTACAGATCTTCCAGACAGCCGAGGGACTTCAGTGGGGTTACAGTCTCCATTAATTCTGCCCAGCCTGTCAGGTTTTATTCATGACATTATGATTCGTTATTAGTTATCTTAGTCATAACCGACCACGGAGAAATCCAACTGTGAAATGTGCGCATGTACTTCTCACACTGATAAATTATTTTATTGTTGTTACAGACCGCACCAAATTTTCGTATTTACAGATATTGAAACAAATATCACCCGGGCCTAGAGGGCAACTGGTGCTCCAGGACGCCAATCCAAGATCTGTCAGCTTCACTATCTGCACTGTAAGAGCATTCGAAGGTATTCTGCATTCACTGTCCCCACACCTAATGCTTACAGACAGTATTATCTATAGGTTTATAGATAATAGAATAAAGGTTTATATAGTGTTATCTTACTCACCAAAATCCTGTTAAATTGAATTGTTGGTGCAGTGCAAGCACGCGCACAGCTAAGGGCCAGAATATGCCTCAGGGTTCAAGACCACAAGGCTGCCACTTGAAACTTGGTGTCGTTAATTAAACTGCCAATGAATGCTAATTCATTCATCTTCCCATGACAAAGCTTTATTACTGAAATAACAGACATAATCAAACTAAACAAACACTGCCTTTTTTATTTGTCAGATTATTCAGCAGAAAAGTCAACTATTTTAGCTCCTTATTGATATGATAATAAACACAAACATGTTGCTCTCCAGTTCATAACACTTCAGTACAAAGGAACAGTGGAAAAGTGGGTCAAAACTGCCTTTTTATATATCAATCAAATTCCAACTAAATTAAACCAGATTAATTAACAAGAAAGGGGAAAAAAAGCTCCTATTGAAGTGCTGGTAAGGAAATGCATTACTTTCCACATCACAGCATTTCAAACTGTAATGCAAAATGAAATAAAAATACTTAATTCAAACTGTAGGGAAGATAAACCCAGTAACTGATACTTCTAAGAATCATGCAGTGTTTTATCAGGAATTATTTCTCCTCTTTTCCTTCCCCCTTAATTTGACATCACTTTGCCACAATTAAAATTGCTAAAACTGGAGTTTTTTAAGAGAATTGCACTGCAAAGTCTTTTAGTGAAGTTAAAGTTTGCAGCATCTTCGCGTCTTCTTCTAGTCTCGATAAATCTAGAAACATCTAGGAATAAAGGTGGATTTGCTCACAGCTGAAACACCACTCCACATGATCTCAAAATCCCTGGTATTAATCTGAGCCAGGAGCACAGGACCCACTACAATCAACATGCAGTTGTCCAGTACTATAAAGCAATTAAAAATCATATACATAGATATAAAATTTAAAGAAATCTTTGAAGGGGTTGTCTAGGTTGCAGCATATTTTTGTATGTCTTCTGGTTTTGATGAGTTGAACTAGCATCAAGTGCATTTAACTTTCTTTAAACGTCTAATTCTCCTTTTTGGGATAAAAAGAAAATAAAAGTCCATCCACCTGGAGGTGGAGGTGTCTTCAGCCAGCTTTTCATCACAGAAGAAGGTACATGAAGGCAACTATGGTTTGTGTCTTCTGCTCTGTCTATCCTGGGGACTGTGGTCTGCCATCAGTAGAAGCTGTTCCAGATTAATTTGGAATAAACAAAACCTAGTCGTGGCTCAGTGACTGCACATAAAATATACTTTAGAGAAGGTTTTTAAAGGCCTTGTAATATGAGATGCCTGGCAAGGAATAGCCCGAGTAAACCCAAGCTGCTCCCAGCGCGGTGCTACGTACGCACCGTAACTGTAATATGGGGTGAAAAGTGACCAGTGCCAGGTAATCAGGTACCCTCAGGACCTGATCCCAAACACAAAAGAATTCTTGCTAATTCTTGATTACTATGCTCATACATCACCCAAAATTATTTATTTGAAAGGTCCAAAACCTGTAGGAAGCATTTCTTCCTTCAGTACCCAATTAATTTAATTCCCATTTTCTCTCTTTCCTTGTGCATGTTCTACAGTGACCCGTAAGATCTCCCTTCTCTCTGCATTACTGTCTAGCTCTCTATTGAAGATATTCTAAAAAAAAAAAAAAAAAAAAA
>Ga0065711_1007355_pt1 | contig 16553 bp, 11 predicted proteins | sample Hoacrofraction12_FD_59098 | JGI IMG/M metagenome (GOLD analysis project Ga0065711, IMG submission 59098) | Hoatzin crop microbial communities from Cojedes, Venezuela - Epithelial fraction 12 v2 (version 2) | ecosystem: Host-associated > Birds > Digestive system > Esophagus > Crop | place... | reverse complement strand
CAAGCCCAACTCTCTCAGCCTGTCCTCATAGGAGAGGTGCTCCAGCCCTCGGATCATTTTTGTAGCCCTCCTTTGGACCCGCTCCAACAGTTCCATGTCCTTCTTGCGCTGAGGGTTCCAGAGCTGAACACAGTACTCCAGGTGAGGTACTCCAGGTGAGGATTTGCGGCACATGTCCACATAACCTACATAATCTAGCAATTTAAGGCATGTTTGACAACTTCTAGTTCTCCATATTTCTAATACAGAACTAAAAAAATAATTTAATCTTCCTGTGTCTTGTCCAGTTTTAGATGCCTCCAGAACCTGGGTTTTTATCACATCCCTAGCATGTTGTTCAACAGTCTTGAAGTGAAAAAGATTTTCCTAACACTGTGAAAAAGATTTTCTTAAATTTGTTAGTTTCTTGATGTCTTCTCATTATAGCTAATGATAAACTTTTATACCAGTCTTTACAGCTTCACATGTTCTTCTTTTCCCACATTCAGTGCATGCAAGCTCTAAGTAATTTTCATTAAATAACTGAATTCAAAAAAATTAATGTGTTCACAGAATACTTATACATCAAATCACTCTTCCCTGGATTTTGTTGTTGTTGTATTTATGAATTACACAACTGTTATTTTTTGGTTCTCTCTTGGCTCATTTTGAACAACTCATTGAAAATATCCAGCACCTGATCTGAGATATAAATCCTGAGGATTTGAAATTCAAGATCTTTCGTTTGTTAGAATGACATGCGTCACATAGCATTAACTATGTTCAGCCTGGAGAAGAGAAGGCTCTGGGGAAACCTTACTGGGAAAAAAACAAAACAAAACAAAACAAAAAAAAAAAAAAGGGCAGCCTTCCAGTACCTGAAGGGGGTCTACAAGAAAGCTGCAGAGGAACTCTTTACAAGGATATGTAGTGACGTGGCAAGGGGTAATGACTTTAAGCTTAAAGAAGGTAGGTTTACATTAGATATAAGAAAGGAATTCTTTACTATGAGGGTGATGAGGCACAGGCACAGGTTGCCCAGAGAAGTTGTGGCTGTCCCCTCCCTGGCAGTGTTCAAGGCCAGGTTGGATGGAGCTCTGAGCAACCTGGTCTAGTGGAAGGTGTTCCTGCTCATAGCAGGGGGATTGGAACTAGGTGATCTGAACTGCCCTTGCCCTGTCACTACATGCCCTTGTAAAGAGCTCCTCTCCAGCTTTTTTGTAGACCCCCTTCAGGTACTGGAAGGCTGCTATAATGTTTCCCCAGAGCTTTCTCTTTTCCAGGCTGAACAGCCCCAACTCTCTCAGCCTTTCCTTGTCAGAGATGTGTTCCATCCCTCTGATCATTTTTTTGGCCCTCTTCTGGGCCCTGTGAGTTAAACATAACATCAATGAAAGTGGAGTAATGATGCATACTTGAAATTATTGTTACTAAATAGGATGCTGACACTGGTACCTTGTAGATTTCTGCAACCTAAGGTAAACTGTTAGACAACTTTAGTATAAAATACAAGCAGCTGAATCCCATACATGAATGCTAATTTTAAATTAATTTTTCTGCTCCTCTAATGTTAGGGATGACAATCTAATGACTCCAGACTGACAGCTGATCTGTCATTTCCTGTTTTAAAAGGCAGTTGTAGCTGGAACAAGAGATAGGAAAACCCAAGAATAAACTTTACAGTGAAAGACACAGGCGTATAAAAGGGAATATTTCTTTTCTTGTGATATTAAAATGCACCCTATTCACAGATATTCCAATTTTCAAAACAACTACAATGATATATGAGAGAGGTGCACTCACTCACACCTACACCCACATATGCACAGGAGGAAATAATTTGTGACAGTAGCTACAGTGAATGAAGATAAATGTGTGTGTGGGGGGGAAATCACAAATTAATTCCACAAAGCAGAAGTCTAAGTGTGATAGGTAGTTACATGCAGCATTTAATAGTGTTGTGTCACAAACAGAAAAGAGTGTCCAAAATCCCTTGGACAGACTGATTGCACAAACGCAGTCACTCATGTGAAGAGGCCAAATAGAAGTGTCTGCGCCCTTCAAATGTTTTAAGGGCTCTCTCTGAGGATTTGCTTGCGACATTTGGCTATTGATGGCATTATACTTTGGAATTTAAGATGACACTGCTGGTGGTATCAAGCTTTCTCCATATGTGTAGAGCTAGAAAGACCAGCGCATGGCTGGTACTAAGATGGAAACTCTTCTGGTCAATATGCTTATTTCTACCTTACAGGGTACTGCTTCACTTCTTCAGCCAAGGGTTTGACTAAACAGCACAGGTGGAAGACGGCTGTTTGACCAGAATATTTATGAGAGAGATGGTAGCTAGGTCACTCCTGTGGGTGATCTCTGGATGGGTGCAGATCAGGAAATGGGAGATGCAAGGACTAGTCACGAGAACTGATTGGAGGATTCCAGCTAGGAACGAAGCACCTTCTTGAGAAACAAGAGTGCGTGCAGTGCTTGCAGTCTGGGAAAGCACAGAAAATGCTGAGCTAGACAGTAAGTGTGGAAGAAAAGGTCGTTAGTGTGAGAAGACAGGAGAAAGGAGTAAGGAGGATTGGTTTTTACACTTTGTGTTGACATCTGTCTTAGCCAGCAGAGTAGAGGTATTTTCTATTCAAAGTCCTACTTGGGTCTTGTTCTTTTTGTTTTTTTTCCTAGTTCAGTATTTTGCATTCCATTAAAACCTAGGTTTGGAGATTAAGTGACTTTTAATGACCTCCTTGAGCAAATATGTGATCTATCCACCTGAGGATGCTGACTTTCATAGAATCCTGAACAAGTATCCTTTATGCGTTGATTAAATATGTCACCAGAATTTGGCACTTCTCCCTGTCAACACTGTTGTGGCTTTCATTTCTGCTCAAACAGAGCCCCAACTTGAATTGCAAAACCTCTTTTCTGTCAGTAACTCACAAGTTCTGATGTCAGTTTTGCTTTGCCAGAAACTGTGTTGCAGTGTGTCTTTCAAGCATTCATCTGCCTTTCTCCCATACAGCACTCCCATCTTCAGGTTACTGTGTTAAAACTTCAGTAGTCCAGGTCTTCCATTCCAGGCACATAACCAACTCAGCACAGCTTTTGTGTTAATATCTTGGCATCAGTTCCTGGATGGCAGTCCCAACCCAGTATCTTATCACTGCAGATTTTTATCCTGCCATTTCATGTGCACTCTGGTATGTGGATGTCACAAACAGCTTTTGAATAGAGTCTTGATAGTAATCTGTGGCTCACAGGAAAATGTGTGTCACATGAATGTTTGGAAAAAGAAAATAACTTAGTTGGAATTTGAGGCCTCTTTTCTTTCCAGTTTCTCTGATAAATGACCAAAAGATGATCCGGTATTACTAATGCAGTTAGTCCATTTGCTTGCTGAAAGAGAAATTGATGTGTGAATTCGCTATGAACACAGTAGCCATATATAGCTAATTCTAATTATTAGACTTATATTTATCCTACATGATGCAGGCGAGGTCTAAATTTCATTTTCTTATTTGACTTTTTATCACAAGCCAATATATTCCATCTAACTCTTTAAACCACCTCATACTCATTTGTACTTTTTTCTGTGTTTGAATGTGTACATTGCTATGTACTGTTGCCTCACAGTTTCTAGTGATGCCCTAAAATTAAATAGCTGTCAAAGATCAGAAATGCACTCATGTTAGTACTGACACCACTTGTGTCAGCAAGTGCAGTTGTATACAAAAAATACTCTCTAGGCAACCCTGCTTTTTGTCCTCTTGGAGGACAAAAAAGGTTAAAGGTGGTTATTTCTGAATTGATCCTACCAAACATTTTATCATGGATTAGTATCATGATTTTGGAAAGTTGTCTTTGGCCATCAGTCTTGGTATTCTCTATGCTTTGCTTGCAACTAAAGAGATGCAAATGGCACATCAGCTGCATTCCATTTGAGTCTGAAACTATACTGCAGGTAGCTCTCAGTATGTGGTTTTCTTTAATGGATACTGTCACATAATAATCTAAATATGAGTTTGCCAAAGCCCAAGAGCAGTATTACGCCACTGTAATTGTGACTGCCTGGATTTTTGTATTTTAGCTTGAGGATAGCAACAGTTGTGGCATTACTTCTTTTTTCCAAGTACTCAGAAGAAGTCTGTCCACTTGGATCTGCCAGTTTGTGTTTCTATTTTAAAATACACAAGAAAATTCCCCTACTTTATTACTTTAATCGACTTCTGAATTTGCTAAGGGATGGGACTCTACCTACACTGCAACCTCCATTGCCTGTTTCTTGTATTCTTCATAGCTCACTTTTCAATATTTGATGTTGGAATTAGAAGATCAAAGAAGTGTTGCTAACGTCTGTAAAGAGTCTCTGCTTTTGTAAGTAGTCACTGTGGAGCCATCTGCACTCTTCAGAGTCCATTATACTAAAGGGTTTGCAACGACATTCCAGAAAAGCATGAAATTCTTTGATCGTATGGTCAATATTATGCTGCAATTTTTTTTCCAGTCTGAGTATTTAGACACTGATCCTGCATATCTTACTGGTTTTAGTTTGTTATTATTATAGGGTCTTGCAAACTATTATACTTGCAGTAACAGACTGGTAGGAGTTTACTGAAGTAGTTCACATTTTTGGTGAATAGTTGGTAAATTTTAACATTGTATTGTAGAAACAGTCATGAGCCAGATATCAAAGGTATCTCCACAGGAACAGATGCCTAAGACTTCTTTATGCACTAGCTACATTTTCAATGGCTGCACAAACATCAATATCTAACAAAGATGTTATAGTGCTAAAGCAACTTCTCTTACACCATCTTGTTTAGTATATATGAACGGATTGAACAGGCGTACACTACAGTGGTTGTACCCATAGTCTTGGGTTGGGTACTGGATGATGTGGTAGTTTGACCAATAGTCTTTACCTTGATACCCACAACAGTGTGCACACTCTTTGGAGTATGCTCCAGATAATAACATAGCCAGGGTTGCTTATTCTGAAAACTTGGATTCATCCTCAGTGTCTCCTTATGCAGAGGTGAAAAAATGTGGTGATAAGGACAAGCTGATGCTCAGTGTCTTAAGTCCAGCATACACTTTTCTGGCACTGTAGTGAATGATCCAGTGACACCAGGTTGCCAAGCTATGGGATTCCTGCTCTCCTGTTGAAACTTTCCTGTCATTCTCTGTCTGCTGTTCAGCATTGACATAGTGATGCTTCACAAAAGTTAGTGCCATCTTTGGCCTTATTTTTCCAGTTGGGAATGATTGAAGAGTAAGTATACGACCGTCACTTAAACATCTGAACACACTCCCATGTTTTTTCGTAATAGTGTTCATAATCTCAAAGATGGACACCCAGATATGTAACACCAAAACTGGTCTATAAATAGAATGTGCACACACACACACACACATGCACACATATATATATATCTAAAATTACGTCTTGCGTAAGTGTGGATAAACTGCTCTTTGTGTCTCAATCTGATACCAGTAAAGGATTGCCTATTTTGTACTTGGTCAGTTCTTGAGACTACAACAAACTCTCTCTCTGACCAGTTGTTATTTGGGTTGGCAAAAAATGTTCTGATATTTGTTCATAAATTTTTATTAAGGATTTGAGTTCTGACAGTAGAAATGAGGAGCCTATCAGATGTGATTTTTTCACCAAATTCCAAATGTAGGAGCTGATTTTAAGGCACTTTCCCCCCACACACTTTTGTCCTCTCTGAAGAAAGTCAAGTGCTTTGCAACAGGGCTTCTCAGATAGTCAAGTTGCTACCAAAACCATGTGTCTACCACCAGCACTGCACATCTTGTGTGTTCCTACACAAGTAAGCAGCCTGTAACCTCATGGTTCGCTCTCATGTTTGCTGTGCTGTGGTTCTGTTTTTGAGAACTGTTCTTGCTATTGAGATCTGGGGGGTTTGGCAATACCATGCACAAGCTGCGATGCATTTAGGCCAATTGCCATTTATTTTGTGACAGAAGCAGAAGATAGGGAGATTTGTGATAGTACATGGTTTCTCTGAAATTCCCTATCTGGTCTTGACTGGGACCTAGGAAAGCACCCTGTCTTTCACAGGCAGCTTTACTTTTTTGCTGTCAAGTACTACCATCTTAAATCGGTCACCCTATTCTTCACCTGATGCTTCAGGAGATCTCTTAGATATCTTTGTCCATTTTTGTGTGGTGTATCTGACAGTATGACCTGGAAATGGATGCTAACTTTTGCAAGGAGCTAAAAAAATAATAGCAACCTCTATTGCAGAGGATTGAAAAAGTGAGCAGCAGGTCTCTTGTGGCTTAAGGAAACATCTGGACACATGTGATCAAGTTCTTTGCAATGCAGTGCAAGAATATACAGACACCAGCGTGTTTCAAAGCAAGATTCTCAGGGATGCTAATGGCTAGCATCAACCTGTTGTCTGAAAGTAAGTTATCTAAATCTTGGGTGGTCAGCAGAGTCTCTTTCGTAGTCAGTGGGAAGAACTAGAAACCACCTTTTTTATCTCATCCCAAGGTGACAACCTAGGCATGTGAATGAGGTAGGGGACAGGAGTCACTCTCTGCACAAGTCTGTTTCTCTTCATATTTCATGAAGAAATCTAGCCTAGACAATTTAGAGACCAAAAGATGTTGAGATCCATTGAACCCACAGCCTCTTTATGTGGTTCTTTTGCAGCAGAGCATGTTTAAAGTAGAAACAAGTCCTGTTAGTCTGAAGCTGACAGGTACTTTCATCTTCTAATTATTTTTTTTTATTTTGAATATGATGTCTTTAAATATCTTTTCCCCCATTCAGGAGTGTATTTGTGTTTCAGAAGGGTTCATGCTTCACACACACATGATTAAGTCCTTCCACTTCTCAGGGGCCTTTGTCTGTACAGGAAAAGAGATGCCTTATGTGGTGCTTCTTAGTGAGAGTTTCCTCAGAAAGGGGCTGTGCCAGCTATCTGACTGTTCCCTCCACAAGTATGCTGGAGAATAAGCACATGCGCTCCATCTGTATGAAAGGGAGAGGAGAAAAGTGCATTCAACATCTGTTGCAGGCAGTTATAAATATTACAGTAGTCTAATTTTACTAGGAATTATGCCTAAAGCAGGGCCTATGGCTCAAAAATTGAAAAGGGAAAAACTAGCCTGGTACAATTCCTCTAGGTTTCTTATTTCCTATGACCTTCCTTTAAGTTTTTACCATATGTTCCTTGAGAAAATCAAGGTCAAGTTTCTTTATCATGACTTATGACTTTTCATTGTCATATTTGGATGTCTGGATGATCCCTCACAACATTTCTGAAATAAATATCTGTGAATAATTGACAAGAAATTGTGCAATTAGGAGGGAATTTATAGTTTGAATTTTCAGTGAAATCAGAAAAAAATAGTTTCATAATATATATTTGAATGAAACAAATAGCTTTCTCTAGTATTTATTATTATTATTATTGTTGTTGTTGTTATTATTATTAAGTTATATCTCTGTTTACAATACCTAGGGAATAAAAAGGCTGAAAATGTTTACCTGATTCCAATTTCGCTTCACATACAGCAAATTTCATATATGGTGGAGTACACTAGCATGTTCTTGGAAGCATTGTTAAACAGCTACTTCTGTTGACTTCTCAAAGAGTAAAAAGATATAAATCACTTTCTAAAATTCCTAACAGCATGGTGGATGAAATATTTTCAAACTGAAATAAATCAGGACAGATAAACAAATTTCCTTTCTTTCACAGATCTTCAAGACAGAAAATATGCTAATAGTAATGAAAAAATTATTTTTTACATGCTTAATTTTTTACTCAATTTTACATTTTTTCAAGGATAATTAATGAGATCTCACATCTAGAAAACACCCATTTGCATTAATTTATAGCAAAAAGAAAAACTGTCAATATTACATATTCCTTTGTTTTATAGACTCACAATAAAAATTAGACCTCAGAATCTTTTTGTAGTGTAAGGCAGAATTATGTTTTTTTTTCTGAAAATCGCTATACTGAGGCAAAGATAAATTAAAAATGGTCTTCCTAAGATCAAAGAGAACTCACCTTTTTAGGATTTCAATTATAGACAGAAACATATGAAGAAAATGACATGCAGTAAGTTATTACCAATTTGAAACATATGTTTATGTTAATAATAGACCAGCGCTATTTTTTTAAACTGATGCTTTGCTTTCAGCACTAATTATGTGGCTTCCATCACACCACACATTTATAAGAAAGAAAAAATTAAGGGAAATTAAAGGATGAAAGAGAAAAATGTTGACAAATATTATTTTAAAACAGTTCTACTTTGACATAAATTATGAGCTATTGAGTGTGCCAGCACTGGTGTTTCAATGATTGGTATGTAATTATCTAGGGAGGAAGGCTTTTAAGAATTCTTAGCAACTCCTTAGCATGTCTTGTTGGATTTAGGCCAGCATGAAGGATTTGGTAAAGAACTGTTAATCCAACTCTGCTCACTACCTGCCTAAGGTTTAAAATGTGGCTCTGTCTAAACGTCAGCTGCAATTAAGTGTTAGGACCAAAAGCATCTCAGAAAATGAGAAAGTAGTAGGATAGATTTTACTGACTATTATTGGTATTTATGGCTCTTCTCAAGTTTAAACACTTGCAGCCACTGCACACTAAACACTTTCTTGCAAATGTGGCTGGAAATAGTGTTTAATAGGAGAAACGAGATGAAATGAAGACAGGGAGTTTAGACTGGTAAAAAATCCTTATAATGAGATTTGTTAGACAGTAGAAGAATCTCCTAAGGGCAGAGGGGGAAACTTTAGTGTTTGGGACATGTCCAATTAAACTTGAAAAACAATAGAAAATGTTCTCCTTGGAATGGGAAATAGATGTAATTAATATTTTTCATGACTAGTTTCTGTTATTCTCAAATCTTTTTCCCAGGCAAGAAATTAGGTTTATTTCCTATCACTTCCGCAAAGAGTAGTTTCATTGCCTTAAAGAATTAAGGCAAATAAAGTTACAATATTTGTATTAACTTCCAAAATGAAAATGGAAAATTTAATCGTAGTCTAACCCAGATGCCCTTCATGCTTACCTCATAACAGATGTCCTCTAAGGAGTAGTCTAAGGCTGGTAAAACAGGAATCCTTTTTACCATGTGCCAAGATAAGAACAATTGTAAAAACATTTCTACTGCAAAATAGTCCTCAGAACATGTGTTCATGCTAGCAGTCAAGGTACTCTTTTGCAATTATCTCAAGGGAAGAGAAACTTTCTTGGAGTCACTCCCAATTTTACACTTACTGGACAAAACTAGGGACATTTCAAAGGAGTGGGCCCTTGCTAATGTAATCCCAATATTTTAAGAGTACGAAAGGAGTGACTTGGTAATGGGGAGCAACTATGTTGTTAGTACCAAGATAAAAGGTAACCGCTAAGCTGGGATCCATCAGATTACATCGAAGCCGACTTTACTGAATCTTAAAAGTAAATCACATTGACTTAATTTTGTTCCCCAGCTGAGCTACAACTGAGACCTTTATTCCTTCAGGTTGGAGCAATTTTTCATTATCCCGCTTCTGACTCTGTGTGAAAACACAAAACTGGAAAGCACGCCATAGAAACTATTATAATATATACACATAATTTTATATGCGTATATACATACGTATACACATAACATAGATAGGTACGTATACATATGCAATCACATAGACAGTGATATAAATACATATATATATTTAGATAGTAAGAAACAAGAATTCCAGTAACTTGACTAAATGTTAATTATATTTTTATAATCCAAAGAATAAGAATTTTTTACAAAACATTTGCATTTCATTATGAATTAAAATTATCAGTTTTCCATAATTTTCACAAAAATGTTTGCCACTCAAATTTTTTTCTTTATAATGGCTTTGGATAGTTTACCTTAAAGGTTTGCCCATCTTCAGTTCTTTCATCTCAGAAAGTGTATATATAAGGAAGGGCAAAACTAAAATCTAGAAATGAGAAAAATATGCAATATTTCAAACAAGTTTTTCTTACTTCCTCTATTTTTCTGTGGGAAAACACAGAGAAACCGTTCTTGCTTCTTTCACAGTTTCTTACTTTCTAACTTTCTGTTTCTTTCTATGATGGAAAAAAACCTGTGTTTAAAAAGTAAGAAGAAAGCAGTTTTTCTCCATTAATAATGAAAATACTACTTTATAAACAATTTTTAATAAACAAAAAACTTAATACTTTATTGAATAAAAATTCAGTCTTCTTTTTCTGATCTTTAACTCATTAGAAAGTTACATTTTTAATAGTTCCGCTACCCTACCATCTTTCTTATGATATTCTGAGATAAGATTTGCAAAGCCAAGACATCTAATAAGCACTTGGTTTTCAAGGTATTTGCATGATCTGCAATAGTAAAGACACTACTAATAAAATGTTCCGAAGATTTAGTCACGGCAAAATATAACAGCAGTGTTTCCCAAGAAGCAGGCAGCACTTTTCTGCTTCCCCAGTAATTCCCACCAGTGCCAGTTCTGTGCTCATAGACCTTAGCAGTGACCCTGTTTCAGAATTTTTCTCAATTTCAAAAACTAGCCAGCACTGACAGCATTCAAAACACCCTTGGTTGTTCATGAGCAATTTATCAGACCCTGCGAGCAGCTTTTCCAGCTGACAGATCTCTTTAGTGAGGCTTAACTAGGTCGACCACTCACATTGTAATGCACGTCTGGATCTGAACTCTGTGGCCCTGCCCTGTCTCTGCTTGCTGTAAAGATTCACATTTTCAGAACACCTCCTCTCCGCAAAATCTGCCCAGAGTGAACTACCGTCTGAAGTCACAATGCACTGACTAATCAACACTATCTCTTCAGCACACTGCATTAGCTGAATAAAAAGTTAAAAGGTTGATGAGTTTAAGCAAGGACAATTATCATAAATCTGTTTATCGGCTCCTTTTATTATTTTTATTTGTTATTTATTCTGTATTTTTTTAATGATAAGGGAAAGAAAAGGGGAGGAAAAAACCCCAGAGATTTTAAGAGTAAGCCATTTTATTCTTAAAAGTCAATTAAGGCGGACTTTTTTCAGTTCAGTCTCACATTCCCAATTATAAACCCAGGACAAAAGACCAGCCCTGAACACTGGTGTGGAAATCAGAATAGGATTCTTTTACCGAAAACTGAGAAGGATCAGTGAAAACTAGACTTCACATTTGTTAGAAGACAACTTGGCCATAAGCCAGAAAAACTATGAAAGGCAAAGTAAGGATAAAAAAATCGAGGAACTTGAAGTATTTTTTCAATATATCTGTACATTCTGTATATACACCTTGCATATAGAATGCCATACTGGATTAGTGATTCTTGTTTTACAAGTCAGGTAGCTTTCAAGTATGTTATAGCTACCTGCAGATCTGAAAGCCACATTTATATGAAAAAAAAGGCGCTTTTTTTATAAACAAGTGAAAGATCTAAACTAAAACAGGACAGCTTAATGGGTGGTAGATTATTAATTATTGAATAACTTTTATTAAACAAAATTTTAAATAATAATAACTGATTTTTTAAGAACACTTTTCTTCTCCAATATTGCAGCACCTTACCCTTTCAAAACTGTTTAAACCCCTTTTTCCTCATGCCTTAGGTAGGGGAAGGGAAGGGCAGGGCCAATGATTTTGCTTTTATCATTCAGACAGCTGGAGACAAACATCATATAAAATGAGGAGACACTTTTAATTAATGTTGATAATTTGCATGAAGACCACTGGTCTTTCTTTTTAATAAGCTTTAACAGATTTACTCTCTGCTAAGACAGGCCATCAGAGAATTAATTTGTACTTGTTTAACATTTACGTACTTTGTGAATACTACAGACCCAGGAAATTGGAAAATATGTTTCAAAGCTTAAAATAATCTCTTCCCCTAGCAACTGCTCTAGGAAAATGAGACCTTTGACTTTGATTCAGAAATTGTTTATGCTTCTAATGGTAATTACATCAGCATGTGATGAAGGCTCCCCATTATGTAAAGGGTAACTGTAAAGCATATGAGGTATCAGAACAAGCACGGAAAAGGCACAAGAAGTTCAATTCACATATGAGATTTATAGTGTTTTGGGGAACATTCTGTGATTGCTTTTAAATTAAAGGTAAGCCAGAACCGTATTTTATTGTGATATTATGGCGATGTGTCACCTGCAAGCAGTCTAGATAGCATGCACCCAAGTATGGACAGAGTTCAGACCACAGGAACAATTACCTAGCCGACACTCCCCTCCTGCTTATTGACAAGGCATCTTCACACATGCGAAAATCTGGCCCCTGATATTGTTTCATAAGGTCTACCACCCTCCTTTCTCTCTCACATATAGTACAAAATTCTGGGTACTCACTGAGGACATATTCTATACAATTATTCTTAAACCCGTGTCCTTTTCCTGTCTTGCAAACATTACCAGTTAGCTTACTGTCAGTTCCATTCATCTGGATTTTGTTTGTGAAATAGCTTACTGAGGGTGCACTTAAACATTTATTGGCCCCAGATCATTCCCTGAAGAACATGACTGGTACCCACCCACTTGAACTTTGTACCACTGGCATCTACCCTTTGAGCTAAGTGGTTCATCTTTTCTGTTTTGAAGTGTCATCATGGTAAGTTTTCCTATCCCTTAAGGTTAAAAATTTTATTAAAAAAAAAAGCAAAATGAAGAAGAAACATAAGCATGCCATTAATTTTGTAGGTCTGAAAATCCCAACTCCCCATGGTCAATTTTCTTATACATGTTTTTCTGTTTTCCAGAGAACATAAAAAATAATGCTTTCATATTCTTGCGTCTAGGGAAAAACAAAGAGAGGACAGCTAATTTTTATTTTAAATTTAGTTCTTAAAAAAGGATCTTCCAAAGGGTTGTCTGAGTTCATGACACCTGGATGCAAATTGCAGGAATTTTCTGAGCACTTCTACTCTTTCCTTTTTTTTTAAAGGAAATTGGCAAAGTAAAAATGCTCAGAGCTGCTCTTCCTTGCTTCACAGGCTACTGCTAAAAAAGTCCTCTTGAACTAATATGTAAATGTGTATTGCTGCATAATGAAGGATTAGAAAAATGAGGCCATACTCATCCAGTTTACTTTATTCCAGCCAACCTTGTATAAATGAGGTGGCAATCTAGAAGAAGTTGGTCTTTTCATTTAAACTGGGACTGTTCCAGAAGATCATGAATGAATAGAAATATTTATTGAAGATGAAATGTTCCAGACTTAAACAGTGGGTAGGAACAGCAAATTCCTGAATAGAAATTAGTATTTTATTGTATAATATTTGCTTTTTTATACTGTTTTCCTTAAATCATAAATATATTTTATCTGTTTCAAAAAACTGAAGCTATGTTGCTGCTTTGATAGTTTTGGAATATTTCTTTTAGAAATTTATTAACCATCAATTAGATAGATTATAACAACTTCTTCTAATTTATTTTTCTACCATTCTGCTTTAAAAAGTTGCACATTTCTCTGGGAGTAGTTTGGTGTATGGACACATGCCCGTGTTCACGAGTCAAGTGACTTTCAGAACTGACCTAACATTCAAATATATGTCCTTATTTTGGCTTCCAGTGACTATCAAAGTTTGTCTTAGTCCTAGTCCAAAAGCTAGCAGCAGCCTTCTCTTAACATAAGTCTGTCTCATGTCAAAATTCAATAATAAAACCTCTTTTGAAGAAAGGTAGAGGTAAGGACAAAACATGCAAAGAGCCTTAGAGCCATATTCAAAATGACATGGTTGCCTTGAGTTCAAATCTCAGTCCTGAGGAACACTTCTTGATCAAAAAAAAGGGAACAGTTAAAATCCTTGTAAAAAACAGTTTGTCAAAGAATTTCTGACCAACTACTACTTCAGTATCACAAACAATTTCAAATAACAGCTACCTGAAGCAGCAGCACTGATAATAAATGATTGGTTACATTTCAATTTCCATCTTTGCTGCAGCCCCTTAACTCATGACAATAAACAGGCAAGCAAAATGCCACCTCCCTCTAACCTAGGACAGGCAATGTCTGAGCATTAGCTTCCTAGCTGTTTTTTACACCTGGGGACACGGTACGGTAAGCACTCTGCAGAGGTGTTTGCAAACTGGGTGATTATCAGCGAGTGAGTAAATGGGCTGCTCTAGCAGCAGTGGTCTGCCAAGTCTGGTCCTGAAGATGCTTTGACATGGCTAATCTCTAACATCCTTTATACAACCAATGCTGCTGCTAGGGAGGTCTCAGGAGTTCAGGTGACAGAGGTTGGTGAGGCTGACTTGCTCTCATTGTCTAGCTTCCTCCATTGCCACTGCTGGCACTGGATGGACCTTTCCATTGATCCAATGGGGCACTTTTATTGTCTTACTCTGACAGGATGACCAAAACTACACAAGTTGTTATGGACTTGGCTCAAAAAATGTTCTCATTCCACGTCGAGCCTATCCCATCTGTTCTCTTTTCTGTTCCCAGATCCCATTCAAGATGTTCTCTGTGTCCCTTGCAGCACTATCTAAGAAGAGAGCATGCCATCTTAGGTGCCTGGGAATTTTGTGTGAATTGAAGCACACACCAGATACAGACAGGGTAGGCCTGAATGCTCTGAATAATGCTTCTGACTTTGTTTGCCAGCTTAGGTAGTCAGCTGTCGGTTGCTTACACGGGTTAAACCCTACCTCCCCCTGCACATGCACTCATGCTCCACATTTTAAATGGAAGTACCATCAGTGTTGGTTGACTTCTCTCTACCTATGTGGCATTAGGTTTGTGTGCCCTTGCTGCAAGCAGAACCTGTTCAGAAATGGCGCTGGGCTGGATGGACTGGTGGGAGGGGGGAAGGTCAATCAATAGAGCTTGGACATCTGCTTTCAGCGTATGAATCACAAAATCACAGAATGTAGGGGTTGGAAGGGACCCCGGTGGGTCACCTAGTCCAACCCTCCTGCCAAAGCAGGGTCACCTACAGTAGGCTGCACAGGACCTTGTCCGGGCGAGTCTTGAATATCTCCAGAGAAGGAGACTCCATAACCTCCCTGGACAGCCTGTTCCAGTGCTCCGTCACCCTCAGAGGGAAGAAGTTCTCCTCATGTTCAGACGGATCTTCCTATGCTTCAGTTTGTGCCCATTGCCCCTTGTCCTGTCGCTGGGCACTATTGAAAAGAAACTGAAATGAAAGTGCTTCAGGTAGGAGTGAACCCAGCACAGCAGACTGCGTGGGTTTGCTGTGGAAGGAGGCCATGTATGATACTTTTTTGCACTTGTTGTTAGGCAAATTGACTTTGCTGACAAACTGTATACGGTGTTCAGCTGGAAACACCTGAGCGAGAGCCATAGTTCATTCTCTGGTAAAGGTCGAGGTGTACAGCCCTTGTGCAGGGCCTGGAGCCCCTTTCCAGGGTCCTTGAGTAGACTGGCTGTCATGGCTTGGAGGAGGAACAGTGGAGCTGGGGACACGGCAGAGCCAGGTATGGGGTAGCAGGGGCCAGGGCTTGGAAAAGCCATGCCCTTCTTGTGGGGCTTTCACCAGTGGGAGACACCAGGCAGTACTGCAAGGGCCACGCAGGCACAAATGTATCAGTGAATCCACCAGGTCCAAAGGTCCTGGCACCTGCATTCGAGCACCTGTGCCATTAAACCATTACTTTTTTTACATGGCTTCTGGCCTAAAGCAACCAGCACTCTCCGAAACTATTTCTAGACAAGGTTTCAGACTTTGCACAGGCCAGAGACCATTTCCAATCAGCAATTTGTGTGTAGCTATCCTGTTTTGATGGGTAAGGGTGTTCAATGGTAACTCTATGGCCAGCTGGCCTCAGGGCCAAAGGCGGTAACTAATTACTGACACAGATAGAGACCAGGTTTCTCTAGGGCCCTGCTTGTGACTCACCCAAGGGCAGACTAAGGCTAAACCACAGCAGGCAGTGAGGAGATTTGACCCCAAGGTACTACCAGTGGAACTGTCCCAGGACAGTTTCCATAATAATCAGGAAGACTGGTTTTATGGAGCCAGAAATACAATACTTTCATTGACATAAAAAGCAAACCCTAGCTTTGTCTTCCTGTAGGACACTATGTTACAGTTCTGCTATGAGGATACTCTCCCGCTCCCTTTTCTGGTCGAGGTGGCCACCTGAACCTCATGGTGGTAAATCCCCACATGGGCTTCCTGAACTACTGTTGCTCAGGGGCTATCACAGGTGCCTGCAGATGCACTCCCCAGTGGCAGCAGTCCCCGGCTCTGAGCTGGGTCATTTTCACATGCAGTGAATGGAGTCAATTTAAACTTTTCTCCCTCATTTGCCAGCTTCTCAGGAAGAGGTCCCAAACCTAGCCTCTATCACCTTTCCTCAGTTCTTCCTTGCTAGCAGCTCCTTTGCTGCCCATACTACAATCAAAATCAGCTTTCTTCTTGTTTGGGAAGTGGAGAATTCAGATGAAATATAGATTATGCCTGGAAATCCGCTATACAATCATATATTATTGATTTATGGCATTGCTTTGTACAGCTAGTCAGCTACTTGCTTCCCTCCCCTCCAACCCCCTCGCCCCCTCCCCCCCTGATTATATTCTAACTCTGTCAGATT
>Ga0065711_1040922_pt1 | contig 16554 bp, 7 predicted proteins | sample Hoacrofraction12_FD_59098 | JGI IMG/M metagenome (GOLD analysis project Ga0065711, IMG submission 59098) | Hoatzin crop microbial communities from Cojedes, Venezuela - Epithelial fraction 12 v2 (version 2) | ecosystem: Host-associated > Birds > Digestive system > Esophagus > Crop | place... | reverse complement strand
GGGGGTGGGTAGAAAAGCACACTTCTCCTGACCTAAGCAGGGGATTTAACATTTTTAGCAAATTCAGGGCTACCCAGCAGTGAAAATTCACCAGTTCTTAAAACCCTCCATCTCCTTATGCACTGTCGTAAGAGCGTTGCTCTGGGGTTTGAAGGTGCGGGCTTTCCTGGGCTGCCCTCGGGTGCGAGGACTGGCTGCTGGTTTGCTTTAACATTCTGTAGTGGCAGATGATTTTCTGTGATCAGAAGCTCACCGCTTGAATCAGGCTGCAAAACAGAGGAAGGAGGTTGTGAATCCTTAGCAGCTGGAGGAATAGATAATTTTGCAGCTAATTTTTTTGCTGTTCTTAATGCCTGGTTGATTACCTTGCAAAGAGCTTAGAATTAAAGTGTGGTTTAAGCCACTCTGCTACTTCCCCTTAATAGAATTGTCTTCTTTTGGGGTGGGACAGAAGCAAGTGGTTTTGAGCACAGAACCTGGTGTGCCTAAGTTCCTATAGGCTGGCCTCATCTTTTGGGGATTTGCAAAGCACTGAAAATTTGAGGTTTGAGCTTGGAAACTGAGTCCCTGCCACATTTAGCATTATTCTGATTCCACTTATTGGTCCCCCTATGAGCATATCTTTGGAGAAGGCAATGGGAGGAGAACAGAGAGGAACCTGAGAGAGGACAGCAGTATTGGAACATGAAATGAAAATCAAACCCTTTCAGTATGTTGACATTTAGTATTTTAAGATGGTGAATACCCTTCGATAATGCTGTGGTACATCCTTAACCCATCTGGTAGTGTTTGTGTCTTTAAATTGCAAGTAATTAGAACTCAGCTGTAGATTAACCTGAGGTACGGATATTAATCTAGACAGATGACCTCTTTTGAAATCTGGGTATTTCAAGATGGTCTGTGCTGGTTTTCTTTTATCTTTGTTCATTTTTTTTGGCAATACCTGCTTGTTGATCAGTACCCCCTTCACACACCAGAAACAGAGCAGCTGACTCTTTACAGACTTAAAACCAATTTGTACCATGTATTTTATATATATATGCGTTCTTGGATGGATGGAGAAAGAATTTGATTTGGCAAAACTTAACTGTATGTTACATAGCAGTATCTAAACTCCTTCCGTCCAGAAGCTTCTGCTGATTTGTTAATAAGAGAATGAAGTATTCAGGAAATAATTTTGATAGAGTCATATTGTGTGTAAGAGCGTTACACTAATGAGGGCTGACTGAGATTCATTGATCTTGGGAAAGGTAGGAGAATAGCTAATTATTTCATTGCAGAGAAGAATAAACCACATAGGGGAAAATGGGTGCTGGGATGCGATCAGGGTCCGTGGGATCACGTTGTTATAGAAGAACACAGCATCCTGATCGGAGGTTGGAAAAGGTTGAAAATGTGCAAACTCAGGGGAGGGAAAAACAAGCAGCCGGTATTTGCCAAAGCAAATGAATGTGAAATAGTAATAGAAATGAGGTCGTAAGGCCTGGGAGAACTTGAAAGCACAAGTCTTTTGTTAGAGCTTCTAGCACTTAGGCAGACGATGCATAATTCTGAACGCACGCGGTATGCAGGTGTCTGGCAGCAGTGAGGGAAGGTGTGGAATTTGGGAACTCACTGTAGGTAAAAGAACAAAGTGAAGTGTTTCAACAAGGAGACATTCAGCAACATGTCAAACACTGAAATTAAGCCATGTAAGACTGGCGTGGTTTGTGTAGTCACTGGTGCAGCAGATCTCTGCTTCCTCCACGAGCCCAGATAGAGCCCTCAGTCTCCCCCTTTCCTTCATGAAGTGGAAGGATTAGTGTTTCCCTGCCTAGCAGGAGAGCATTGGTGGTAAAGCACTGAAGACTTGAGAGATTTCCATCACATAGTTCAGACCTAGCACTGGAGGAAAGCTCTTGGGCCACTGACAGGGTTTCCAGCTAGCATGAGCCGATGTGTCTTATTAATCTCTCTATAAACTTGTTAAGCAATTGCTTTAAAAACCTAATGTTCTAGTATGGTATCTTTGTTTCAGATCTTACTGGCGTTATATTTTTTTTTTCAGTGCTGTTGCTGTTAAACCATCTGGCAGTGGATGCAGATCTCGTTTTTCCAAGGTTTTCCTCATCTCTTCCTGTTGGGTTTTGCTTTCCTAGTTTAGTACCAGACATAGATCCAAAGAAATGAAGAGTTGAGGACTAAACTGCTATTAATTCTTTTATTATGTGGCCCATGTGCAGGCAGTTCTCATTTAGAACATAGAGTGAACCTTCACTGTTACGATGGAAATCTTGCTTTTTTTGTTGTGCTTAGTTAAACATTTTGGAGCACAAAATATTATACAACTTGGACTTTTGTGTAAAGTGTGGGCTTCTTCCAGGAACTCAGTAGAAAATACGAAAAGAAAGAGGGGAAGAAATGCTATTCATTTCCCTGACGAGTTTGTCTGCCTTCACGCCAGGAGGAACACTTTTCTCTATGTAGAGTCAGCCATGAAGGAAAACATACTTGGAAAGAAGGCAAAGCAGTCCTTCGATATCGGGGTATAAAGAGTGGTGCAGTTGCTGTTCCCTTGTAGAACAGGACAGAAGGATGAACATCTCCCTTCAACACACCACGCTCCGCCAACAAATTTTCTATCTCCATTTCAATTAAAAATTTAAAATACAACTTCATGCTAATGCAAGCCATGGCAGAACACCTAGAGGTGCCTGATCAGCTTGCGTGGGGCTCTAGGACACGAGTGGGGAAGAAAGTTGCAGTAAATCTGGGAAGAGGAGAGATAGGAGAGGTGAATCCAGTGACGTTGTTTTAGAACAAAAGCAGATGATTAACAGGAATATCAAATGTAAGCACTGTGCCATTAAACAGGAGAGAAGAAAAAGGGAGAGAGGACAAACATAAAATTGTGTTTGAAGATGGTATTTTTGGTTACTGTGATGTTTCATTTCTATGGCATTTCATTTAAAAATTTCAGACATGCTGCTGTAGATGAAGTGCAAAATATTTCTTAAAAAATACAAGCAAAAGCCTACACTGCTTTCTGTGACATGCATGGGCATAAAGCACAACTTTTCATGGTGTGTTTTGCTATGTTGCTCATTTTGTTTTACATGTAACTAAACCACAATGCGTTATTTCTGGTTTTCAGAAAGCAGATTTGTGGTATTTGTTAAACACTCCATGGTACTTTCTCAAATTTGCAGTGGCCAAAATGCAAAAGGCAGACTTCTTTGTTGTTGCATGTTAAAGCCAATTGTATTTGCCCAGGGAAAGATTAGCTATAGTAGAAGACATTAGCTTTTTTCCCCCTGTTCAGGGATAAGTGTAGTTGTTTCTCCTCCTGTTTACTTTCTAGTTCAAGCGGAAGCAGAAATGGTTGGTGGTCTCCTCCTGTTTCTTGCCTCATCTTTTAATTGTCTGTTTTATTTAGGTTCGCTTTTACTTGGGTTAGTGAAGGTCACACTCCTCTCTGATGTTGTCAGCTGTTTAAAAACCTTCATTTCTGTAATAAATCTTAGAAATGTCAGCTTTATTCCACAATAAAGTCCTTTTGTTGTCCTTCTGTGTTTGCATGTTGGTCTTCCGTGGACTGAAATTACACTCTTTATTTTCTTTGCTTACAAGGTCAGCGTATGACCGCTGTTTCCACCTTGCCATCCTGGTTTGAATTGCAGCTCCAGCAGTTAATGCCGACATTAGATATATCTGCTTCCTCTCAGACAGCTGTGGGAACCGAGAAGTCAACAGAACAGTAATATCAGGTTCTGTTGATGCCACTCTCTTTCTTCAGGCCAGTTTGGATCACTCTCTAAACAGTTCCGTCCCAAGAATTTGTACATGGCTTCTATCAGCATATCAAATTTTTACTTATATTTGTATTCTGTTTTGAAATATTTGAGGCAGAATTGGGTCTAAGTGAATCTTCATGGAAAAAAAGTATTTCTGTGCTGAAGGTTGTGTCTGTTGGTTAAATACCCTGTCTGCCACTCTGATTTTGGATCCTCTTCTTGCAAGTAACCTGCAGATGGATCCCAGACTTCCAAGAAAGTCTTGGTATGAGCCACACGGCCTCCACCCTGGAGCTGTGATGCATACAGCTGCACTGATCCTCAGTATTTAGCAAAATGATCAACGTGAAAGAAGAGCCATCCCTGTGGCAGCTGCTGCTGTTCTGGGTTCCTGGCCAGGATGGCAGCAGAAGTGCACATCAGCATCCTTGGTGCCATACGGCTTGAGACTGTTGTGTCGCACACCATGTGGAAGATGAGAGAGAATAATTTCAGCTGAGTATTTAGGGAAGGCTGCTGGATATTTTAGGCGCCTCTGTGTCCTCATATTGACCCTTTCTCCGCAGTGTATCTGCCTAGTTAAATCTTGTCTGCATGAGGGTGCACAACACATACTTTTCCTTGTATCGGATAAATTGGTCTGGTGAGAATATTACTCCAATAATAAATTTTACCCTATGTCTCCCTCTCCTCATCCTTCCTTCCTGTTGTGAGCAGGTTTTACAACCTGACATTCCCTTGAAGTATCTTTACGAATGACTGAATTAACTTTTTTTTAACTCTTATCCTGCATGCTAGGTGAGACTGGCATTGTTGGTGGAACTGATTTTTACCTAATGACTTGTATTTGATATCAAATGCCCCATTTTAAATGCAAACAAAACATATCCTGCCAAAATGAAAACAGAGTGTTAAGCAAAGACCAGGCACACAGGGCTTGACTGATGTTCAGAAGTTATTTTTTTTCTGTGAACTCTTGTCAAAGTCTAGAATTCATGAAAGCGAAAAAAAGAGCCTTGATTCGCTTTGCGTGCCCTCGGGGAATATATATGGCAAAAAGATTTAAAATTCTGCTCCAGCAGCTTCAAAAACATGGCATCTGAAATAAATTATTTTCACTACATAACAGCAAGTGAACTTCTACGCCGAAATTATTCCTTTTGAACTTTGGTGTGGTGTTCCACGCAACTGTCTTGAGCCATACGGCACCAAGAAAATGCCGTCTTTCAGGGCTGCAGCCTTTCTGGCTCAGATTCATACCGCCAGCTGCCAGACTGCTGTCTCTTTTTTGTACTGATCACTTGACTGGAAAATGAAAAGATAATTAACAGTCTGATATTTAATAGGGAATTGTTTTAAAAACAAGGTGAAACCTAAGTAGAACGTACTCCTGGTGGAAATCACTTGGAGATTGCGTATTTCACTTAACTGCATGTTTGCGACATAAATCTTAAAAGTTCTGCTTTATATTAAATGAATTTAGCATCAGCAAATCTTAAAACTATGTCTGAAGTGCCTAATGAGTTTATAAGCCACCAGAGAAGATAGGATGCTTTGCTTGCAGCATGGAGCTTAATTTGATATTCAAGGTCAGCACATCAAACTTCTTAATCAAGACCATAATGAGGAAAACATTTCTACTCGAGCAAAGGAGCAGAAAATAGGAGCAGTACAAGGAGGAGCATTTACGCAGCTGATTAACATGTTCTTATTTGAGTCTCCTGTCAAAGTTGAACCAAAACTCTTCTACACTCTTCTATTAAAATAGTGCATCAAAATGTAAAAAGAGAAAAATTACCTCAGTTTCCAAGGGATTGGTAAATGGATGTGAAACCGCATCATTCCATTTTATTAGCAAGGTGACAACGTTCTGGTGCCCTGCATCTCAAAGGGAAAACCTGAAGCCTTCAAGTTTTAGTGCATGAAGTGTTCTCTTCAGTTGTGCCATAACAGGCGCGAAGCGTGGGGAAAGGTAACTTCAGGAGTGCTTTGCAAAGGAGCTGGGAGCTGCTGTGGGGAATTGGTGGAGGTAGTCTATTTGCATTAGCAAATGAAGATAAGAACTGCTCAGTTCCTTAGCAGTGGAGTTAAAATCTCAGTCCTTCGGGCACTCTTTTCGATGGAGAAACAGTCTGATGCTTTAATAATTTTATTTGTACAGTTGATAACAGGAATTGCTTCTGTCTTCATTGAGTGATGACCAAGGGTAGAAGCAGTGGTGGTGTAGCGTAGCTGCTTTTTGTGAGTGCTTTAGGCATTTGACCTTCACTTTGCCCTTCAGCTGGGTGGTTTTGGCTCTGTATCTGCAGACTGCATAAGCGGAATGTCCAAAATTATTTCAGTCTGAGAGACTGTCAATATGTCATCAGCTACAGCCCTACTGGGGAGTTTTAAAATTCTTTCCAACACATAATGGATATATCTGTTTAAACAGTTCTTAAAATTCTGACGAGATAGACAAATCCAGCAGAAAATCAATTGTGTGTTGCTAGTGGCTCTATTATTTATTAATTTCAACACAACCCAATGTACTGCTAGGTGAATATTAAAGGCCAGGTTTTTTTAGTACGTAAAAAAGATAATATCATAAGGGGGAGGGGGCTAATTTGAAAGTCTTTTGTCAGATAAATATCTCCAGAAGGTCCATCAACTAGACTCCATCTCTTTTGAAGTCTGAGCTACCTTTGTCCATTTTAAAGCTGAGCACAAGCATATAGACTGATATTTGTGTGGATTTCTGTAGAGATAACTTTCTGCATAGTGTTTTATTTTCTCTGAAATGATTGTTTAGAATGGGTAGCCTTTAGTGTGATCCTTGTGTTGATGGTGTTCTGTAATCTTTCTAGGAAATGAAGTGAAAAGTCTGATACATAGAAAAATTTCATTTATTGGGCTATCTGATGTGCCTCATAAATAAAGATTTAAGAAAAGCTGTTTCAGTAAGTATATTTATATTGAGAATAAATCTATTTTATCACAGTGCGAGCCATTATTGCTCAGCATGGGTGTCCGCTATAAATTGACAATAGCTTGGGGCAGCTTTTAAATGGTAAATCGTGATTATGAAGATAGTAAAGCCTGGCATGATCCTGAAGACAAGTCGGTAACGATGACACCTTCTTACTTGCGGGTCTACTTCTGCATGTATTTACAGTCCAACCTGCTGATGGAAGAAACTAAACCAGATTCTGTTTGCTGGCAGCTCTGCAGTCAGCACACTCCTGGAAATGGGCGTTAGGCTTTTCTGAGGGCTAAGCAAACCCACCCGTACTTCTTAGGATAGCTCTGATAGCAGGATCTTCATGGCCAGTGATGCATTCAGCAAGGAAAAAAATGATCGTCAGGGTTTTTAGGATCAAAATGAAATTGCTGGGCTGATGGAAATCAATGGGAGGAAGGCAATAAACTGATCAAGATAAAGCTAAAGTTCTCCTGGGAATGGGGCAATCTCCTGGACATCTCTGAGAGCACCATATTTATAAAGAGAAACAGTATTTCAATGGTCAAAAAATTACTGCTAGCAGGGAATATACTGCTTTGCTGGAAAAATGTATGACTGTGAAGAAAAATGAGTTTTGTGTGTTAATTTTTTTTTTTTCTTTCCCAAATGCAAAATGCATATTTGATTTCCAGGGAATTTTGTGTGGAGCCTAGTCAGCAGTATGTAGGGCTAAAAAGGAAAACCAAGCCTTGAACTAAATACTAATTCTTCTGACATATTCCTAGGAACTGTGCAAGTGTGCTGAGCAGAACAGGACTTCCTGGGGCCGTGGTGGCCAACTAGAAGTGCCCATTTTGTGGGAATTTGGGGTAGCTGGATCAGTTTGGGTGATCAGGTCCAGTGTTCTGCTGCTGTAAATATAAATCCTTACATATTTTTGTTTTCAGACTACTGTTGTATTTTCAGTTTCATGGTCTTCCCTCTCCTGTTGTGGAAACCAGTGACCAGAGACACAGGACAGGCTCGCAGTCCTCTTGCCTGGCCACCACGCAGCTCCCTCCTCTTGCCTTCAGGAGCTTCCCAAGAAGCCTCTCAAGTCGGAGAGTGTTTCTCATTTCCAATACAACTGACTGAACCAGGCACGTGATGCTGTTGTCCTAGTCAATGCAAAATTTCCTTATCCATGTTTAAATTTATTTAGCAATGTAGCCGCAGCAGCTGAAATCAGCTCCAGGTGCATGGACGTCAGTCATGGCTGTTGTGAACTCCTGAGCAGCGTGCTCCCCTTGGCCTCTGCTTTGGCCTTAACTGAAGTTGCTGGTAGGTCCCTACTGGTATTTATAAATCGGTGGCTAGTTACTTATTACATCGAATTCTTAAAATGTTTTTTGTGATTCTCTGAGGAGTCTGCAGAGAGGAGTGGAAAGTAGCAGTGTGCAGAGTATCAACTTTCACAGCAAGTTTCCCATCCCCGCACCGGCTGAGGTTCAAGCCTTATCATTAATTCTCACCTTTGGTTGGGGAAACTACTTGTCGTGGGTACAGAAGTGGTAACTTGCTCATTAGCAGTATTAACATTAACTTACTGTTTTTAAGATAATTAAATACTGACATTATCCTACTGATTCTACTGCAGCCATCTGATAACCTTTCTCTTATACCATTATCTTCCTTCTGCGTACTGAAAGTGAAAACAAATTTTTAAGAAGTTTTTCTGTCAGTATAATAGGTGGAAGCTTTTTACAACGAAACCATAGCACAGCTTTTTAAGACTTTGTAATTTAGAAGAAACTGCCCATGAGGTTTCTGTATGATATTATTTCAATATTTCATTCATGTTGTCGGGAAAGTGCCGTTCTCATTTTGGCTTCCATGCTTGATACGGTGTTTGTGTAATGTGGGTATAAATTCCATTAGGACGGTGTTACGGACATTGTAGGTACTGCAACATAAGACAGAGAAGTAAACTATCTAAAACCAGCTTAATTTGATCCTAAACTGTCTAGTCAAAGTCAACTGCCAGTATAGTGGAAATGGATTTACTGTCATTTAAAGTAAAAGTATAAAAAGCACATGATAGTAGATTTTAGAACTGTATTTAGAGTTTGAACTCAAGAGTTGAATCTAAGTAGCATAGCTTCGTGATCTATTTATGTGTTTTCTATAGGTAACATTATCTTAAAATAATGTATGAATTAAGCCAAGTTTGGTCAAGGAGCAGTCTTGGCAAAACAGAGTAAGGCAGGAAGCCGTGCATGAATAATAAGTTTTAATCCACTTAGCAGCTTCTTTGTATGAAAGCTGTGTCCATTTTATGAACTGAGTGATGGAGTGTAGATGTAGGACTCCTACGAGAAAATTATGAAAGGGATATTTGAGAGAGAAAGCATGTGCTACAAAGGCAGGAAATCTCAGTCTAGGTTTCCTCTTGTTCTTTTAGCAATAATATGCTTGTGGGGTTTTTAATTAAATCTTTAAGTGGATTCTCTTTGCCAACTGGGCTGTGTAGCTATAAGTCTGTAGTGGAGTTTATTTGGTTTATTTTGGAGTTCCAATTTACAATAGTAAGTCATTTCTTAATGCAGGGTTTGAATTAGCATCTTTTTATGAAATATATTAGAGCATGCAAATATTATATTCTATTTTATGGTATCAGAATACCTGTTAAATACCATTTTATCTTCCCCTTCATTGGAAAAGTCATTGTTTTCGGAAATATACTACTTCTTTTGTTGAAGACAGAACTTATTTAAGACCTTTTTCATTTTCAATAATTTATTACATATAAATCTTTGCTTATAACTTCATGAAGCCTTCAGGCTGGAGGCATTGTTAGGAGAGTTATAGAAGGCAGTCGTTTTTTATATGCTCCTAATAAATGGAACTGGGCCAGGTAAGGGTATAAAAAAGTCAAGGCATACGAAGTAAAGACGTGAAGCCAGCGGCTTGCATTTGTGTTCTAATCTGAATAAGACACAGTGCACACGCAACAGAGAGATCAAGTAAGGTTTGCCATGCATCTGGGTACACAATAAATTCAGTGAAAGGAAAATGCTTATTCTAGGCAAGTTCTTCTTTCTTTCTTCTAAGTAGCCCAAGTAGTATGTGTGTGTCAAGTGGTTACCTTCCAAGGCAGGTGCTTATCTTGTGTTTCAGATAAATACCTTCGATGTAAGTTTGCAGGAAACCCAGTTCAACACGCAGCTGAGTTGCGGACGTGGCTTTTCACCAAATAGACTTGAAGTTATACTGATTGCATGAAGCTGATTTTCCTCATATAAACCAGTGCACAGGTGCACAGAATGAGGTAAAGAAATGAAAAAGGAAAAAAAGAGGGGAAAAAAAACCAAAAGGAAAGTTCTGCCAGAAGAAAAGCTGGGCCCATAGCTTTGTGTTAGTGCAAACCCACACATTTACTGCGGAGTGACAGGTGACAACGGGGTGACTGAAGGCAGGTTAGCCAGAGAGCAGCCAGGATTAAAGAGCTGTGAGTCTATAAAATATACGTCAGATCCCATGTTCATGTATTTTTATATTAACATGGAGAACAACAACAAAAGCCTGCCTTCCAAACCCCCTCCCCCTGAAGCACAGCCATCTTCCTGACTGCTTCTCCTCCCACTCAGAGTCCTAAAAAAGTTATTGCTCACGTACTCTAAGAGCAGCAATTAAGAGATTTCAGTGCTTGTGCAGCTGTATCAGATGTGAAATGAGAGTTCTAGGTAGCACACAAGTTCAGCTGAACCATGGTGCTGGTGTAATCGTCCTGTGGGAGAGCTGAAGCCAATGCCGTGTCCTTGTTGGTCACGTTGCTGCATAATGTTGGGAAGATCCTCAGTTCCTGTAAATCCTCCTGGCTGCCTCTGTTGAGGTTCACCCATCATTTACACCACTGGAGGAAGTGTCCCTATGACACTGTGTCAGTGTGACTGTCCCATTCATGTATCCCGTGGTTCACTGGCAGCTTCTGCTCAACGCCTGTCACATCAGTGGAAATCTGGCTTTGTTCTTAACGGAAATTGGAATCATAGAATCATAAAGGTTGGAAGAGACCTCTAATATCACCAAGTCCAACCATCCACCTAACACTCCCATGCCTGCTAAATCATGTCCCGAAGTGCCACATCTACACGTTTTTTTGAACCCCTCCAAGGATGGGGACTCCACCACTTCCCTGGGCAGCCTGTTCCAATGTCTGACCACTCCTTCAGTAAAGAAATTTTTCCTAATATCCAATCTCAGCCTCCCCTGATGCAACTTGTGGCCATTGCCTCTTGTCCTGTCGGATTTGAATAATTTGCAATTCTCAGAAATGTTGCTAGTGGAAATAATGGTTTTCAGGATATTCTATATCCTGTGGAAAATGTGTTTGTGTATTCAACACAGAGAGTGTCAGAGACAGCGTCGGCAGAAGTGGAGTTACTAGTTCTGGGAGAGTCCACAGCTTGTAGTGTTCAGATATGCAAACGGCACAGAAAAAATGAAAATATGCTTCTATTTGAGCCCTTCTGTCTTGCAAAGTGGTAGGAAAAAATACCTAGTTGTACCAAATCTAACAACTGTTAGCCTGAAGCAATGCAAGTTGTCATTTCTTTGACCTTCCCCAGTGTAAGAGTGAAAGTCGTATTGGGATGCTTCAGCCCTCTGTGTGTCCCCGAGCCAGGGCTTCGCTGTTGGGAGGGACACTCCATCTGAGACGCCGCCTGAGGAGAGAGATTGATGTGGCAGTGCTGGCTTAAATTGTCGGGCAGGTAATATTTCCTTTTTCTAAAAAAGTAATTACTAGTGAAGTAAAGGATGGGTTTAGGCATCCAGAGGTTTAAAATGACATGAAGTATTTGGTGCTGCTATTATAAGAGATGATTTTTCCCAGTGGATCCAGAAGGCTGGTGCAATGAAAATATTTCTGGTTACTGTTACTGCTTACCGTGCATAAAATCCCTGAAAGAGAAATACCTGAACCATCCCAAAGTGTAACACTAGAAAGAAACCCAGTATGTGTGGTTCCTTGCAGTTTATCTATTCTTTATTTCATTCTCATTCTTTTTGCCTTTCCTTGAAAATTCCAGTAAACCACAAATAATATTTACTGCAGGAAAAAAAAAAATACACTTTCACTTGCTTCTTAGAACTGTGAACTGCAGCCTTGTAATTGAAGTGAAAGCAAGATTATTGGGCTGATTACCCATTTTCACAATGATAGGTTTCCTGGTTGTGTGTGAAAACTAAATGACAATGTTTAAGTCACAACTGCACCTTGGCAGCCTTTGAATTGGGATGCACGGAGCTTTCCTTCAGGTAATATCCGAGCCTCGTAGCGTGAAGCAGTAATTGATGTGACTGATCCACGAGTGAACTCTGCGAGGTGTAAGATGAATAGCAGTGAAATTGCAAAAGCTACAGTAATGAGGCAGGCTGTATTTTAGTCGGTTTTACTAGATGTACGCACCTGCAGACTGCGCTGACTTACACTGTGCTGCACAGCAAAGGGCATCCTGAGGTAAACTCAGAATTTGAGTTTTCGTTTATTTCCAAGAGACCCCCGAACTCTTCAGCGCTTTTTTTTGGACAGAGATTTTATCAGAAGTACAAATTCTCTTGTACATCCATTGTGCTAAAAAGGGATTTCTTTTTTTTTTTTTCTTTTCATAAATCTTCCTTTTAAGCAGAGAGTCTGTGGTATTCAGACTGTCACTTTTGTGTTTTCTTACGAAGTTGCAGGATGGTTTCTTGTACATAACTAAACTGGTTTCTTAACTTATTCAAGTTTGTAAAGGAACAAACACTGTTTCCTTCTGTGAAGTAGTCCTTAAACTAGTAAAGGTATAACCTATTATGCTATTGTTTAGTAGTAATACGCTCGTTTCTGAATTTGGCCCTAGTATTTCTTCTACCAAAAGAAACCTCCGCAAAATAGCTCGCTTCAAACAAGGGCTGTAAAACGTCAGACTCAGAATTTCACATTCAGTTGTTCTCTTCCCTAACCAATATATTTCAAATTTGAAGTTACAGTTTTGCTTACTTCTTGACATAAAACACTTCACTTGAAAAGCCTCTTTCCTCGATGTAAATGCTGAAAGGCTTCCTAGGTGTCTGATGCTACAGGAGGTGCCTTGCCCAGAGAGGCAGCGGAGACCCCATCCCTGGAAACATTCAAGGTCAGCTTGGACGGGGCTCTGAGCAACCTGGTGTAGTTGAAGATGTCCCTGCTCACTGCAGGGGGCTGGGCTAGACGGCCTCTAAAGGTCCCTTCCAACCCAAAGCAGTCCATGATTCTGTGATTCTTCGAGCCGCTTTCACCTTGGCAGCGCTGGCAGTTGGCAGATAGCTCGTCACCTTGGTCTGGTGGCTGTGGTGCTAGGGTGGAATGTATGAGAAAACCCACCGAGTCACACAGGCCATGTCGAACAGGGCTTTCCCCTCTGGCTTTAGCAATTCTTATCGGTGAAATTGCACACGAAACCACCACGTGAAAGCAGAAAACTGAGAAGGATTAATAAAATTGTTGGCAGTTCAACTGACTGAACGAGCCCACCTCTGTATGCGCGTTGTGTATCGTGCTAATGACGGTTTGGGTAGAGCTTTGGCGATACAAGCAAAGTGGGCATTTAATTCTTAAATTCCCTTGCTTCCCCACGTCTTCTGCATGCAGCTTCAGCCCTGGCTGCGCTGCTGGGTTTGAATTTCTTTGTTTTTAAGGTGAAGGGAAGGAGAGTTTCTGTTGCTGGAGATCAATGACAGCACACTCATCAGCTTCGGCGGGCGTGAGAAAACAGCGTGCAGCGGTCGTGGATGAGGGGAAAGGAGCGATGGGCTGTTACAGCTTGGATCTGAGGGGCGGCAGGAGTTAAAAGGGTCATGAAGTTTATGCATTATTGACAGAATACCCATAATGACTCCTTAGGAGCTATTATACAGTGATAAGTGAAGGCCTTAGGTGGGGATGATTTAATTTATGAATCATTTCTGTGATGGATTGCCTGCTATGTCAGACTGGCTGCTGCACTAACTCAGTGTTCTTAATTCATTATGGAAGATTTTATGCAAAGTAATTGCTGTACAACAGCCACTCTGCAGAATGAAATAACGTGGATGCTTTTTTTCCCCCCCTTCCTACTAGTGAAAGCTTTTGTTCACATTATGAGCAATGTTCAGTTTGTGAAGTATCATCTGGAAAAGCTTTGCTAGGAAGTAGCACTGCTAAAGAGAGGAGCTTCTGAAATGGCAAATGTTTTTGCACTTTGAGGTCTGATCTTTCAGGCTTTGGCTTTACTTCTGTTTAATGAAGTCTCATGTTAATTCAGGCATAGGCAACATATTGAAATTCTTCATTCACAAATCCTCCAGAGGAATTCAGGAATTGGTTCTAAAATACCAGAGGTGAAATTTGAAAAGGTCTTTTTATTATTTTGGCGGTTTTCTCATACAGTCTTGAGTGAGGCTCAGAGTCTTTCTCTTCCTTTCTCTTCTTACTGCAAAACAAAGCTACCCGTGCTTGCTTTTTAGAGAAAGTGGGAAGTTCAAGCAACGTGAGAGGAGGGAACTCAGCTCTACAGTACGTAGAGGCCAGAAAAAGTACAAATTAATTCAGCAGGAGGAGACAAATTCTGTGCCCAACCGCAACGGTTGTATCCTGTGCCCCAGGTGCAATTTTTGTCTCGATAAATCCCAACGAGAATAGGAAGAGAGGAGAGGACTTCTTCCTTTCCCTCCTGATGTGCTGATCCCCCAGACATCAGCCAGCCGGGATGCTGAACCAGGTCAGGCTCTGACTGTCGGGGACACTTCGGGTCCCCTCTTGCCTAGTCTTGTTCCAACTGTGGGCTCCTCCGGCACTGACTGCCTCTCTCGCGGGGCGTGCGGGCAGCGTGTGGGCACAGCTCTGTTCTTCGAGGCATCGAGGATATCAGCTTCTCCATGCAGTGCAGGGGCTTGCGGGGTTGTTGAAGTCCGCCCCAGAAGAAGCAGCTGTGTTAACGTGGTACACGCTTAATTTATTCTGCTCCTCAGGGGGTGAGTTACTAGTCATTACTGAGAGAGTGCATAAACACAGAAATCCGGAGCGTGGTTTTGATAGTTGTTTTAAAAAAATCTTAATTCCTTCATTCTGCTTTCTTAATTCAAACCAGGGATGAAATTGTAATATATTCTTCTGGGAAACACAAAAATGGATTCCTCTGTGTTAAAAAATTCAAGTGTAAGTTTAAAAATAACTCAAGTGATCCTTTTTCTTTCCATTAATATGTACTATTTTTGAAGTCTAGAGATTGAATCTTTCAGTTTGGTGGGTTTTTTTGTTTTTTTGTTTTTTTTTTTTTTTTAAATAAATGCATGAATAGCTTTAAAGTACAATACCAGAGATATTGTAGGAGGGTACAAGCTCCTCTGCCTCGGCCGGGATTGATGAGGTTAGCCTGACTGGCAAGTGTGCAGTTTACATGCTAATGGCAAGTAGGCTGTCTCGCAGGGAGAAAATACATTGCAGAGTAAGTGTGGAATGTTTATTAGTCCCAGTAAAGTGCAACGGAGACAGTACAAATGATGTAAGAGGAATGTTGTGCAGGAAATATAAGTCATTAGGTCAGGCACATGTGTTTCTTGGCCAAAACCCCTTTGTTTTATGATCAATCCATAAGGACTCTGTGCAGATGGATGCCCCACTCAGCATCTTCACCCCGCGCTGGGTTCTGCAGAGATGCGGCAGCTCGCCCCAAGCCGTCCCCATGGCTCCAGAAATCAAGGGTGGGTAAGACCTCGTAAGCGAACTTGAAGGCGACCCATACTTGGTTTCAGGGACTGTGTGGCTATCCTCACCGCTGCGAATTGGTGCATGCGTGTGTGTACGCGTCTTGTTTTCCTACACAAAATACTGTATGCATGGCAAGTAGAGACAACTTTGCTTTTCCCCTGCTTGCAGTGAAGTACGTGACAATAAAAAGTTGAATGGAACTGTAGTAAGATGCCTTTCTGCATTAGCAAATATCAAGCCTACTTTTTGTTGGTGAAGAAGGAAAGCAGGGAGGGTTTAAACTCTTGCACTCCTTTTTATCACCCTAGTCCTAAATCTGAGGGAGATTTTAAGGCACAGTGACCGGAAACAAAACGAAATGTATCCCTGCTGCTTCAGAGATGGTGTGTATTTTTGTGCAAAGCACCTTGGCTTTATTGGCTGCAGCTTCTTTGCAAAAATAGGAAAAATTTTGTTTCCTTTGCAATTTTACATAACCTGCCACTTACAATTCATCATGTTTTGATTTTGGTATTGCTGTAGTTTAGAGAGGTGGAAGAGAGTTGCATTTTTCTATGCTGTATTTACTTTTCCCTACGTTTCCTTCTTGAAGAGTTGACAATTCAAATTAATTCTCCTCTTGCGAACGCTGGTTTTAGGCAAGAAGTCCATCAAGAAATGTCCTGCAGTAATGACTAACTTTTAAAAATCTTCTAGTACCAAAACTTCATCATTTCAGTTTTGTTGGCCAAATCATACAAATTTTCATTCGGCACAGCGAAAGACTTACTCAGATCCCCATTTACCAAATAAAATCGTAGAAAGTTGTGGGTTGGAAGGGACCCCTAGAGGTCATCTAGTCCAACCCCCCCGCAGCGAGCAGGGACACCACTAACTAGATCAGATTGCTCAGAGCCCCGTCCAACCTGGTCTTGAATGTTTCCAGGGATGGGGCCTCCACTGCCTCTCTGGGCAACCAGTTCCAGTGTTTCAGCACCCTCATTGTAAAGAATTTCTTCCTTATATCCAGCCTAAACCTACCCTGTTTTAGTTTAAAACCATTACCCCTCGTCCTGTCACTGCTGTCTCTACTAAAAAGATTGTCGTCATCT